>Ga0307966_1000983_pt1 | contig 23222 bp, 27 predicted proteins | sample OrgLakmetagen646_FD_203141 | JGI IMG/M metagenome (GOLD analysis project Ga0307966, IMG submission 203141) | Saline water microbial communities from Organic Lake, Antarctica - #646 | ecosystem: Environmental > Aquatic > Non-marine Saline and Alkaline > Saline | place: Antarctica: Organic Lake... | reverse complement strand
CTAACGTTTTCAGTACTTGTTCATATGACTCTCTAAGTTCATTTCTTACCAAAAGCAGTGAAAGGTCATCTGAGGTATATGAAGTGTCAATATACGATTTGATTACAAAAATACTATCTTCATCGAGATTAGCATTATTTTTATCTAATACTTCTCTCTTATAAGGTTCTCGACCAAAAACCTGATCTTTTGATTCAGATTTGTTTGAATAGTCATCAAAGGTTTTTGCAAAAGATGTTTTCATAACACCATTAGGAGCGTAGATTACAAAAGTATTACACTTCGAAAAATCAAATTCTTTTTTTATTTTATTAATCCCGTAGCAGTGTTCTAACTCAACAAATAGCTTGTCCATGCGTATATTATAAACAAAACCAACACTGAAACATAGTATTCAGTATTACTCTGTGCAACCTTCCCTAAGGGGAATCTTGAAGCATAATTTTATATAACCCCAACAAAGGTCTATGGGTCTATCCGATAACGAATATTTACTGCGGAGGGAGAGGGATTCGAACCCTCGAGGCCGTTTCCGACCTGGCGGTTTTCAAGACCGCTGCATTCAACCACTCTGCCATCCCTCCAGGGAAACATTGGTTGTCAGTGGCAAAGATAGTAACAGAAGATGTGCAAAAAGTACACTGTGTATGTGATACAATTTTATAAATGGAACCAGCACTACGTAGTATTACCTGGGAAGCTCCAGAGCATCATCATGTGGAGAAAGGGAACGACTGGTTCTTTGCTTTAGCGATTATTGTTTTGTCATTTGTAATAATGGCCATTCTGTTTAATAACGTGCTATTTGCGCTATTGCTTGGTCTGGCAGGTGGCGCCCTTGGTGTATCTGCGGCCAAGCGACCGTCTATTATTCCGTTTGCGGTGACCTTGCGAGGGGTGCGAATCGATGATCGATTGTACCCATACTCAACTCTCGAAAGCTTCCATATTGATGAAGAAGACCCGAAGGGACCGCAGTTGCTTTTAAAAACCCACCAAAGACTTTCACCCTTGTTGGTCATACCAATCCCAGCGAGCAACATAGACGACATCGACAATATCCTAAAAGAAAAACTTGAGGAGGAAGAACTAGTGGAGCCGCTCCTCGTGAAGATACTAGAATTGTTTGGCTTCTAATAATATATCGTTGTGGCTGTAGCAGGATACTTGGTTGACTGATGAGTCAATCAATATACTTCCAAATGGGGAAGTACTACAGTTAGACGGAATGACACTCCTTTTTATTTATGATAATATCGTTGCGTTCCGACCTGCTCCCGTAGTTTAATGGATAAAACATTGGTTTGCGGTACCGACGCTGCAGGTTCGATTCCTGCCGGGAGCACAGTGTTAAAAAACGCGATGGGTACACCATCGCGTTTTTTAATTCCAAAGCAAAACAATATATGTCGTGGTATGCTAGGGAATTATGCAACGAATGGGAATTGATTTTGGTTCAAAAAAAATCGGCATTGCTTTGAGTGATGAGTCTGGAGTCATGGCATTTCCGCACAGCGTTATTCCAAATGATGCGGTTTTTTTTAAAACCATAGAATCACTCATTCAAGAGCGTGACGTAAAAGAGATTGTGATTGGACATTCGTTGGACCGAGAAGGGAATCCAAACGCTATCCATAGCGCAGTGGAAGAGTTTATGACAGATATTACACTGTCGCTTGGTATCCCAGTACACCTTGAGCCAGAGCAGTATTCTACACAACAAGCTGGGAGGACAACTGGAAAAAATGCCCAGACCGACGCCGCAGCCGCAGCCATAATTTTAGACAGCTATCTTACCAAACTAAAAAATTAATTATGATTACCTACGATGATTTTTCAAAACTAGAAATTAAGATTGGTACTATTTTGGGTGCCGAAATTGTGCCTGACGCAGACAGATTGCTCAAACTAAAAGTTGACGTAGGAGAAGAAAAGCACCGATTTATTGTGTCGGGCATTCGCGAGTTTTTTACTGACCCCGAAATACTGATCGGGAAGCAGTGTCCGTTTTTGACCAATCTTGAACCACGGGTGATTCGGGGTATAGAAAGTCAGGGGATGATCTTGGCCGCTAGCGGAGATGATGTATTTTCTTTGCTTGACCCCGTGCAGCCACTGCCGCCTGGAACTCGCATTCGATAAACAAGTAAGATGATTGAGTTAAAAGAATTAGATACAAAAGTCGAACAGGTTTTGTCCAATCCAACCGTTGGGAGAGCACAAAAGATTCTTCGGTCTAGATTTGGACTGTGGCTCATTGCGCTCATTTCTTTTATCGAGTCCGCTCTCCCTCTCCCATTAATAACCGACCCGTTTTTAATTGCTGGAGTATTGCTCGATCGTAAAAGAGCACTGTTGATAATTATGATTACTATCATAGCCTCAATCGTTGGAGGAGTGTTTGCTTTTATCACCGCGCTACTTTTTTTGGAGGTTTTGATGCAGTTTTTGAATCCAGTGATGGTGAGAGAATTTAATGCTTTAGTGAATAGTGCAGACACAAATACTTTTGTAATCACGATTGTAGGTGCTATCACCCCCATTCCCTATACACTAGTTGCGTGGGTCGTGGCTGCTCTAAAGGGTAGTTTTATTATGTTTCTAATTGCCTCAATCATCGGGCGCTCGATACGGTATGGAATAGTTGGATATAGTGTGTATCGGTTTGGTCCCGCTGCAACTCGGTATGCAAGACGGTATCTTGGCATTACTTCTATTTTCGTCTTTCTCGTGGTTGGGCTCTTAGTTTGGTACAAGATGTGAGTTGTTTGAGTTAAGTGGTTGTTTTATTAGGTATACTAGAAGGAAGACTTATGTTGAATGCTCTTTCAAAAATGCTACCTCCGCCAACGTATTTGATGATGCCGTGCGTCGGGGTTGATATTTCTGATACTTCTATGAAGTACGTGGCATTTGAACCAACCACTTTAAATAAAGCTGAGAAAAAACTAAAGCTCTGGGGTGATATCAATATCCCAAATGGGGTGGTGCAGCGTGGTCAGGTGAATGATACTGAGCAATTAGTCTCAGTCTTAAAAGAACTGAAGCAAGAAACAATGGCCGAATTCATTCGGGTCTCTCTACCGGAAGAGCGGGCATATATATTCGAGACAGAAATAAAACACAATACTCCTCTCAAGGAAGTGCGGAGCCTGCTCGAGTTTAAGCTTGAAGAAAATGTACCAATCCCATCTCGCGAAGTGTTTTTCGACTACTACATTCTCCCGGGATCAAGTGAGAGTAATAAAGCAAAAGTAGCGGTAGCTGCGTATGCAAGAGAAACAATTTTAAAATATTACGACTCGTGTATTACTGCTGGTTTACGACCGGTCTCGTTTGAGGTAGAAGCTCAAGCGATGGCTCGATCGGTGATTCCTGAAGATTCTACTGGGGCGGTGATGCTGGTTGATTTTGGAAAAACGCGCACGGGAGTTGGTATTGCCTATCAAGGAGTTTTGTTGTACACATCTACGATTGACATTGGTGGCAACCAGCTGTCTCAAGCGTTACGAAAAGTGCTAGGAGAAGACGTTGCAGAGTCAGAGCTCACTCGGTTGAAGAACACGCAAGGATTGGTGCGGGGGGTAGAGTCGTCGCAGGTGTACGATACACTGTTGAGCACGGTGTCAGTGATCAAAGATGAGCTGGCAACTCGTATGCAATACTGGCATATGAGATCTGATGTGGGAGCTCGGAGAATCAGCTCTGTAGTAATGTGTGGAGGGAGTGCCAATCTCAAAGGCTTGCCAGCTTATATGACCGAAACACTGGGTGTGCCGTGTGTCAGAGGTAATGTATGGGAAAACACCTTTTCGTTGGACTCTACTATTCCTCCAATAGATAAGCGTCATTCTTACGGCTATGCTACAGCGATTGGCTTGGCACTAAAAACCACCGTATAAGTATGATTAATCTGATTCCACGCAGCGCCAAAAAAAATATCGTTACTGAGTATTGGGTCCGGGTTTCTTCCACCTGGCTGTTATTGTGGGCGTTTGCACTGGTTTGTGGTACCGCAATTCTTTTCCCAGCATATATTTTTGTTAGTTCGCAAGTATCAGTGTACGAAGAAACAGCTGCGCTTGCCTCACAAAAAGTTGCTGATTATGAGTCTGCAAGTGTTGCGTTGGTACAAGCCAGCCAGCAAGCGCGGGAGATCTTGCAGCAGTCGGAGATTCCTTCCATGTCCAGCTATATTGATTTATTTACAAGTATACAAGGGTCAGACATAACCATCACTCGACTCAGTCTCATACGAGAGGAGTCAGGTCTATCACCAGTAAGTATCATCGGTTCTGCGTCTGATCGACAGTCTTTGGCTTCTTTCCGTGACAGAATGTTGGCGCACCCTCTTATCACAGAAGTGGACTTACCAATCTCAAATCTGGCAACAGATAGAAATATCCAATTCTCCATCACCGTTACCATGGCTAACTCTACTGACACATGAGCCCTTCCACTATAAAAATCACCGCAGTCTCAATTGTGCTATTTATTATAGCGTCCGGGTCTTTTGCGTTCATGTTTCTACAGACTCAGCAGCAAGGTGAAAAATTGGTTGCTCAGTTAGATACTCTCACCGAGCAAAGAACGCAAGAAGAAGCATTTTTTCGTTTACGAAGAGTAGCAGAAGAGAGTTCAGCTGAACGATCTCAACTCAGTGAGTATTTCTTTGCTGGTGAAAGTGAAAGTATTGATTTTTTGAACATGGTAGAGCAACTGGCTCCTGAGGCTGGAGTCACACTGGAGACCAATAGCTTGAACTTAATAGAGGGAACAGAATCAGAAGATGAAAAGCAGTGGGTTGAGATGGGGTTTTCTTTTGAAGGTTCGCGCAGCAGAGTCCAAAATTTTATTACTATCCTAGAAGAGCTGCCGTATGTATTAAAAGTCATTACGGTCGATATAGTGGCGGCAGATCAAACTAGGTGGCAAGCTCAAGTAACTATGCGCGTCCGCGTTTTGAATTATGATACATAAAAAAGAAATTACCCAGTTTGCCAAGAGAGTTCTTCGCTCACAAAAAGGTTTACGAAATCACCAATTGATGCATCCGCGTCGTGAATGGCTGACAGGAATTGTTATTGCAGTGATTATATTTTCCGGAAGTATTACATGGAGTTCAATGAAATATTTTGAATACCAAAACATTGAAGAGCAGTCAGATGAACCGCTGGACGCTCTGGTAGTGGTGTACCGTGAGACACTAGTTGCAGAAGCGCTGGCTGCACAGGAAGTAAAAGCGCAAAGACTAAATACATTGCTTAAAAACAATCCTGCTACCACTCTAGAATCAAACGAGTCTGCAGAAGTGCTGCCCGAAGAATCTGGCGAGGCACCAATCGCGACCACTACAGATGAGTTGCTTGAGCCGGTGGCGACGAGTGGTAGCAGCACAGACACGGTGGAACCTACTCAATCTGAACCAGTAGAAGACACAGTTCAGGATCTTCCGGTTCGTCCGGCTACTAATATTTAGCTCTCTCCAATACACAATCCGCCACCTCAAGATGTGGCGGATTGTGTATGGTAACTGACTCCGGTCAATTAAAATCAATTTCAGTGGGAGGTGTATTGCTGAACGTTAGATTTTGGTCAGCAAGTCCCTCATCAGATTAATTTCTACTGACTGGGTTTCCATTATGGCGTCAGCCAGGTCAGCGATTTCTTGGTGTTCGATGTGTGGTCGCACACTTTGTGCCATCATCATCGCCCCCATGTGGTGAGGAATCATGTCTTCCAAGAAGCGTCGGTCTAGGTCAGCTCCTGAAAGTTGTGACAAGTCACGCATCATTGGCTGGTACGAACCATCTGCTACATACTCTTCTCCATACCACTCTTCATGCCATTGTTTAAGTAAGGCGATTTCCGTTTCTTGTGCAGCAATAATCTCGTTTGCCAAAATCACCACTTGCTCGTTACTGCCACCTCGTTCTAATACTTCATTGGCAGTATCGACTGCCTCTTGGTGGTGGGGAATCATTTCGGTGACGAACTCACGCTCACTGGAAACCATCATAGCTGAGTGATCCATGCCGGTCATGTTTCCCATAGGCATGTTATTCTCTTGGTCTGTCATCATCGAATTGTGCATTTCTTCCATTGGGTATTCATTGGTATCTGCAATCATGTACCCGGTTATGCCTCCAACCAGGAGCGCGATGATGGCAATTAAAATAGTATTTTGTTTCATGTATTTTTCTTTAATTTTGTGTAAGGGATAAAACTCAAGTGAGACTAATGTACTTTGCTGTGTAAAATGCCGTCGGAAAAGAGCTCTTGGAGTGCTCTGTATATGTACGTGTATGCACGCACATATACGACTGCATGGGTCGGAGACGTAGCCGGTTGGCTGCTACGCCAGAAAGAGGGTGCAACGGAGGCGAGCAGTGCCGCAACACCCACAACTCCGAGAAACACAGATAGGGTAGGTGCGATAGATAGAAAAACCGCCTTCCAGACATTTATATGATTCGCTAGGTTCATTGCACACATGGTTTCCTGGTGTGCCATAAATGGACAGCCAGGTGATTCGTCCGACATATGCATCTGTGCTGTCGTAGGGAATAGGCTGATGCTTATCGCACCAAGGAGAAACAGTAAAATTGTACTCGCTACTATTTTCATCTGTATCAGACCAGCATAGACCCCATCCAGATAGCCATTGCCACCATCATGAGATTTTCCGTTAATGAGACAAAGCCAAGAGGGACATTGGAATCTCCTCCGACACAGGCGCACTTCAGTTCACGTTTTTCAAGATAGACTGCTTTGAATACAGACCAAGCACCGACACCACCGATAAAGAGGGCAATGGGTACCGAGAGTGGTGTGAGTATTCCAGCGAGCATGAGAAAGCCAGCTGTAAATTCCGCGTAGGGATATATGTATCCGTACGGTACCCAACTTCGCGCGAGCACATCGTAGTTTAAAAACATCGTAGAGAACGCCTCGACGTCTTGTAGTTTTTGCAAGGCGAGTAATATCATCGCGATTGAAATAAATCGTGGAATAGTAATGAGGTAGCCTTGTTCCCACTGCGTAATAAATCCGATTGCGACCGCCATAAATGCAGCGACCACAAAAAGAGCAATCACTGGCTTGTATGTAGTGTCGTCTTTACCCAGCACGTTTTGACCAAAGAAGCGACGCAAATCAAAATAGCCACCAATTCGCTCTCCATCGATAAAAGTTTGTGGGGTTGTTTCTACTCCATGTTCATCCTTAAACGCATCAATTGCTTTTCGGGTCTCAAGATGATTATCCTCAACGGTGTAACCGTATTTTTTGAGTAAGTGTAGGGTTTTTTGTCCAAACGGACAGAGGTGATCTGGCATGACCATGCGATACACCACAGCATGTTTTTTTGTATCTTTCATATCACTCATATTTATTTGGACTTTTTAGCCAGTTTATAAACAGCCAGTATCTCTGCAATAGCCGTATCCTTATTTTTGCCCTGCATTTTTTTCGCAACGCAGGTGTGGAGATGGCTCTCCAGCATTTTTCCTTCAATCGAGCTTAAAGAATGTCGAACCGCAGAAATTTGGGTGATGACATCTATACAATACTGGTCTTCTTCGACCATCTTCTGCAATCCGCGAATTTGCCCCTCAACAATCTTCAACTGCTTAGCGACTTTAGATTTTAGTTCGGTTTTCATATGTGTATGATACCCCCCTAGGGGTATAAGACGCAAGCTGGCACTGGAGACTGCTCGGCGACTAATATCATTCTTATTTTATCTTGATGGGCACAAAAGCTTACGCTTTACCAATGAGGCAGTTCTGTTGAAAATCTCATTTTCAATTATAAAAAGCTAAAACCACAAATCACCCGTCAAGCCCTATAAAGGTATCCGTGTAACTGAGGTTGTTTGTCCTCGATCCCCTGTCAGTAGGGCTATATTTTAAGTATTTTGCAACAAATCTGCCAGCTCATCCACCTTCTTTTGCTAGAAGACGAGTGTTGCACTTCAAGATTGAATCTAGCGCTACTCATTGTGACAATAGCAAGATTATGTGTTATACCAGATGCAGTTCAGCTAATCGTAGGAGTTAGAAAGATGAAAAACGAATTTAATTTGTCTCAAGAAAAAAAGGTGATAAAATTTGATTTTGCTACGGCTCGTCAACGAAGAGATTGGTTGCAAGAACTTTTAAAACCAGGAGATGACAAGATTTCTCTGTGTATTGAAGACCCAGATAATGGAGCGAATATTGGTTTAGTGTATGCGATGTTGAACAAGCGAAATGCTTCTGCATTGCTACATATTATTCTTCTAAATCCAGACTACGTCAAAGATGGACAGGCTTGGATGGTTTGCACACTTCCAGATGTAGTTGATTATCTTAGGGATATCGGGGTAAGAATTATCTATACTAATTTGTCACCATCGTTTAGTGAGGCAATTGAGGGTTATTTGCAGTTTGGCTTTGTTCATATGGAAGAAAATGATTGTTTCAGCTGTGATGGTGTTACGTATGTTTCGTTGCGATATAGTCAGCTGTAGCTAACCAGTAGAATGGAAGTAAGGAAGCCCTTATTACTACTTTGAGGCTCGGGAAAATTATGAATTCTCGGGCCTTTTATTTATACGGGCTTAGAACTATTATTTGTAGTGTCATATTGTCTCTTTTGTAAGTTGTAGTATGGTCTAGCAAGAAAGTAAAACTGTCGGGTTACTAAATTTGCTCATTTATAATTAGAAATAGGAAATCTAGATTCATCAATAACGATATACAAAGTAATTGTCGAATGTTATGGTGTTATATCATGGTCACATACAAACTTCCCAAAGCTTTTTTAAAGAAAGTGTCTGCAGACACCCTTGAAATTGGAAGTAAATTAAAGAGTAAGAAATTATTTCCTCCTCAATATAATAATAAAACATACTATAAAGATATTACCGAGCATGAATATTTCGATGCGTTGGTAACTGTACGGCACTATGTGAAGATTGCATCTGACACGTATTTTAACGAAGTTATTGGAGCTAAAAATACAGACTTATTTATGATGACGCCTAGTGTTTCATCACCTATGGGTCCAGGTTCTGATTCAGAAGTTGTGCCTATTAAGTTTGGGAAATTGGACACATTTTTAGTCGACTCCTCTCAATTTGGATTTGAACCACTACTATTTCAAAATCTAGATAAAGTGTACTGTTATTTACCTTCAATGCGAGGTGAAAAGCCAGATGCACGTCACTTAAACCAGTTTTATCACTGCGAAGCAGAAATTGCAGGCACACTAGGTGATCTGACTCCTATTATGGAAGGGTACATCCGTGCTCTGGCTGACACTTTTTTAGCAATGGAGCCACTCATTTCACGTATGAGTCTTGATGCTAAAAAGACCAAAGCAGCACTTGAAAAAATTTCAAAATCAAAAAGTTTTGGCAAAATTTCATTTGATACAGCTTTTACTAAACTCCAGGCAGATAAGGCTACTAAAAAATATACGAAGACAACAAAATTTGGCCGAGATATTAATTCTTCTGGAGAATCAGAATTGGTGATTAGCGAGACAGGAAATGTGCCGTTATGGATGTATGGTTTTGATAGAGACACTGTAGCTTTTTATCAAAAGCCTGACTCAAGAGATGCAAATAAAACAATGAACGCAGATTTGCTTTTTCCGCCGCTTACTAAAAATGGTTTCGGGGGTGAAATAATCGGTTCAAGCCAGCGACAGGATAATGCTAAGGAAATGATCGAATCACTGAAGAGGCAGGGAATTAGCGCGACACCTTACCAGTGGTATATAGATCTGCGCAATCAACCTGGTTACCGAACAACTTCGGGATTTGGTTTAGGTGTAGAAAGGTTTATTGCCTGGTCACTTGGGTATGAAAGTATTCGAGACGTTGCATTGTATCCACGACTTAAAAATATTAAAACAATCCCATAATTATGAAAAAAGAAATATTTGATTCATTTTTTATCCCTTATGCAAAGACAGTCGATACAGTAGCTAATGTAAGTGCCTTTTGGCGATTATCCGATGCACTTATAACTGAAATAATAAAACGTGAAATTGCTCCATATTGCACGGACGACTCTTTAGTTATGGATGCTGGTGGTGGAACAGGACGGTGGTCGGTAAAGCTTAGTGAATGTCTAAAAGGTAAACTGGCAGTATTTGATCGCTCCGAAGATATGCTTGAAAAAGCGAAGGCTAATATTGCAAACAGTAAAGTTTCAGATCGTATTAGTACTGAACTAGGAGATTTGACCAATATCGAAAAGTTTAAAAATGAAAGTGTTGATCATATTGTAAGTATCTATAGTCCGCTCAGTTTTATCTATGAACAAGAACAAGCGGCAAGTGAACTGTATCGCATTTTGAAGCCAGGTGGACGAATCTTAGTTATGAGCCACAGCTTTCTTAACGCACTAGCGTCGAAGATAAATAACTATCAAGCTAGTGCTAAAGAAATAAAGAAACTTGCAGATACTCAAATGGTGACTTGGGCCCCTCATGTGCCAGAACTCGTCACTCACTCAAAAGAATCGATTGAAAAGCTTTTTTCGGAGGCTGGATTTACTGTACATAAAACATATGGTGTACCCGTGTTTGTGCAACCAGGTCCAGAAGATTTTGATCCAAATAACGAACAGCACAGTAATGTGAGTACGTACCTTGAAGATCCAGAAGTGTTTCAGTCTATATTTGATCTTGAAATGAATCATAATAGTGATAACACTGCCTGCAATCGCGGTATGAACATGTTCGTTTTAGCTGAAAAGAAATAAAACCATGACAGACACAACATTAATAGAGAAATATCCTTGGTTGAAATACGTAAATTCGGTTGAGGATTATTTGCCACCAGAGTATTACAAAGACTTACTACAACCGTATACCTTCAACGGAGTGACTGACCTCCAATTACTGAAAAACTTTCTCAAGAATAAAAACGTTTCCAGTGCGCTGGAGCTTGGCTGCGGTAGCGGTCGGGCTTCTGCTGCAGCGGTGCAAATGTTTCCAGGTGTGAATTATACTTTTTCTGATCTAAGTAAAAGAATGTTAACATCAGCCAAAAGTCACTTACCGCAAGATGCATCATTTGTTGTGTATGACGCCATTGAGTTTATGGAGAACACAGCTAATACATTCGACTTAGTATATACTTTATGGAGTTTTTCTCACTCAACGCATCAGCATCTCCATCGGTTAGGAATAGAAGATGGTCGTAAGTACATCTCAAGAGTCTTAGAGAAATTCGTGCTCGAAAATATAAAAAAAGATGGTGCACTCTTCCTTATCCACTTTGACTCTTTGTCTGATGAGCAAAGTGTACTGATGAGACAATGGCAAAGAGTATTTCCAACATTTGCAAACATTGATCAACAAAGTCCATCAAAACAAATTACTGAAGAAACGCTGACCAAGCTTGATACTAATGGAGATATTCGCTTGAACGTACAACATTTGCAGGGTGATGTGATCCAATATGAGTCAGAAGATGTTCTGCTTGAAACTTTTATGAACTTTCATCTAGAAACATTTTTTAATCAATCAGAGTATCTGCAAACAGTTTTGGAGGATATTAAAATGCAAGTGGCGACTTATAAGCAGAATGATGGAACGTATGCAGTCACACCTGGTTGTTACGTATACTCGTTCATTAAAAATTAATAAAACACTAATCTTTTATGAAAATACTAGAAAAGCTCTCAAGTGGAGATAAAGTTGCCATATTGTCGCCGTCTTTTGCAGCACCCGGCATGTTTCCTTATGTATTTGAGTTGGGTTTACAAAGGATTCGTGATGATTTTGGGCTTGAGCCAGTAGAGTTCCCAACCACCAGGAAACTAGGTGCTAGTACTGAAGAAAGAGCTCGTGACTTAATTTCAGCTTTCGCTAATCCAGAGATAAAAGCAGTGATAGCCAGTATTGGCGGTGACGATCAGGTGACATACGTATACAATATGGACCCTGATATTTTTAAGAATAATCCAAAACCTTTTTTTGGCTACAGTGATAACTCACATTTCTGTAACTTCCTCTTTCAACAGGAGATCCCTTCTTATTACGGCGCCTGTGTAATGACACAGTTTGCGATGCAGGGACATATGGATGTGTACACAGTAGATCACATAAAAAAGGCTCTGTTTGAAGAAGGCGAGATTGAACTGTTGGCTGCAGGTGAGTATAACGAGGTTGGTGTTGACTGGACTGATTCTTCAGCACTCACCACTCGTCGTCAGTATGAAGAGAACACCGGTTTCGTTTGGGACGGTGCAAAAAACGCTGAGGGTATTATTTGGGGAGGTTGTATAGAATCAATTGATGATATGTTGCGTCACAATGTGCAAATCCCGAACCTGGAAACATTTAACAGTATTGTTTTAATTCTTGAATCTTCAGAAGAGATTCCACCACATCATTATGTAAAGCGTGTAATCAGAGCATTAGGTGAACGAAAAATATTAGAGTGCGTTCAGGGTATTTTGGTCGGCCGACCGAAAGCTTGGGAATTTGATAAGCAGTTAGACAAAGATGCTCGCGAAGAATATGCACAGCAGCAGCGCGATACTATTTTGAATGAGGTTCGTGCATATAATCAAGTGATTCCGATTGTTCAAAATTGTAACTTTGGTCACACAGACCCTCAAATACCCATGCCATATGGTAAAAAGGTGGTGATTGATGTCGAGAATAAGAAAATTAAGGCCATATTTTAAAAAATAGACCCGTATCATCATGTGTGATACGGGTCTATGCTATTCCGCAGCGCTTTTCAGCGCAATAGTTTATGCATCAACTCGGCACCAATGCCTGAGATAACAGAAGCTTCCTTACCGTTGTTCAGGAACTGACTTGCCCAATCAACAACGCCACCGTCAGCGAACTGAAACTCGACATCAGCTTCGTTCTTTCCAAAGATGTGAAAGCAGGTATTAGCGTAGTAGCCAATCCCCGCTTTTCGATTGAAGTCAAAACAAAACTGGATATGTGGGTACTGTTTACGTAACGGTATAAGAACTTCACGCTCAATATAGGAAAGACGGCTGATGAAACTACTCATCTTTACATCCTTAAACATTGATTCGCTCAGGCTCTCAACAGTATCAACTTCCTTAGGAAAAGGTACAGCGTACGTATCAAACATATCAAACTCAGTGTTCAATGTATTACGCAATATCTGCTCCCGAGGCAGTTCCATTCCATCGATCAGTTGTTCTAAGAATCTGATGTCAGATATTTTCACAACTATCTCTTTGGAAAAGAAACCTGTTCTGTGTAGGTTTTCGATTACATCCAAAAGCGTCTGGATGTGAAGTCTCAAAGTAGGGATTGCAAAGCCTCCTTCTGAGGGTTTGTGTTTCCCAGCAGAGCTAAGTGTGAACAGATCGAAGTGTTGCATGTAGCCCTTTGTCTTATCAAAAGGCTGTAAGCGCAAATTCCGACCATAGCTGCACAGGTGAACGGAACTGTCTTCCTTTGTAGCAATAAGCCTACGTCTTCTGCTACAGCACTCCAGCATCAATTGAGTTGTCAGATCGCTTCGTACTTCAGTATTTCGAATTGTAGAGAGAGTGTTGTTTTGACTTATCTTTGTCAAAACAGCATTTGTTCCCAGCGGTGTAATAGGGGACGTCTCAACACTTTCGAAAGCACTTTGTGCAGTGTCTTGACACGTAAGCGCAAAACGATACACGTCGTGTTGTGAGATAGAGCTCGTGCCCAGTATCTCATTTTGCTGTTCATACTGTCGTAGTAGTTCGGGAGCTTTTCTTGAGTTTGCTCTGCGCGTGAACGCATGAACAAATATCGGTTGCAATTGAGATATTGGCGAAGTAGCAATAATCTCAACTATTTTAGGAATCCCGATTGCTGTACAGGCGCTTTTGACTGCTTGCAATGAACTTTTTGTCGGCTTCATCTTTTATCTCCATCTAAGATCGATATTGGGCGTACTCAATATATGAATACCATATTTTCTACTTTACTTATAGCACATGAACTATTTGTGTCAAAACTTGCAGTTTAATTCACTACAGGCATTATTGTGCATATGTATGAACGAATCAGTGAGCAACTAATTTTTCCGATAGTGGTTGGCCTAGTTTTGTTGTTGGTGCCTGTACTGGTTGTGTACACAGTTCGCTCTTGGAAAAAAGTACACAAAAAGACAAAAGTTATAGTCCTTAGATATTTGCAACCAGTCCCTAAAAGAAAAATAAAGCTTACTTTTACTCGTTTAAACGGAGCTAAGAAAATTATTGATCCATGGATGCCAATTATCCTTGAACAGCCCGCAAACAATAAAGAGGCGCTATTTGTTATTATGATTCAAAATGCGGATTTCAGGTTGAGTGACAGCAATGTCCAAGTAAAACTTGATTTCTACCACCCATGTATTGAGAGAGTAGAGCTTCCTGGAAATAGGGTAGCGATTCGTGAAGGTGGAGAGAAAGGATCTTCTTTTATTTCTTTGCTAGTTAAAGAACTTCTGCCAGAAGAAAAACATGCAATAAGAGTTTTTGTAAATAAAATAGGTGATGTTGATCTTAGTAAACAAAAAGCCAGGTCCTCAAAGTGTGGAAAGATTCCAATTTATATAGCTGACGTGACTTATGAAGACTGGAAACAATAAAACCACCTACTTATGTGGTTTTATTGTTTGCTAGACTCACCGAGATTAGTGGGGGTGTTAACCCCTATCGGTAGGTCTCGCTAGTTGGTGCCCCGTATCGGTACCGGAAAATTACCCATAAAGCCCTGTAAAGCTTCCTTGAAGAGTTGCCTACATAAAAATAGACCCCTCTCGGTAGGGGTCTATTTTTAGCTATATGTTACAAATCTGACAGCTGGTCGATACATTCTTCAGACAGTTTTCTGTACTGCATATTCTTACATGGGATCTGTAAATGGGTCTTATTTCTATATACATAGTATGATGAAAACGTTTTACTACACATTACGCTAGGGCTTATTATAATAAAAACTTATTGTATACTAAAGACTATGGTTTTATTCAGAGAAGCTTCACAATCAAAAATAAATTGTTTATTTTTACCAGGTATACCGGGACACGTTAAGAATTTTGATATTTTTGACGACTTAATCGAAAATAGTACTTCGATATATTTTCATACGTATCCAGGTACAAATAACACTTCAGGGATTTTCTCAATTGACTCTGCTGTACAATCAATATATTCGTCACTAGATAGTTTAGAGACTAAAAGTGAGCCTATCTTAATAATTGCTTACTCATTTTCTACTTACTTGATAATGCAGTTAAACTTATCAAAGTATAAAAATATTGTAGGTTTATTATTACTTTCGCCTGTTACTGGACTTGATCAAAAGTCTATATCGGAAGATTTTTTAAAGTCGCTTATTTACCTTGAAGATAAAGGCGACGTTGTAATAGATAAGGAGGAGTGGAAAGATACTTTACAGTATTGCCGATTTAAATCTATAACGGAAACCTTAGAAAAATTATCACGAATCCAGATACCAATATGTATAGCATATTCAAAAAATGATGAAATCATTAATTTTCATATAATAGAAAAAGAGTTAAAAATATTCATGGACGAAAATGGGTATGGAAGTTTTTTGGTTATAGCCTCACCAATAGGTAATCATAGGATTGATTCGTATTACAATATCCACATAAAAAATATTATAAGTATTTTTCGAATTCAGGAAGATTTGAAGGACATGTTAGGCCACGACATTTCAATTTACTACTATGGAAGTTCCCAGTTCCCAGTTTTTTCTTCACCGAAATCAGACATAGATTTATTAATTATCGCAGATAATTACATGGATAAATACTCGGTAATTAATGAATATTTGAATCAACAAAATAATGATGGTGGAACAAAGATTGATTTGAGTTTAAACGAAAGAAGTGATTTCTATACTAAAAAAAACGCACGCTACAACAGAGGTCCTGTACTACTGCACACAATAAATGAGCTTTATTTTCCAATTAAACATCTAAATGAAAAGATAGTTCCAAATCCAGATGATGTCTTGCATGATACATATCAAGCTAATCTTATTAATTTGAGAGATGCTGAAAAAAAAGTTTGTCGTGTTGGTAAAGACGCGAATAATGCTAGAAAAATTGTTAAGTTTTTCGTTAATTCCGTTTTGTACTTGCTGTACTCACGCGGGCATCAGAATATAGATATGAGTAATATGTCTAGATATTTATCAAACGTAGAGGATGCGGAAATTATTAAACAACTTAAAATTGCGACATTATTATTATCAAGTGCTGAGCCAGAATATAGACTAGAACAATTACATGAGTTTGTTATGCGCATCAAATCGATAGTAGGTGAACAGGAAAGACGTTTAAATATAACGTATGAAATATATCCAACAGAACAACAACAGTTTGGTTTTTAATACAAACGGTGATTCAGTAGTTACTGTAAACTTTCAGTCTAATCTGGTTACAAAGACATATTTTCTACCTGATGTCACGAAGGAGCTTGATCGTTCCAGAACTAATCAGCATTTTCACCAATTACAATTTCTCGAAAGGATAGGTATTAAAATTCCAGATAAGCTTAAAACTGATAAAAATCATAGTGAGATAACCATGTCGTACATAGAAGGCGGTACTTTTTCTGAAAAATTATCTATAAACCCAGACTGTGCTGAAGAATTACTAGCAATGGCTGGTATTGATCTAGCAAATATTCATTCAAAACTTGAGCGTGAAGAAAAACGTATAAAGTCGATTCTTATTAAAGATAAAAACTTAAACTATCATAACGCGCAAAATTTTATTAATTTTACTTGCAAGTTGGCAAAGACAGATGTATTTAAAAATCCAGATAATAAATTTGAAAGGGATTTCACATCAATGGTTTCAAGTACTGAATTGGTATTGAAGGAACATACAGAATTATTGTCAGAAGGCGATATTATATTTGGTGATTTTAAACCAGAGAATATTCTGTTTTGTGAGACTGACAATCAATTAGTATTTATTGATCCAATGTTGAGTAATTGTCGTAAAAGTTGTGATCTTGGTAAATTTCTTTCGAGGATGTTGTTATTTGATAGAGAAAATTTTATAAGAAACTCAGATATTTTTTTGAGAAATTACTTTTCTTGCAACAGGAAGACTATAAGTGTAAATGAAATTATGATTATGACAGCTTGTGATTTATTAAATTATACATCAAGAAATCTGATGTTGGAAAGGAAAGGTGAGATTTTTGTTGAAAAAAGTAAGTTGTCACCTATACTCAACGATTTTCTTCCAGAAATTTTATTTAGATAATTATTGGAATATGATACATAATCTTAACGCTATAATATTAGCAGCAGGTCGTGGAAGTAGATTGGGATTAAAAGATGTCCCAAAACCCATGGCAAAAATATTTCGCGATAAAACAGCTATAGAATTACTCATTGATGTGATAGAAAAATCAAATATAGATGAAACTGTTGTAGTGACTAAATATAAAGAAAAAATTCTTATTGAGTATTTAAATAAAATAAAACCTCTGGTAACAACTACTACGCAGAAGGTTCTTAATGGAACATTAGAAGCTTCCCTCGCTGGTCTAAAATCTTTTGATAAAAAGACCCCAAGAGATGTAATTGTTTTCCCTGGAGATAATGGTGCACTTCTGACCTCCTCAACCATAAATGCCTTAATAAATGTCCATAAGAACGAAAATTCTCACATAACAGTTCTTCTGACCAATGATTATAATGCTGGCACGCATAAAATTTGCTTCAAGACTAAAGAAGGTTTGGTGACTGAACAAATCATATCATCTGACAAAATTGATTATGGAGGAAACACTCATTTCAACACGGGGATAGTTTGTTTGAACAGACTATTTCTATTGAAATATGCACATGACATTCAACCGTTGCCAAATGGAGAACTTACAATATCTAGGCTAATTGAGATAGCTCTCACAAAAAAAATCCCTGTATTTTATGTTATCTCAAAACCTTTAGAGGTTTCTAGTATCAACAAACCTGAGGACTTAAATTTTGTTAAAAAAATAGCTCAGAAATCAACGTTTATACACGGTACCTAAAACATTCTCTATAAGACTCAATGCACTGCTGTCAGGTTTTCGTCCTTTATCTTTGCATTCATTTATGTATTCTCTAGATAACCAGTCATATAGAAAAGATCTCATTGCTCTAACTACGTCTCTTAGTTTAGAGTCTTCTAACATCATTGAAAGTTCCTGTGTAAACTCTGAAATTTTCAAATCCAAACTAAGTTCATCTGTGTGAGCAAATGAAACTGAAAGATCTTGTAGTGCATATACACATGATTCGAATTTATTTTGAGTTTTTGAGAATTCTCTATACAACTGATCAATTTCCCCAGCACCCATCCTTCCATTTTTGCCAGCAGCTACTAACGATAAAAATGGAAAATAAAATAGACTTCCATATCTTTCTAGTTCAGGTGTAGAAAAAGCGGGAACTAAACCGATGTTGAGAAACTTTGTTTTTGATTCCTTGTCCAACAGGAGGGTGTACGGAACATTATTTTTTAGGGAATCGATACCTTGGACAGACAGTGTTATTTCGCCTAAGCCAGATTCACGCATTACTTTACCTGATAAAGCAATTCCAATTTTAGGATCAAGAACAAAGTCATCACTTACTCCAAATTCTTCAAGACCAATACCAAAACGTCTATGTTTGGAAATCTGATTAGACAGTGGCATATTTATCATTGATGACCTAACTCTCGATTGACCCTCTTGAGAGAGAACATTAAAATTTTTATTTTCAAACACCTTTAAAAGATCAGGCTCGTAGTTCAGAAACATTGCAGATTTTCTTATAACACCAAGAGACTCGTGGGAACATTCCGCACAAATACTGATAGCAGCTTCGGTGGGTGCAATAATGTATCCGCAACTCTCACACACGTGAAAGTCAGCATCTCTAACTGAAATTATTTTGTCAGTAATTAAATCTGCAAGTGTTTCTTTAACGATTGACATGTAGTCCTCATCGTCGTCACGGACTACTTCTCTATCAGAAACTTCGAGCTTGTAGTTGTCTCTTAATATCTCGTACCTCGCATCAATAAGTTTAGTTATTTCAGGGGCTCTTTCCTCAGAATTTGAATAATTTTCCTCACCATGTTTAGTGAAAGTGTTCCACACATCAAGTCGTATGCGTTTTTCACCATCTAATGATTCAGAAAGTTGATTTATTGATTCAGACGTCAATAAACTCAATAACCTCTCATGTTTTGATATACCCTCACTGCGTAATTGAAGAGGTGAGTGGGTTGTAATTTTTTCCATGTATCATCATTTTACATTATTTTGGTACTATATAAAGATATGAAGATATACCTGATAAGACATGCTGTAAGTATAGATGGTCAAAATAAAATCTCTCAGAGAGATAATTCTCCATTAGTAAAAAATATATCTACTATGTTACCTTCCATAAAACCTGATAAGGTATTCTGTTCGCCAATTTTAAGGGCCAAGCAAACTGCAGAATTGTTATTTCCTGACAGTTTTGAAGTACTAGACTATATTTACGAATATCAAAGACCTAGATTTCTTACAGGAAAAGGTAAAGAAGAAGCAGATATTTTTTGGAAGACAGGAATAGAAAAAATGAAGGAAGACTCCAGTTGGAGCTGTGACGGTTCTGAGAGTTTTTTAGAAATAAAGAATCGCGCACTAAGACTTCTTAGTTTTTTGGAGTCTTTGAATTTAGAGTCAGTTGCGATTATTGGACACGGTATTTTTTTTAGGTATCTTATAGGTATTAATACAATGGGCGAAAATTTTGACCAGGTGGCTTCCATTAAGATCATGAAGGATTTAAAATGGGCAAATCTGGAGTTAAAGGAAATTGAAATCGACAAATAAACGTGTCTCATATAAATAGCAGTAAACTTTAGGAATATTTTTCCTCAGCAAGACTACATGCGGGTATGTTTCGGCATATTCTTTTTTGATTTCTGTGTTCGAACTATGTAATTTCACCACTTTTACTTGCATTGATAACTGGCTGTATTACGATAGAGATATACAAAAGGACTTACGTCCGGTTCGCGAGTGACCACTTAATTGAGGGCTTGCGCACTACTGATTAATTTCAGTGTGCGTGAGCCCTTTTGTTTAACAGATAAAAGTTAAGCATTATGGCAAAAACACTAACGTGGCACACTGAGGTCCGCAAAGTAGACGACCTCGTGCCGTATGAGAAAAATCCTCGTACACTCTCCGACAAACAACGAGAAGACCTAGAAGCAAGCATTACCAAATTTAATCTAGTAGAGATTCCAGCAATCAATACTGATAACACAATCATTGCAGGACACGCACGATTGAAAATCATGCAACTCCTTGAGAGAGGAGCAGAAGAAATCGAAGTGCGTGTTCCAGATCGCAAGCTTACGAAATCTGAGTTCGAAGAGTATCTCTTACGATCAAACAAGAACACTGGGTCATGGGACTACGATCTACTTAAAGAATTCGACACCTCGTTCCTGTTAGATATAGGTTTCGATGACAGCGACCTCTCTGACATCTGGGATGACGTACTTGAATTGGAAGATGATGAGTTCGATGAAGAGAAGGAACTAGAGAAAGCTAAGGACACAGACATCAAGACAGGTGACATCTTCGCACTCGGTAACCATAAACTTATTTGTGGTGACAGCACTGATGAGAAAGTAGCAAAGACACTCCTTGGAGAAAAGAAAGTCCAGATGGTGTACTGCGACCCTCCATACAACATCGACCTCGACTACAACAAGGGACTTGGAGGAAGATCCAATTATGGTGGAAACGTCGATGATAAGAAAACCGACACGGAGTATCGAGCATTTCTGCACAGAGCAATGGAAAGCGCACTATCGGTGTCTGAGAAAGACACACATCACTTCTGGTACTGCGATCAGGCGTATGTAGGGATGTTGCAGGCGCTTTATGCTGAGCTAGGCATCAGTTATAAGCGAACAGCGTTGTGGATCAAGAACGGTATCAATCCGACCCCACAGGTAGCCTTTTCTAAGCTCTATGAGCCATGTGTCTATGGAGTGACAGGAAAGCCGTATCTTTCTGAGAAACACACTAAACTTGCAGAGATTCTGAACAACGATATTGGAATCGGTAACGCTACTATCGATGACATAACCGACATGCTCGATATCTGGTTGGCCAAGCGTGAGTCTGGCGATGACTACCAACATCCAACCCAAAAACCCCTCTCGCTACATGAACGACCACTGAATCGTTGCACCAAGATCGGGCACAACGTCCTCGATCTCTTCGGAGGAAGCGGATCTACACTCCTAGCGTGCGAACAACTAAAACGTAACGCCTACTTGGTCGAAATGAGTCCAGTCTTTTGTCAGCTAATCATCAATCGCTATGAAAACTTCACTGGAAACAAAGCTAAGCAAATCGATTAAGACGGGAGACATCATAGAGCTTGGTGAGCACACACTATTCTGTGGCGATGCATCGAAAGTAGATCTGTCACAGTTCAGTATCAATCTCATTCTCACTGACCCGCCGTATGGAATTGACTACGTGGCAAGTAAGCGAGACTTGAACACTGTGTCGAAAGACAAGGATATCGCGAACGATGGATTTGTGTCGGATAAGGCGTATGTTGATTTCACTAAAGGTTGGCTTGCTCCAGCCTTGGTGCAACTAACCAAGAAGAACAGCATCTATATCTTCAATTGCGACAAGATGATCTTCGCTCTCCGCGAAGCTTGTGTGCAGGTGAATATGAAAGTGGCACAACTCATCATATGGGTTAAGGATCGAGCAATCATAGGTCGACTCGATTATCTGCCACAGCACGAACTCATTCTCTATGGATGGTATGGAACACATGACTTCAAGCGAGGGAAAGACAAGTCGGTAATCTTCCAACCGAAACCACAGCGAAGTAAACTACACCCAACGATGAAACCAATTAGGTTGCTTAGACGACTGATACTCAACAGTACCAAGGTGGGGGATGTGGTGTATGACCCCTTCGGAGGAAGTGGCTCTACCTTGATTGCATGTGAACACACGAAACGAAAGTGCGTAATGGTAGAGATGGATCCTGAGTACTGCAAAACGATAGTATCGCGATGGATGAAATTAACTGGTTATGGCGAAAAAGACATCAAATACCGCAGAGCGGATTAAAAAGCAGAAAGCTAAGGTTATAGAATTCTTGGCAGAATCGGGAAACGTGACGTACGCGTGCAAGCGTGCGGGTATTAGTCGCGAGACCTATTACTGCTGGCGCGGGAAGGATAAGAGTTTTCTGAATAAAGCTGATGGAGCGGTCCTTAAAGGAAAAGAGTGTGTCAATGACATTGCTCACAATAGACTGATACATAGCATCAAAGAAGGTCACTTCCCAGCTATCAAGTTCCAGCTTGTTAATTGTCATGATGACTATCATCCAAAGAAGACTACTTCACCGTATCGGATAGAGGAAATGACTCCGCCGATTACCATACGCTCAATTCCGTTCATGGCTAAGATGCTTCGATACCAAGAGTATTTGGAGAAAGGCGGGGATCCTAGCAGTTGGAAAGAATAATAAATAAAACCACTGGGTCTCCGGTGGTTTTATTTATCGGGATCGTTCACTTTTTCCATCTGTTCAAAGAATGGAGCAAAGGCTAGTCCGACAAGTTTTTCTGCTCGGTTAGTGAAGAAGTTGAAGATGGGTTTAGTGATGAATGTTACTTCAGTCGTCCACAGCTCCATTGCTTTTTGGGAGTTCCAAGTTACAACACCCCAGCCAATAGAAATAACCATTGCTCCTACTAGTAGCACTTTAAGAATTTTCTTTGGTAGTTTAAATGCCCAATCATCCATATGTATATATTAAGACTATACGAAATTTGGATAAGTTACCAACTAGACTTATAAAATGGTTGCGTCATTAATGTAGGTAATGAGTAGAACAGAAGCACCAGAGGGATTTGTATCCAAAACAACGATTGTGCCAGTAGCCACGAAGTACTGCTTATACGCTCGCAAATCTACCGAATCTGAGGAACAGCAGGTGCTATCTATCGATTCACAAATCAAAGAGATGCTTCAGATGGCCGAGCGGGATAATTTGGAAATAGTGGAAAGTGAACCCTCCGCCGACAGAGTCGGCGGTTTCCTGCCTCCGGTCAGAGTTCGAATTGTAGTTGCCCTCTGTCTTCTTTCTCTTGGTTAGCCACATACGCCAAGATGGTTTTCTCATCCACACCC
>Ga0307966_1000982_pt1 | contig 23239 bp, 17 predicted proteins | sample OrgLakmetagen646_FD_203141 | JGI IMG/M metagenome (GOLD analysis project Ga0307966, IMG submission 203141) | Saline water microbial communities from Organic Lake, Antarctica - #646 | ecosystem: Environmental > Aquatic > Non-marine Saline and Alkaline > Saline | place: Antarctica: Organic Lake... | reverse complement strand
GGAATTCATTATCTCCATCTTTTAAAATAGCTATGATTTCAAGATGCTCGACTTCCTCACCATCTTTTTTTAACCATTCTTTTAAAGTATAATTTTGCTTTTCTACGTTTAAAGCAAAAGGCGCTTTAAGAATGAATTCATTCACTTTCACGGTGTCTGACCAAATGTTTGCAAACAAAACTTCCTGCAATACTCCTACGGCAGGCTTCATTCCATTATTCACATATTCGGAAAAACTATTTGGAGGAACATATCCTTTGACAGTAACTGAATCAAAATTTGAATCAATTACAATTACTTTTACGGAGTCCCCTTCTGACCAACCTGCGAAGTGATCATTGTAAATTGATATGTTTTCATTGTTCCAAATGAACTTGTATGGCTTTTTACCGCCTTGCACATCAATTTTAACAGACACATTATCAATGGCCTGTGACTTATCTTTAGTTGTTAGTTCAGCCGATAAAGGAACATCTTGTCCAAATACAAAACTAGAAAACAGAAATAGGGTAGCCAAAACCTTAGCTAATCTCATAAATATTATTTTTTTGTGTTCAATTTTTATTACCTCTTTGAATCTCTTAACAATAAAATTAAAAGGTCAGATTCGCTAATTTAAAAATATTATTTTAATTGTCGAGGTCTATCTTAGATAAGCTTTCTACAAAATCTGTAGGAACATACCCTAGTTCTGACTTTGCTTTATAAGTGTCTAGCCCAGATGAAATTGGGCGTTTGGCTTTTTGATTTAATTTTCCTGAGGTTATAGCATGTACTTTAATAGGGTTCACATTTAGGTATTTGGCTACTTTAAGAATATAATCATGCATTGATAACAATTCTCCTCCTGCTATATTATACACTCCAAATTCTTTTAATAGGACAACTTTTGCACAAGCTTGAACAAGATCGTCTACAAAAGTTGGGGTTCTAAATTGGTCATTAACGATATTCAAGTCTTTCCCTGCTCTCAATTCATTAATTGCCCAACTAAAAATATTCCCTTTTTTCAATGATTCGCCAACACCATAAACTATGGATGTTCTTAGAATTGTGGATTGCTCATGTCTACTTTCAAAAATCACCTCTTCACCGCCCCATTTTGACTTTCCATAATTACTCAATGGATTTGCAGTATCCTCTTCAGAATAAAGCTTCTTTTTACCATCAAAAATAAAATCAGTTGAAATTTGAATTAAATGAATTTCTGCTCCATTAATTCCTTCCAAAATATTAGCAACTCCGCGCGCATTCACATTAAAACACTCCGTTTCGTGATCTTCACATGCATCTACGTTGGTCATTGCAGCTGCATTAATTATATGAGTTGGATTAAAAGAGTTTATCACTTCAACAGTTTGAGCCATATTCTCAATGTCTAAAAGAGCAAATTTTTCATTTGGACAAAAAGATAGTTTATTTTCTGTTTTTGCAGTAGCTAAGAATTCTATATTATGTTGCTGAAAATATTTAACTAATTTTTGACCTAATAACCCGTTACTTCCAGTTATTAAAATCTTTTTTAATGATTCAATCATAGTTCCCAAATTGAGGTTCTTTTTTTACGTAATTTAAAAATGTGTTTATTTTCTAATATCCATCCCATTCCCAAATATATGACCAATGGAGAACCTAAAGCGAAGAAAGAGCTGTAGATAAAAAACAAACGTACTTTTGTTGTTCTTACGCCTAATTTTTTCGCCCACCATTCACTGACTCCAAAGGAGCGCATCTCAAAGAAAAAAACGACTTTCTGAATAAATTTACGCATAATTACTTTTCTAAATTTTCTATTCCGACCTTACAGGATAAACATTTTTTAAATTTACAAAATTCATTGTTTAATTCTAACAAACCTTGACTTTGTAATGCATTTTCTGCTGAAAAACCAATAGTCTTCCAATAATTAATGACATTATTGGATTCTGAGGGTAGTTTTTCCATTAGCTCAACAGCTTTGTCACTATAAGAAAAGTCATTGTACAAATGCTTTAAAGAAACAAAATAAGGAACCAATCCATTGATGATTAAATTCTGTTTAAACAACTTTGAAAAATTTAAGTTCCTGATTTTTGTCGATTTTCCGAATATAAAATGTGTTTTCCAATAATCATCAAGATAAGTACCTGATAAATTATTTACTTCTTTAATAATTTGATGGGCATCCAAAGCTGATAAGTTATAAATATTAAATTGTAACAAAAACCCACTCACTTGAGCAAGAACGAAGGTTGGAAAACTATTGGGCCGTATTCCACTAAATTTCCATGAGCACTTATTCATTTCGGACAAATTATGCTTGTGTTTTAACAATTGCCATGTATATTTTAGTTCCTGATAATAGTCATCTTGTATTTCTCCGTTTAAAAATCCAGCCGTTCCAAAAACAAGTGCTTCTAATCGGTTATTATCCCATTGTTCTTTTGCTATTAATTTATAAGGTAAAATGCAGGCCAACTCTTGCATAGGTAATTTATTCACCCTTCCTCCAACAGCTTTAAGAACTGAAGCTAATAATACTGAATATTTATCGCGCTCTTCAAATTTTATTAATTCTAAAAGTTCGAGTCCCTTTCTTTCAATTCTATGAAGAAAAGATACATCAATCTGCTGCAAGAGTGACAACTTATAATTCTTCACAATATTTGAACAAGGAACTTGAGAAGGAGTCGAGATTATGCTCTCGTAATTCCTCAAATGTGCTAAATCAATATGGTTTTCGAGTTCAATTGTAGGAAGTTTCACCCCATTAACGATTACATCCTTATCGTGTTTAAAAACAACATGAAGTATCACATTATTATATGCATCATCTAGGTGATGCTTATGAACATACCAATCAGAAGATTTAATATGTAATTCAATATTTCCGGACCATTTAATACCATCGATTAAAACTGTTCCATTAAAAAAGTCTGGTCCGGCATCAAGGTTATACCAGCCTACTTCTTCAACACTAACGGGTGCTCCATTAGTAAGTTTGAGTTGAGTAAAATTCAAGCGTTTCATACGCCAGAGAAAATGCAAATATTCTTCTTGCATGATTTGGTGATTTTAGGATTGCCCATATAAGTTAATAAAACTTTATAGTAATTCCTAAAAACAAAGATTAAAATCACTTCACCCCTTTTACACCTATCAAAGTAATGTCATCAGTCTGAGAATCATTCCCTATCCAATCATTAAAGTGCTTTTTAAAAGCATCACCCTGTTTGTGAATAGGTTGTTTTGAATAATCATCTAATAATGAGAGGAATTTTTTAATGGTCAGCTTCTTGTTTCTAGCTCCTCCAAATTGATCAGGATATCCATCTGAAAACAGATAAATAATTTGATTTTCCAGTAGGGGAACACTCTCGGTTTTATAGGAAAAATCATCTGTTCTGGGGACATCACCAATATGTTTTGATTGTCCTTTTATAACTTCGAAAGATTCTTTTTCATTGTTTTTAATAACAAACCTACCTCCCGCTAATGCGTATTCGACTTCATTGGTCTTCTTATCAAAAACACAAACCACGGCCTCCATTCCGTCTTGAATTCTATTTTGCCCATCACGAGGCAGCACTTCAGTTAATCGATTATCTAATTGATTAAGAATTTCTCCCGGATCAACAACCTTCGCCTCTAAAATGATTTGATTTAAGATATTAATTCCCAAAAGTGTCATGAATGAACCCGGAACACCGTGTCCGGCGCAATCTGAAAGAATCAAAATAGTCTTACCTTCTACTTCTTTAAGCCAAAAGAAATCTCCTGACACAATATCTTTTGGTTTAAACATTATAAAATGTTCTTGAAAGTGCGCTTCGAAGTGTGAAGCGTCCGGCAACATATTGAATTGAATTCTGCGGGCGTAGTTTATAGAATCTTTAATATCCTTATTTTGTTCTTTAATTATAACATTGGTTTTCCTTGTATTGGTGATATCTCTTGCTAAACCAAGGAAACCTGTCACAATATTCTCTGCTCCTAGCTTCCTCATTGGTGAAAGCTTCAAGCCAAGCCATCTTATTTCTTCAGAAGGTGTATTGATAAGAAATTCTCTGTATCCTCCTTTATTTCGACGTTTTATATTCCTTTTAAAGAAAGACCTTACGCGTTTATGAAAAGAAGGTTCCACAACATTAAAAATTGAAAGATTCAACAACTCGCTCTTCGTTCTGTCAAATATCTCACAACATTTTTCATTAACAAAGGTGAAGTTTCCTTTGATATCAGTTTGAAATATTAAATCATCTGCATTTTTCACAATCAGTTCGTAATAACTTTCTAGGTTAATCTTTTCGGTAACGTCTTGACCTAAAATAACCCTTAGTTCATCAGAAAACTGTTTACAAGACCATTGATAATAGACCACCTCATCTTTTGCTGTAATCAGTGGCGTGACGAAAATCGAACCTTCTTTAAATTGATTGATTAAATCATCATCACTGAAACTTTTTAATTCATTATAAGCAGGTTGGTAATCATTTAGAAAAAGGACATTCTCTCCTTTCAGGGGTTTTGTCATCCCTAAAAGTTCCTCAACATTTTCACTTGAATAGGATATCTTTCCTTTTTTATCAAAGGCAACAACCAATGCATTTCCCTTATTTATAATTCCAGAAGTAAAAATCAATTTTTCCAGTGAGTTATTTCTTAGGTAAGTTTTAAATATCATTAAGAAACTAACAATAGCCATCCCCATTAAGAATAGATATTGATTGTATTTAGCATTTTCTACTCCAAACATAATAACGACTCCAAAAACTCCCATTGCTAAGCTGAGGAAAACAGCTGAACGCATACTTTTCAGCGCTAAAGAACCAATCGAAGATACCATTATTATACCTGCAAAATAAAACGGATGAATATCCGACAAGAAAGAAAAAACGAATTGATACCCCAATAATATAAGGTATCCAACAACAAGATAAGTCGCTGTTTTCCTTGATGACTTATCGATATAAGTCATTACAAAATAGAGTGAAAGTAATAACAATCCTACTGAAATTGCTGCAAAATCATTTTTCTCCAATGAGTCATCTATTCGCGGACCTAATAAGTGCCCAAATGTATTTGTAATTGCGCCGAAAATTAGAATACTTTTTGCCATAGCCCGATCCGCAAAAACATCTCTCGAAAGAATTATGTTTTTTCTATTAAAGCTACTGATTCTTGAGAGTAAAAGAACATTTACTAAAACCACTAAAATGACCATAATAATTATGAACCATTTATTTTTATAGTAAGGAATATCGATATTAAAATTGACAGAACTGATTTTACTTTCATTCTCTCCATCAATTGATGATTGAACTTCAAAAGTATAGCTTCCTGCCAAGAGACCATTCAAAACAGCTTCTTGTTTTAATGACCAATCGGTCCATTCATTTACTTCCTGAATCCCTCGTTTAAGCCTAAAGCGATAGGATACAGCATTAGATTTTGTATTTATACTTTTGAATTCTATCAATAAGTTATTGTCCTCCGTCTCTATAACAATAGGATTATTTTCATAAAGAAGATTTTTAATATTTTTGTTTTTAATAGAAAAGACAATCGGCTTATTCAATTTATTTTTCCGTTCAAAAAGCTCTGGACGAACCAGTATCAGACCACCTAGCGTCCCTAGCAGTATTGAACCATCCTTCATTTGAAAAGAAGAGCGCATATGCGTTTGATAACCATAGAATCCATTCTCTTTATTATAATTTGTACTTATAATTGGTTTCCCATTCTTATTAACTTTTAGTACCGTAATTCCTTTATTACTTCCAATAATCAAATGACCAAACTTGTCAGAATTCAATGTATAAATAAGTAAAGAGGGAAGAAAATCTGCTTCTGATATTGAAACTATTTTATCGTTGTTTGTGATCCCCATCAATCCATTATCAAAACTAAACCAAATTGTCCCATGTGAATCTATGACGGAGTTCCCAACGTAAGTCCCTATTTTTTTGCCGTCAATTATTTTGGGCATATTCAATAATTCATCCTTTGCTCTATCATATTTCACCACTCCATAATTCGTCCCAAAATAGAGTGCTGTAGAATCTTTTGCAACAATTCCATTGTGGATATACGCAGGAGCATTGCTGAAATCTTCCACTTTTCCAGTTTGCAAATCTTTTCTAAAAAGACCTTCACTATGAACAGAGTACCATAAATAACCAAAAGCATTTATTATCAAACTAACCTTTTCATTTTTGAGATCTGAAAGGGGTAAATACTCCTCTAAATTAGTGCCTTCAATTTGAAAAACTCCCTTGTCTGTGGAAACAAGCTGAAGATCACCAACTGTTGTCATTGAACTTATTGAGGCTCCTTCACTTTTTACAAAGTGGTTTTCTGGTATTCCTTCCCCTATAAAAGTCCCTTCCCCTTCTACTGATAGTATAAAGTTATTGTCCTTTGTTTTAGCAATAAAAGAAATGTGTGAATCTTTAAACACCATATCGCTGCTTAGCTTAAAGAAAGGATCAAGTGAAATCCGAAAAGCACCATTAGAAGTCGTTGTTACCCATATATCGGAATTTCGATCTACCAAAACATCGGTAGGATTAATGATTTTTAGATTAGAATTATTGTTGATTAATTTAAATTGAAAAGTGTTTGTTTCAAAAATAATAAGACGTCCTTTGTTGGTGATAAATACTATTAAATTTTTCCTTTTGTCCCATTTCACAATCTCTTCACCATCAAAAAGAATCGGATCAAAAGTTTTATTCTTATGTAAACTCTTGTTTTTTACATTCTTTAAAGAAAGGGATAGACTATTTCTTAAGTATTTATCAATAAAAAACAACCTGTTTTCAAATTTATATCCAACTACAAAATCCTTAACTTCATTTTGATTAAGCCCCAACCAATCATTCAACTCCAAAATACTATTTCCCTTAACACAGTAATTCATTTTGGATGAAAAAATCAATGCTTCATCATCAAGTAAACAATTCCCAAAATAATGTAGATTAGGATCAAAAGGAGAGATTGATTTATGTTGAATAACAGAACTGTCCTTAAAAATACTTAAGCCCCTGTCTTGAAGAATTATGCACTTATTATGATGATAAAATATTGCATGCCCCCCCCCTATACCTTTGAGAATAGATAATCTTGAAATTGTATCATTGTCGTGGGAATATATCCCTCTATACATTGTAGAAAAAAGAACGCTACTTTTATAGAAAGAAATATCATTGATGTGCCGGTTATTTCTGCTTTGAATCTTCTCTAAAAAATCAAATGATTCCCCGTCATAACGCATAAGTCCTGCTCCATCAGTTCCAAACCATAAATATCCGTCTTCTGATTCTTCCACAGAAAGAATAGAATTAAGGCTGATATCATTTTGATAATTGAAGTTTGTAAACGTATAATTTTGAGCTACGGATAAGAAAGAAACCGCAACAGTTGAAATAAAATAAAAGAACCACCCTTGTAGTTTCATGTTTTGAAAGTCTCCATTTATATATCTAAAAAGACTAAAGAAAGCTATAATTTTTTAAACCGAGAAGACTTTGATTAAATTTTGGACTTTTCGTGCTTTCATTTTTGCCTGTTCAATATCAATATCTGTAATTGTAACATGTCCCATTTTTCGGTTTGGCTTTGTTTTAGGTTTTCCATATAGATGAACATAAACTCCTTGCATTTGCATTAAGCTTTCAATTCCATCATATTTCGCAGAACCTTCATGGTTTTGGTCACCAAGTAAATTAATCATTACTCCAGCTGTTTTAATTGAAGTATTTCCCAAGGGAAGTCCCAAAATAGCGCGTAAATGCTGTTCAAATTGAGATACAAAATTACACTCAATTGTATGGTGACCGCTATTGTGCGTCCTTGGGGCAACTTCGTTAACCAACAAATCTCCTTCCTTTGTCAGAAACAACTCAACAGCTAGAAGCCCAACCATATTTAGTTTTTGAATCACATCTTTTGCCAATGCTGTTGCCTTTTGTTCTATGCTTTCAGAAATATTTGCTGGACTAAAAAGGAATTCGACCAAATTCAATTCCTCACTAAATTCACATTCGACAACAGGAAATGTTTTCACCTCTCCACTTTCATTTCTTGCCACTAAAACAGAAAGTTCTTTTGTGAAATTAATTTTTTCTTCTATTAATGAAGGTTGATCAAAAGCTTTAGTATCAAAATCTGAAATAGATTTAATCATTGTTACACCTTTACCATCATAACCACCTTTTCTTATTTTTTGAATAAATGGTAAATGGTTGGTATGAACTTGAAGTTCTGATTTACTATTTATGAGATGATAAGGTGCGGTTGGAATACCATTTTCTTTATAGAACTCTTTTTGCAGTCCTTTGTCTTGAATCAATTTCAAAACATGGGGTTGCGGAAAAACCTTAACACCTTGAGACTCTAAATCTTCCAAAGCCTTCACATTAATATGCTCTATTTCTACGGTAAGAACGTCTTTATCCTTTCCAAAAGCCATTACATCCGCATAGGATTGGATATCTCCTTCGGTAAACTCGTAGGCTAATCTTCCGCATGGAGCAGATTTCGAAGAATCCATTGCAAAGATGTGAATATCGTAGTTCATCGCGGATTGAATCATCATTCTACCGAGTTGTCCACCACCTAAAACTCCTAATTTAAAAGTATCTCCGTACCACAGCTTTTCCATAATCCTCAAGTTTTCAAAATTATTGCGAAGATACAGAAGCCTTTTGGAGATTAATAGTTGATTTATAAAAAAGTTTAGAACAATTAAAATGTTTTAAAAATATTATCTTTGTAGAAAGTACAAACTAAGAGAAGGTGCAAATAAAAGACAAGAGATTCGAATTATACATTTCTGAGGAGGAAATTTTAAATTCCATACAAAAATTAGCAGAGCGAATAAACACTGATTACAAAGGCGAAGAAATTGTTTTCGTCGGTGTATTGAATGGTGCTTTCATGTTTGCCGCAGACTTGATGAAGGATATAAATTTAGAATGTGAAATATCATTTGTGAAAGTCACTTCTTATAAAGGTACCTCAAGTACCGGCAAAGTGCATGAACTTATTGGATTAAGTACAGATATTAAAAATAAACATGTAGTCATTTTGGAGGATATAGTAGATTCAGGACTTACCTTAAGTAAATTATATTCCATGATTGACCATAACTCACCTAAATCTGTTGAAGTAGCTACACTTTTATACAAACCCGAAGCTTTTCAAGGGAAATATCCGCCCAAGTATGTAGGACTAGAGATCCCAAACAAATTCATTATCGGATATGGACTAGATTATTTAGAATTCGGAAGAAATACAAGAGATATTTATCAGATAACATAATAAAAAAAAGAATATGTTAAATTTAGTGCTATTTGGACCTCCAGGAGCTGGAAAAGGTACCCAATCAGAAAACATTATTAGTAAATATGGATTAACTCACCTTTCAACAGGTGACATTTTCAGATCTAATATTGGAAATTCAACTGAATTAGGGGAATTAGCGAAGTCCTATATTGATAAGGGCCAGTTGGTTCCTGATGAAGTAACCATCAATATGTTAAAGTCTGAAGTAAGCAAAATCGAAGACCCAAAAGGATTTATTTTTGATGGCTTCCCTAGAACATCTCCACAAGCAGAAGCTTTAGATTTATTTTTAGCAGAAAATGGTACGGAAATTTCTGGAATGATTGCTTTGGAAGTTCCTGAAGACGAATTAAAAGAAAGATTGCGCAAAAGAGCAATCGATTCTGGTCGAGCAGATGATGCCAACCCAGAAATTATTGCGAATAGAATTACAGTTTATAACAACGAAACTGCGCCTGTAAAAAACTTCTATAAAAAACAAAACAAACTCCATAAAATCAATGGATTAGGCGGTATAGAAGAGATTTCGAATGAGATTATAAAAACAATAGAATCAATAAACTATTAATTGAATGGCTTCAGATAACTTTGTAGATTACGTAAAAATATTTTGCCGCTCAGGAAAAGGTGGGGCTGGTTCTCGTCACATGAGAAGAGAGCGCCATATTCCTAAAGGAGGACCTGATGGCGGTGATGGTGGTCGTGGTGGACATGTTATCATTAGAGGAGACAAGCAGTTGTGGACTTTATTGCACCTAAAATTTCAAAAACATACAAAAGCGCCACACGGAAGAAGTGGCGGTGGTCAGCAGCGGACTGGAGCAGAAGGAGACGATGTTTATGTAGATGTCCCAATTGGTACAATCGTTAGAGATTCCGAAACAAATGAAATTCTTTTTGAAATTGATGAAGATGGACAGGAAAAGATTGTAAGAAAAGGGGGTAAAGGTGGACGTGGAAATACCCACTTCAAAAGTTCTACCAACAGATCACCAGATTATGCTCAACCAGGAGAGGATGAAGTAGAAGGTTGGTCAATTTTAGAATTAAAAATCCTTGCAGATGTTGGACTTGTTGGTTTTCCAAATGCAGGAAAAAGCACATTACTATCTGTTCTTTCAGCGGCCAAACCAGAAATTGCAAATTATCCTTTTACAACTTTAAGACCTAATTTAGGAATTGTTGGTTACCGTGGAAGCCGTTCATTTATTATGGCAGATATTCCTGGTATTATTGAGGGAGCTCACGAAGGAAAAGGACTTGGACTCCGTTTCTTAAGACATATTGAAAGAAATTCTCTTTTGTTATTCTTAGTACCTGCAGATAGTGAAGATATCAAAAAAGAATACGAAATATTGGTCAATGAATTAAGACAATATAATCCAGAATTATTAGATAAGGAAAGACTACTCGCCATTTCTAAATCTGATATGCTAGATGATGAATTAAAGGAAGAAATAATACCGCAATTACCAAACATAGAATCAATATTCATTTCTTCAGTAGCGATGCAAAACTTGAACGAATTGAAAGATTTAATTTGGAAAACGCTAGATCATGATTGAATGGTTAAAGGAAATAGAGCAAACTGTATTGATTGCAATTAACAGTACACATTCTCCTTTTCTAGATACTTTAATGTGGTGGATCAGTGGCAAGTTCATTTGGTTCCCACTTTACCTATTTCTTTTTGTGGTTGTGTACATTAAATTTTCTCTTAAGCATGCACTATGGTTTACTGTATTTGGATTCGCGGCAGTTGGACTAGCTGACTTCACGGCAAATTTCGGGTTTAAACATACACTCATGCGTTTTCGCCCTTCTCATCATTTAACTTTAGGTGAAAAATTACGTTTTCACGAAATGAAGCCTGGTGAGTTTTACAAAGGTGGCCAGTATGGATTTATCTCTGGGCACGCTACGAATTCTTTTGTTATAGCAGTAATGTTTATTCAACAGCTGAAATCTAAAATAAAATTCATTACAACTATTCTCATCTTTTGGGCATTAATCGTTTGTTACAGCAGAATGTATTTGGGGGTGCATTATCCAACTGATATTATTGGTGGTGCAATATGGGGTTCTTCAATTGCTTTACTTTTCCATTGGATATACAGAAAAACTGTTTGGAGAGGAGTATAAATGGTTAATTATGTTTTTTTTTAATAGAGCGTCTAAAAACCCTTGAAACAAAAGAATAAAGTAAAAGACTATTTTACCTAAGCATTCATTTAAGCAACAGGTATTAGCCTTTCAATTTCACTTGAGATTAACCGTCTTTCAAGCGATAAGGTAGAAAAATCTTTTTTAATAATAGCTTTCATTTTCTTATTCTTCTTATAAACATCAAACCATTTGTAGGCGATAACTCCTGAAATTGGAAGTACAGTAAGAAAATATAAAATCCCCATTACAGAAGGCCAATTAAATAGTTTAAGCAATAGAATGGTTAAGGGTACATTAAATAAACCTATTGCAACAAAGCCCAAAAGCATTTTTACACTTCCCCAGAAAACTTTTCTTTCGAAACTCCTTTCAACGAAGTTTTTAACAAATCGATAAGGCAAGTAACAATGAACCAAACCAACTAACATTAACGGAGACAATATAATTAGATGCATGTAATCTCTAATCTTTCGTCTTTGATTGGAGATCACCGCATACAAAGGAGATTCTTCAATATTATCTATCTTTTGCTGATTAAAATAATTTTCCAACCTTTCTTTTAGCTGCATTAACTCCTCCTTCTCCTCTATTTTTTGCTCATTAAACCAACATGCTAAATTTCTAGAATACGCCCATCTTTTGAGTAATGGAATTCTGAAGTCTGAATCTACAGCGCTCATTCCCTTTCTTGTAATGCGCATAATATTCTCATGAAAAGGAGCCATTTCAACATCTCTGATATCAGTAATCTGATCACGCATTTCCTGTTCCACTCTCAAAGTAAGTTCGTGAATAGTCTTACTAGGATCGTCTAAATATTGACTTTTATACTCATTTAAACATATAGAATCTCCATTTGAAATAATACAATCACTCCCGATTTTATTAGGGTCCGAATAATTTGTCCCAACAGCCTGTAAATAAATTTTCTTTTCCCAGTTGATTTCTTCTAAAGCTAAAAAACCTATTCTTACAGCTCCTTTTTTTATTGGCTTGAGACGACGAATGAAAACATTATCTGTAAAACCCTCTGAGAATACAATTAATCCTCTGCCATAATTTAGAATTCTAGCACACTTTTTAAACACCACTTCATTTTTCTTTTTAGTGTCTTCACCATCATGTTGACGATAAATAGGTAACATGTGCGAAGCCCAGAGTATAGGCTTAAGGAATGGCTTAAAGATATCTGATCTTGTCATGAAAAATATAATAGGAGGCTGACTTCCTACAACTGCAAGCGGATCCATAAAAGAGGCTGCATGATTACTCATGAATATGGTTCGCGAAAAATTTTTTGTTGGTCTATTGACATTTTTAAATCTTGGGTAATAAACCCATAAAGTGATTTTCAAAATAAACCCCATCATGAAATATAATATCCTCATACTGTAATTTTTGCTAAGCTTTGAGGTGCAAAAATAAACATTTTAAAATACCATCAAATAAAAAGTAAATAATGAGCCGTCGAGATTAGACTAAAACAGAGCATTAAATCCAAGTTTCAATCTGTTTCCATTATGATAATCTTGAAATAGTTCTCCATCCAACTGATCAATCAAAGCTGATATCAATGTAGAACTTACATCCTCTGCTTCAACAAGATCTATCTTCTCTTCAAAAGGCTCTTGATTATCATCTTTAATTATGATCCAATAAGCGAATTGTTCATCCCCTTCTTTGAAACTCAGTTCTAATTTAACTTCATCTGCTTCCTCTAGTTGCTTTAGCCAATAATAAAAGATTTCTGTAATATATAATCCGAGTGGAACCAGTATATCTATACCAAAATGGTCAAATTTAACATTTACATCTACCACTACTTTTTTCCCATTTGAAGTGCTTTTAAGGTAACTTATCAAATCAAATAGATAAGAATTGATATTCACCAAGCTCACCTCCATGGACTTATAAATATTTTGATGAATGAGCGCCATTGCTTGAACTCGATTGTGCACTTCTTGCAGTGAGGTCATAGAATTTGGCTTATCTTGATTAATGTATAAGCGCAAAATACTAGAGATAATTTGAAGATTATTCGTTACTCTGTGATGGACTTCTTGGATTAAAGTTTGTTGCTTTTGGTGCTGATATTTGAGGGTTGAATATTGAGTTGACAGTGTTTCAATAGCCATGTCTAAATCAGCGCTTTTTTTCTCTAAAACAACTTCCAGCTTTTCTTTGACTATTTCTAGTTCTTCTGCTTCATGTATTTTAACTAAAGCGCCAACTGCAATTGAGGTCACTACCTCCATCAACTTTTTATGACGCTCTGTGTAGAAATATTTTTCAGGATGTTCGCTAGTAATAACGGCATACACAACGTTGTCGATCTTTACTGGCACAATTAATTCAGATCCTGCTTGTACAACATCGAAAATATAATCTTCACTCTCTGAAACGTCATCTACCTTGAGTGAATTCCCTGATTCTGCAACTTTTCCAGCATGACCTTGACCGAAATCAAGTTGTAAGGGATTTCTAATCTCAGATTTCGAGACCTTTGAAGGGCCGAATGCAGCGACTTGCGACAATATTTTATTTTGATTATCAACTTTGTAGACGACACAATCTAAAAAATTCATTTCTTGTGACACCCCGGATACCAAAACTCGAAAAATTTCATCTTCAGTTTTAGCAGAAATAATATCCTGACTGAATCCATGAATCACATCTATTAGATTAGTAAGATTCACTTGATTCATTATAGTTTTTTCATTTCTTAAAATTCCGCTATTCATAAAAAGTAAAATATCTTGACAATATAAACAATCCCAAATAACCATCCTCCTCAGAAAGAATGAAATACTTAATAAATTCGACTAACAACACTTTATCTTCGTTCTGTATACTTTTTAGTACATTCGATTAAATAAACTAGTGTTCAAAATAAGGAAATCAAAAAGTATTCCATTTAATCAATAAAAAAAATAAACTTTAAGAAATGTTTAGAAATTAACTTTTGGCAGCAGATTTAGATTTTAGTAATACAAGGAACTCTATTAGCGGCGGTGTAATAAGGAATAAGGATCCCCATATTGTTACTGAAAAAACCCAATTACCTTGAACAGAAAAAAGCGGTAGGGGAATAATTATAGCGATTAAACCAATGTAATATAACCAATTGTACCAAGGCATTTTCTTTTGAAGAAAGCGCTTGATTAGTTGTGTTAAAATATAAACAATTACAGCTATTAGAAAGGACGTAGGTAAGCTACGCAAATCTAGAATTTCATTTGCTAAAAGATAGTAAATAAATATATAAAAAGCTGATGTAATGAGGACAAGCAATAGTAGGTAATGAAGTCCTTTATTTAATTTATTTTTCACAATTCTAAAATTTAAATACATTACAAAGTTAAGTGAATCTATGTAAAATCAAAAGGTTGAAAATGGTTAGACTTGATTCATTAAACTTATGAGAAAACTACTTACTATTTTCAAGAATTAAAACTTTTCATCTGTCAATAGAATCACAGATCTCAATATATACAATTCATTATCTGAAGACAAAAGTAACTGTCTACTAATCACATTCACCTTTAAAAACAGAGCTTAAATCTCTTTACAATTTTTATTGTTAAATTCAACCTCTAAAAATCGTTTAAAATGCAAATCAAAAGAGTCTTTACTTTACTTATAGCACTGAGTTTTTTCACTACTCCTAATGCACAAGAAAACAACAACGCTAATGACAGCCTAATGGTTCGGAAAATATTTGATGAAGCTCTAGAAAACGGGCGTGCTTATGCAGATTTACGCAGTTTATGTAAAGATATAGGTGCGAGACTTTCAGGGTCTATAAGCGCAGAAATGGCCGTTCAATGGGGGTATCATCGCTTAAATAAATATGATTTTGATACAGTCTATTTTCAAGAAGTGATTGTTCCACATTGGGAGAGGGGAACAAAAGAAAGTGGATATTATCAATCTAAAGATGGAACAATCACGAAAGTTAATCTTCTGGCATTAGGAGGTTCAATTCCAACAAATGGAACAATGGAAGGTGAAATCATCATGTTTAAAAACAGAGATGCGTTATTAAAAGCAACAAAAAAGCAGGTTGAAGGAAAAATAGTTTTCATTGCCCAACCGATGGATCAAAAAATGATAACTACTTTCAATGCTTATGGCGCTTGTTATCCTATTAGGGGATTAGGCGCGGTTGATGCCGCTAGAAAAGGTGCAAAAGCGGTAGTCATTAGATCCCTAAGTTTAAGTGAACACGAACACCCGCATACAGGAACAATGCATTACGCAGAGGGGGTGGGGAAAATTCCAGCTGCTGCAATATCGACTATAGATGCTACGAAATTAGAAAAGCTTATTACTGGAAGTAAAGAGGAATTAACTTTCCATTTTGAAATGGATTGTAAAGTGCTTCCAGATAAAAAATCACATAATGTGATCGCAGAATTAAAAGGCTCAGAAAACCCAAATAACATCATAACGATCGGAGGACATCTAGACTCTTGGGACGTTGGTGAAGGAGCACATGATGATGGCGCTGGAATTGTGCATTCAATGGAGGCTTTAAGAATTTTAAAAGAGCTCAATTACAAACCAAAAAACACATTGCGCGTTGTTTTCTTTATGAATGAAGAAAATGGCAATATGGGCGGAAAAACTTATGCTAAGAAGGTAAAGGAAAATGGTGAAAACCATATTTTGGCTATAGAAAGTGATAGAGGTGGGTTTTCTCCACGTGGATTTTCAGTTGATGGAAAAAAAGAACATTTAGACCTTATACGCTCGTTCAATACATTGTTTAAACCCTATTTAATTCAGCATTTTGAATTTGGATATGGCGGTGTAGATATTAGTCCTTTGAAAAAGGAATTCGAAGATATTGGTTTGATTGGCTTTGTTTCTGATAGTCAACGATACTTTGACTTTCACCACAATGCCAATGATGTTTTTGAAAATGTAAACAAACGAGAACTTCAATTGGGTGCTGGAAGTTTGTCTGCTTTAGTGTATTTGCTGGATAGCTATTATTAGGGGAGATTGAAACACGAAGTGTTTTTCCGCAGATTTTCGGTTTGGTGGGGAGGTATCCCGCAGATTTCGCAGATTTTTTTTTCGTGGAGATTGGCTGGATGATTGCTCCTCATTCTCACTCTCTTTCTCACTGTAATTCTTAAGGTTTATACTCATGATTTTCCATCAGAGTTTGTTCGGTAGGGCTTAGATGTTTTTGTTGGATGAAATAGTATATATTCAGTGCAGCCGCATATCGCTTAAAGCATACTGCATATAGCCTTTTGCCTATAGCATTCTAAACAGTTCTCCTTTTTTAACTTCTAGAGGACTTGGCGTATTATTTGTGTACAAAGCTCCGGTTCCTAGTCCTTGGGGTAATGTAATTTGATATGTACTTGTAAATTGAGCGATTGCGTCTAGTCCAACATTGGATTCTAAAGCACTGGTAATCCACCAAGGAATATTACTTTCTTCTGCTATCTCAATCCATTCCTTTGTTCCTCTGAATCCACCAATCAAACTTGGTTTGAGAATAATATACTGTGGCTGAATTTGATCTAATAATTTCTTTTTTTCTGCCAAATCATAAATCCCGATTAACTCTTCATCCAAAGCAATGGGCAGGATATTCTTCTCACAAAGTGAATGCATTTCTTCAATCTGACCTTGACGGATTGGCTGTTCGATGGAGTGCAATTCAAATTCACTTAATCTTTTTAGTTTTTCAGGTGCATCTTCTGGAGCAAAAGCGCCATTTGCATCAACGCGTAAGGTAATTTGTTCAGCAGAAACTTGTTTGCGAATTCCTGCTATAATTTCTAACTCTTTTTCAAAATCAATAGCTCCTATTTTTATTTTAATGCAAGAGAAGCCTTCTGCTAATTTTTGTTTGATTTGAGATTGCATAAACGCTGGGTCTCCCATCCATATCAAACCATTAATCGGAAGTGATTGATTTCCTCTAGTAAATGGTGTATCATAAATGACTCCTTTACCTCCATTCTTTAAATCCAAAAGAGCCATTTCTAAACCGAAGTAAATAGAAGGGAAATCTTTGATTTGGTCAATATTTATCGAAATATAATCAACGTCTTTTACAACATCTAAAACTTTAGTTTCATAAAGAACATCATTCACATAATCTGGAGAAAGTCCTGGGATAATACTGCACTCTCCTACTCCCTTAACATCTGGATTGTTTTTATTCCAAACAGTAATGAACCAAGCTTTCTTTTCAGTTAAAATTCCGCGACTTGTTCCACTAGGACGTTTGAATTCAAATATTTTTTTTTCAAAACTGGCTTTTAAACTCATACTATTGTGGAAATTAAAAAGAGAATAGAAATCATAAAAGTAGATAAAGCTACTTTCTTTAGTTCAGGGTCTAGGGTCTGAGGAATATCTGTGCTCCAAACTTTATAAAGGTGTTTTATTAAAATAATGAAGGGCAATAAAGCAATTAAACTAATCCACAATTGATTAACAAAAATAAAATATAACATTCCGATAATAGAACCTATAATTAATATGGTGTGATATATTTTAGCTTTTTCAAATCCAATTGCGACAACAATAGTTCTTTTATTGACCAGTTTATCATTTTCATGATCTCGCATATTGTTTAGATTCAATACAGCGATACTCAATAAGCCAATTCCAAAGGCCATTCCAAGTAAAGACCAATCAAAACTTTTAGCATACAAACTGTAAACCCCCAAAACGCTGACCAATCCAAAGAAGATAAATACCATAATGTCTCCCATTCCATTGTAACCGTAAGCTTTCTTACCCACTGTGTAAGTCACAGCAGCCAAAATGCTCAACAATGCTAATATCACGTATACCCAAAGTACAGAAGATGGCATTCGATCAGTTCCGATTATAATTAATGGAATTGCAGTTGCCAGAGAAAGGGCCGACATAACTACTGTTCCAATTGTCATTTGTTTTTGGGTTATTTTCCCTGATTGAATTGCACGCATTGGGCCAACGCGTCCTTCATTGTCTGCTCCTTTGTAACTATCGCCTAGGTCATTGGCAAAGTTGGACAAAACCTGAAGAAATAAAGTCGTAAGCATTGCAAGAATAAAGATTGCGCTATCCCAGAAACCTTGTTCATAGGCAGCAAAGCTCCCCACAATAATTCCAGAAAGCGACAACGGAAGAGTTCTCAAACGAGCAGCATGAATCCAACTTTTTATTTCCATACTGCAAAAATCACATTTTATCCAATATAAACAGTGATTATGCTTTTTAGTTTTTTGTTATTAAACGAAATTGCGATAAGAATTCCAAAGATTATTGAATTTTGTAGATAATTTGAAAAAGTTTTTTTATTAGACAAAGTTCTTCTAATTTTGTCTTTATTCATTTGCAAAACAACAAACATGGAAGAAATTGTAAACAAAGTCGAACAAAGTAGTTTGATACAGCTTGATTTAGCGAGTTTTAAACCTAAGGAAACAATTGAAGTAATTGATTTGAAAGAGAATTTATGGCAAGGACTTGCTTTGAAGGAAAAAGATTTTCGTGAATTTGTGAAGGAAAACGTTTGGACAAAATATGATGGCAAAGTGATTGGAGTGATTTGTTCTGTTGATGCCATTATTCCTACATGGGCTTTTATGCTGGTGATTTCAAAACTTCAAGAACATGGGGTTAATGCTTTTGTAGGTGATAAATCTGAAGTAGAAAAGCAATTGATTTTAGCGAATATTTCAGCAATAGAACTAGAGAAATTTGATGAAGGCAGAGTAATCATAAAAGGTTGTTCTGATGTTGGACATCCTGCTTTTGCAATGTCTGAATTGGTAAAACACTTGCAACCAGTTGTGAAAAGCATTATGTATGGTGAGCCTTGTTCTACTGTTCCAGTTTATAAAAGAAAAAAATCTTTGTAGGTAACCTTTGTAAGAAAAAGCCAAATACTGCGTTATGCTTGTTTTTAATTACAATCATTTATAAAAATAAACTCATGCAATTAAAAACTGTATAAGCCTTGTCTTTGACATTTTCTTCTCAAAGCTTAATGGTATTCCTCTGAAATGAAAAAACAACACAAAGAAGTCAATAAAAAGTTTTCATTCCATAACTGAATATTTAAGAATCTTTTCATATTTTGGAAGTCAAAACTAATGTAAGTAAATATGGTGATAATCATAAATGAAAACACCTAAAAAAAAGAATTTACAGAGAAGTTAAATCAATTTAAATCTACAAATACATTTGATAATGAAGGATCTGCAGATAAAACAAGTTGGGGTGAAGATGCTTTAAAATTTCAGAAAAGAATTAGAAATGATTGGGAGTAAAGAAATCACTCTATTTAAATACTTAAGAAACCAAGCTAACATTTTATTTTTCAAGGCCTGAAAAAAAACCACGCTACAACACCAATTAAGTTTCGATTTTGAACTAACGAAGAAATAAATCTATATCTTTGTATGGTGTCTGAAAGGTTAAACAAAATCAATAAAAAAATTAAAACATTGCCAGAAAAACCTGGCGTTTATCAGTATTTTGATGAATCTGGTAAAATAATTTATATCGGTAAAGCAAAGAACCTAAAGAAAAGGGTGAATTCTTACTTTACCAAAAATCACGACACAGCCAAAACAAGAATTTTAGTTCGCAAGATCCATGACATGCATTATATTGTTGTGGATAACGAAACGGATGCCTTGTTATTGGAAAACAACCTCATCAAAAAGTATCTTCCAAAATACAATATTGCGCTTAAAGATGATAAAACTTATCCTTGGATTTGCATCAAAAACGAACGATTTCCTAGGGTTTTCACTACACGTCGTTTGATAAAAGATGGTTCCAAATATTTCGGACCTTATCCTTCAGTTTATGTGGTGAATACTTTACTAGGATTGATGCGGGAACTTTATCCTTTACGCAATTGTAATTACGATTTAAGTCAGGATAAAATTGACAACGGAAAATATAAAGTTTGTTTGGAATACCATATTGGGAATTGTAAAGCTCCTTGCGTAGGAAAAGAAAAGGAAAACACTTACAACGAATACATTGAACAAATCGAGCACATTGTAAAAGGAAATATTGGTTCGGTTATTCGGATGTTAAAAGACAAAATGCAAGCATCTGCAGAACGATTTGCCTTTGAAGAAGCGGAAGAAACAAAGCAAAAGATCCTTGCATTAGAAAAATACAGAGCAAAGTCAACGGTGGTTTCTCCAACGATTCATCAAGTAGATGTAATTACAATTGAAAAATCTGAAAACAAAGCTTTTGTTAATTATTTGGTGATTAACAAGGGAACAATCATCAATGGTTTCACAGTTGAAGTAAAGAAAAAACTAGAAGAAACAGACGAAGAAATTTTGATTTTTGCTTTATTAGATATGCGTGAGAAATTCAATAGTCAGTCCACAGAAATTTTAATTGAAAATGCAGAAAATTTTAAGCTAGAAGGACTAACGTTTTTCACTCCGCAACGAGGCGATAAAAAACATTTATTGGATCTTTCTCAACGAAATGCGAAATATTTTAAGCTCCAGCAGCAAAAGCAAGAATCACTAAAAAACCCAGAAATCAAGGTGGAAAGATTACTTAAAACTATTCAATCTGATTTTCGTTTAAAAGAATTACCTGTTCACATGGAATGTTTTGATAACTCGAATATCCAAGGAACTAATCCTGTTTCTGCATGTGTCGTTTTTAAAAATGGTAAACCCAGTAAAAAAGACTACCGAAATTTCATCATCAAAACGGTAGAAGGTCCAGATGATTACGAATCTATGCGAGAAGCACTTTACCGTCGCTATAAAAGAATGGTTGAGGAGGGCCAAGATTTACCTCAACTTGTAATTGTCGATGGAGGAAAAGGTCAATTAAGTGCTGGACTAGATGCACTTGATAAATTAGGATTACATGGGAAACTTCCTATTGTTGGAATCGCAAAAAGATTAGAAGAAATATTTTTCCCTGGGGACAGCATTCCTCTATATATTGACAAAAAAAGTGAAAGTCTAAAAGTGATTCAATATATGCGCAATGAAGCGCACAGATTTGGGATTGAGCACCACAGAGACCGCCGAAGTAAAGCTGCGTTGGTTTCTGAAATCATACAGATTAAAGGAATCGGAGATAAAACACAGGAAGACTTAATGAAACATTTTAAAACTGTTTCAAAGATTAAAAAGGCAAGTAAAAAAGAATTGACTGAGGTTGTTGGATTGGCAAAGGCAAAGTTGTTGATGGAGAGTTTTGCTGAGAGCGAGGCGAAGTAATTATATGTAATAAATAGTCATTACTTTAGTCATCCTCCCCCCTGCCCCCCCTGCAAAGGGGGAGGTAAAAGAAGCATTTTTGATAATGATAAAACTTATACAAATCAAAGTGATAATTTTAGTATTAAAAGACAAGAGATGAGTTCGAGGCACTTCCTCCGTCAGTTAACTGAAGGGATCGAGGGAGAGGACAACATGAATTGAGAAAATAACAAACGAATAAAAACAAAAAAATGCACGTACTTTTCATAGACACAGTTCACCCGATTTTAGAAGAACGTTTAACAGAAAAAGGATTTATCTGTATTGATGGAACTTCATGGTCGCGTGAAAAATGTATTGAAGAATTACCAAAAATGGAAGGCGTTGTGATTCGCTCTCGTTTTCCTATGGATGAAGAATTTCTAAAGCACGGAACGAAAATAAAATTCATTGCACGAAGTGGAGCAGGAATGGAAAACATAGACTTATCATTCGCCGTAAAACAGAATATTCAATGTTTTAATGCTCCCGAAGGAAATAGAAATGCCGTTGGAGAACATGCATTGGGAATGTTGCTATCCTTATTCAATAATTTAAGGAAGGGAGACAACGAAGTTCGCAAAAGAATTTGGGATCGTGAAGGAAATCGGGGAATTGAACTCGACGGAAAAACTATTGGAATTATTGGTTATGGAAATAACGGTGGAGCTTTTGCTAAAAAACTAGCTGGTTTTGATGTGAAAGTTTTGGCTTATGATAAATACAAAGAGAAATACGGAAATCAATATGCACAATCTGCAACGATGGATGAAATTTTTAAAGAAGCAGATGTGATTTCATTTCATATTCCACAAAATGAAGAAACGATGTTCTTGGCAGATCAAGCTTTCTTTGATGCCTTCGACAAACCCATTTATGTGATTAATCTAGCAAGGGGGAAAATTGTTCGAACTTCTGCTCTACTCAAAGGATTAAATTCCGGAAAAATTAAAGGAGCTTGTTTAGATGTTTTAGCATATGAAAGTGCTTCATTTGAAAAGACAATCTCTGGCGATGAGAATCCAGATTTTAATGCACTTTTGAAATCTGACAAGGTTTTATTTTCACCACATGTTGGTGGTTGGACAGTTGAAAGTTATTTCAAATTGAGTGATGTATTAGCTGATAAGGTGCTGCAATTTTTCAAATTATAGCACCTTATCAGCAGTATTGAGTATGAGTATTGAGTAAAGAGGCGAGAATAAATAGCTTTTATATAAACATTAGAATCTACTATTTAGTGTCTGGTCGGAAACACAACAAAATTAAAATTGATTCTTTTGAGTATATTTTACTTTTTTTCTCGTCGACTGATGCTAAGGCATCTCCTAAAGAAATAAAACCAAACCGCAGCAAAGCAAGCTCTGGAGCTTCCGCCATTATTAGCGACTTTCAGTACGCTTTATCTTCAAAAAAACATAAAGCGCGTCCGAATCAAACTAAATTTTACTAATTATTAAACATTTTTGATTTCATATTAATGT
>Ga0307966_1000976_pt1 | contig 23300 bp, 25 predicted proteins | sample OrgLakmetagen646_FD_203141 | JGI IMG/M metagenome (GOLD analysis project Ga0307966, IMG submission 203141) | Saline water microbial communities from Organic Lake, Antarctica - #646 | ecosystem: Environmental > Aquatic > Non-marine Saline and Alkaline > Saline | place: Antarctica: Organic Lake... | reverse complement strand
CAGTTATTTTTTTCAGATACAAGGCGCTGAAAACGGAATTTAGCTGGGCTAAATGAGTATTTCGGCAACGAAGTAGTTGGAAGAAAGAACAAGTTAGCAACCAAAGTAGGGTTTTTAGAGGTGCCCTTAGATAAGGATTTTAAATAAGCCATTAAAAGAGTGTTACAATAATATAATGATGTGCATAAATCAAACTAGATTAAAATAGGAAATACTTACAAAGAATAAAGGCGCTTTTAAACATTTTATATTCACTAATCACAAGATGAGAAACATATATTCAGTTTACCCTTTCTATTTATCCACAGTAAATCAAAATGTTAAAAGATTTAATTTCAATTAAAAGTGTTTTTTCAAAAAAATTACTTAACTTTCATAGCACTAACAATAAAAAAAACACTTTATTATGAAACGAATTTTTCTATTATTCTTAGGCGGTACTTTTAGTATTGCGTCAATAGCTCAACAGCTATTTACTTCTTCAGGAACATATACTGTACCTAGTGGAATCACCTCTGTTATTGTCGAAGTAATTGGTGCAGGTGGTAAAGGGGGAAACAATGGTGCTGGCGGTGGCGGCGGTGGCGGATATACCTCTGGTGACTATGCCGTAACTCCTGGTTCAACTCACGCAATAGTTGTAGGCCTTGCTAACTCTGGTTCTGGAACTTCTAGTGTAACAAGTTTTGGTCTTTCCGCAACTAAAGGAGCAGATGGAATTTCTCTTACAAATCCCCAAGTTGTTGGTGGCGGTGGCGCTGGTGGTGTTGGAACTGGTGGACAAATCAACACAACTGGAGGTAACGGTGGCGGTGGATACTGGACTTACTTCGGTGGCGGTGGCGGTGGCGCTGCTGGTCCAGTTGGTAACGGTGGAGATGGCGGAAACACAATCCCTTGGACAGGTATTTGTCAAACTCCTGGAGGAGCTGGCGGATTAGACGGTGGGGCCCCAGCTGGAGCAGGTGGTAAAGGCGCTGGTTTTTCAGACGCATCTTGCAATGTTACAGATCCTGCAGCAGTAGGCGCAAACTATGGCGGTGGTGGCGGTGGCGCTAATGGAAATGGAGGTCCAGCTGCATTAGGTGCAAACGGTTTGGTCAAAATCACATTCTGTACACCAATCGGTGCACCAACAGGAGATACTGTTCAGGCATTTTGTGATTCTGCAACTGTTGCTGATTTAGTAGCGCAAGGTACAGGAATCGAATGGTATTCAGCAGCAACTGGAGGAACTGCATTAGCTAGTAATGTGGCACTAACAAACAACACCAATTATTATGCAGAACAAATTTCTGAACCATGCGAAACAATTGTTCGATTCGAAGTTTCAGTAGAAATTACTACTATTGATTTAGGAACAACTCAGTCTGGTACAACGATTACTTCTAATGAATCTGGCGCAGCATACGCATGGTCGGACTGCACTACAGATCAGATTATTCCTAACGAGACGGACCAAAGTTACACACCAACAATTACTGGGGATTATGCCGTAATTATTACAAAAGAATCATGTTCTGACACATCTGAATGTGTGCCGATTAGTTTTGTTGGCTTATCGGAACAACAAAATAGTCCTAGATTCAAGATTTATCCAAATCCAGCAACAGAAGTATTAACAATACAAGTTACTGATTTAATAAATGGAGCGTCTTTTAAAATTGTTGATCAAAATGGTAAAATAATAAAATTTGGTAAACTAAATATTGGTGAAACAAAAATCAATATTGAAGAATTTACCAATGGTTTGTACTTCTTGAAAATTGGAGAAAATGATACCCAATCATTCAAAGTGGTGAAAAAATAATAGAATAATATACAATTATAAAGGTGCCAGCTCTGTTTGAGTTGGCACCTTTTCTTTGCATAAGCTATTAGGTGCTATTCAAATATTTTAAAGATCAGCCTATTTAGTGTCTGGTCGGAAACAGCACAAAATTAAAATTGATTCTTAAAGAATTCAGAAGATTTTAAAAACTTTCACCTGACAGTAATGATACAGTTTATAAAAATCGTCTGTTTCCGACCAGACACTATTTAATAATCGAATATTTATATGCTGATTTTCGCTGCGCTAAGCTCTAAAAAATTACTGATAAGCTCATTGATTTTCAAAAAAATAACTAAAAAAGCACACAAACAATTATCACATTAGCTATATTAACGGTAAAATTAAATTTAATATGAAAATCATTTACACCGCATTATTTACCGCAACAGCATTGGTTTCCTGCAATAATGTTAATTCTTCATCGAATCAACAGCAAGTGAATACGAATCAAAAGGTCAGTGATACCTTGCCACCTGTAGAAACCAGAAACGCCAATACGGATTACAAACCTGCTTTTAAAGGCCAGACAAGAATAGCAGGTGTCAAAACCACCACTCCATACGAAACTAAAATAATTACCGAATCTTTAAGTTCACCATGGGGAGTTGTAGAACTTCCTGATGGCAGATTACTCGTTACTGAAAACGAAGGAAACATGCGTATCGTGAATGTTTCAAATGGTAAATTAAGTGGGGCCATTAAAGGAATCCCCGAAGTTGATGACAGAGCTCAAGGCGGTTTATTAGGCTTAACTATATCTCCTAACTTTTCATCTGACAGAATGATTTATTGGGCATTTACGGAAAGAGTAGAAAAAGGAAATCATACAGCAGTTGCCAAAGGAAGATTGTCTGATAATGAAAGAACAATCGAAAATGCAAAGGTTATTTACCGTGTAACACCAACTTATGATGGTAAACTACATTATGGCGGTCGCGTTATTTTTGATAAAAATGGAGATTTATTTCTAAGTGTCGGAGAACGTTCTGACAAAGAAACCCGAGTACAAGCGCAGGATTTAAAATCAGCACTTGGTAAAATAATTCATATCACAACAGATGGGAAGCCAGTTGCAGGAAATCCATTTGAAAATCAAGCCGATGCCCTCCCTGAAATTTATTCTTACGGACACAGAAATCCGCAAGGTTTGGCTTTTCATCCAAAAACTGGTGAATTATGGAGCAACGAATTTGGTCCACGTGGTGGTGATGAATTAAACCTTATAAAACCAGGTAGCAACTATGGTTGGGCAACTATTACTTACGGAATTGAATATGCTGGCGGTAAAATTGGTGACCCTGTCATTCAACAAAAAGAGGGATTGGAGCAACCTGTTTACTATTGGGACCCAGTGCTTTCACCAAGTGGAATGACGTTCTATAAAGGAAATAAAATTCCAGAATGGGAAAATAATCTTTTCATTGGTGGTTTGAATAGTAATCACATTGCAAGATTGGTCATCGAGGACAATAAAGTTATTGGTGAAGAAAGAATTTTAGCAGATGAAGGAGAACGTTTTAGAGATATTACGCAAGGAAAGAATGGAGATTTATATGTGATTACAGATGGAGGAATGCTATATATAATTACGAATTAGTAAATTACGAATTACGAATTGGAGATTTACGATTAATTAAATTCGTTGCTTTATTATTTTCTTTGGCGCTAATTTACCTTAGGTAAAAAACGCTGTGATTCTCTGTGAAAACCTCAATGAATCTCTGTGCAATAAATGCCACCGCAGGTGAATGAAGAACCTATTTGATGTGATAAATTTATAGTAAATATTTTGAAATTCGTAATTCCTAATTCTCCCATTCGTAATTAACTATTTCTTAATGTTTAATATTTTATCAAAAGCCAATTTAAATGTGTAAGGTTATTGTATTCATAATATTTACATCCTCTATTTCAATTGTTTACGGTCAAAAGCAAGACAGTATTTCTAAGAATCAAGAAATAGAATTTGAAACTGTGGAGATTTTTGCATATTTCACTATACAGCCGATATTGGGATTAACTTCTTCGGCGCAAATTATTTCATCTGATCAAATTGAAACACAACAAACGACCACTCTCTTACCTGCATTAAATACTGTTGCAGGAATCCGTATGGAAGAACGTTCGCCAGGAAGTTACAGGTTGGCAATGCGTGGAAGTTTAATTCGGTCTCCTTTTGGTATTCGCAACGTCAAAATTTATATGGATGAATTTTCATTGACAGATGCAGGAGGAAACACGTATCTCAATTTGATAGATCCTGCTTCCATAGCTTCGATAAACGTTTTAAAAGGTCCAGACGGATCACTTTATGGCGCCAATTCAGGAGGCGTAATTCGTATTCAACCCAAAGGTTTTGATGTCAATAAAAATCAAGGTTCATTGTTATTGAGCGGAGGTTCTTTCGGATTATTTCAAGAACAACTTTCTATACAGCGAAAAGTAAATGATAAATATTCTTTTTCCGTTGATCAATCTTTTATGCGTTCGGATGGATATAGAGAAAATTCAGCATTAGATAAAAAGACATTTCAAACTGCCCACAAATGGAAATATTCAAAAAATAATGAATTGCGATTCTTGGCTTTGTACTCTGATTTGCATTATGAAACTCCGGGTGGATTAACCGAAAGTCAATTTAAAGAAAATCCAAAAATGGCACGACCAGCTGGAGGGCCAAACCCATCCGCAAGTGAACAAAATGCTGGGATTTACAACGAGACTTTTTTCGGAGGAATTGCCCACGATGCTCGAATTACAAACAAACTAACTCATACGATTAGCATTTTTGGTTCACATACTAATTTTGAGAATCCTTTCATTACCAATTATGAATTTAGAACAGAGAAAAATTTAGGATTGCGCACCTACCTTTCTTATAAAGACACAATCAAAGAAAATATTCAATGGCAAATGCAATTGGGATTTGAAGGTCAAAACGGTTGGAATAACATTGAGAATTATGACAACAATCAAGGAGTCAAAGGTAATCCACAGGCAAAGGATGATTTAGATAATTCCCAAGGAAGTTACTTTTATCGTGCAATGGCGAGTATTTACAAACGCTGGACAATTGAAGTTTCAGTTGGATTGAACCAAGCTAAAATCAATTACAATTCGCTTTTTCCAATAGCCCAAAATTCAAGTGGAGAAATAAATTTCGGGAATATTTTAATGCCGAGAGTTGCAACTTCTTATCTAATCACAGAAAATTTAGCAATTCGTGGTAGTATTTCCAAAGGTTATTCGCCGCCAACAATTGCCGAAGTTCGTTCTTCCAATAACATCATCAACACAGAATTAAAACCAGAAACAGGAATCAATTACGAAGTGGGAATGCGCTGGGAAACGAACAACAGAAGGTTTATTGCTGATGTGAGTTTCTACAATTACAAAATGAACAATGGAATCGTAAGACAGATCAATGAAAATGGCGCAGACTTTTATGTCAATGCAGGCGAAATAAACCAACAAGGAATTGAAGCTTCAGTTTGGGCTTATATTTTGAAACCAAATGCTAATCGATTTATCCGAAAGTTGAATTTACAATCGGCAGTGACATACAATAATTATCGTTTTGGAAAATATCAAGTAAAAGACAATGACTTTTCTCAAAACAAGGTAACTGCAGTTCCAGATTGGGTTATGTCAAATACATTGACGTTTACTTTTCCAAAAAAGCTAGGTTTGAATATTTCACATAATTACACTTCAGCAATGCCTTTGAATGATGCCAACACAGTTTTTTCGGAAGAATTTCATTTGGTTCAACTGAAAGGAACTTGGAACTGGAGTATTTCATCGTCATTGGAAATTCAGTTTTTCGCAGGAATAGATAATTTAATGAACGAAAAGTACAGTTTAGGAAATGATATCAATGCTTTTGGTAATCGTTATTTTAATCCAGCGGCAAGTAGGAATTTTTATGGAGGGGTTAAGATTGATTTTTAGGGAGTTTGCGCTGTAATGGAACGCGGATCTCCGACCGCTGATTATCGCTGATTTTTTTAATTGAATCTTAGGATTCGTGAATATAAGCGTTGCTTTCTGATGCAACCGTGTCATCCGCATGCCATTGAACCTAGGTTGCTTTAAAAAGTGCAATATATCGCACTTTTAAATAGAAAAAATCCTAGAGATTGAAATTAAGTACGTGGAAAGTGCGTTTATAACGCACTTCTGGATTTATAATTCATAAGACCTTCCTACTAAAAGTTCCAATTTATTTTTAAGCATTAAATTTTATATATTTGTTATAACGAGAATTGCCTGAGGGATTTTTGTACTAACGGGAAGATGTGCTAGCTAAAATAAAAGATTATGCAAATTACCATAAATATAAAAGACAGTAGTAAAGCAAAAGCATTTCTGAATTTTATTAAAAGTTTGGATTTTGTTACTGTAAAGGAAAGTGATGAGGACGTTAGCTTCCCTACAATGTCTGAAAAAGAAATTATTGACCGTGCAGCAATTTCTAATAAACAAATAGAACAAGGAAAAACTATTTCACACGATGCTTTAGTTGAAGAGTCTAAGAATTGGTAGGATGATTATTGAATGGACAATTGAAGCCAAAAAAGACCTCTAAAAAATTTATAAAAAGCATTTTTCTGTTTTACTAGCCAAAAAGTAAAAGACCAAGTCTTTAATAAAGTTAAAACGCTTGAGTTAGGCACAAAATTGGGACAAGAAGAAGAACTTTTAAAACATCTCAATCAAGGACATCGCTATTTGATTTCTAACCACAATAAAATCATTTATAAAGTTGAAAATAACATAGCATATATAACACATGTTTTTGATACTCGTCAAGATCCGCAAGAGTTCAAATGATAAATATTTCCTCAACTTAGAAAAATACAAATCGCTATTTTAATACAGGGGCACCTAGGAATTTTTATGGAGGGGTTAAGTTGAGGTTTTAAGAAATTGAAGAAACTAAAAATAACCTCAAAGCTAAATTACTACAGAACACATCTATTTTAATGCTTATACGCTTGATGATTAAAGCTTTTTATCAAAAAAAAGGGAAGCTAGTAAACTTCCCTTTAATATAATTTTATGTAATTTCTTTCTACTTCTTTTTTAAATTTATAATCGCCTGATGCGTATCATAAACAGCAACCTGTCCTCCGCTTGGATCATCAGTCATATAAAACTTTGACTCATCTATTGATAAAGTAATGTCATTTCTTTCCCAATCTAAGTCATAAATTCTTCCATCACCTTCAGGGTCAAAAATAGTTAAAGTGTTCTCTGTATTTTGGTAGGTTAAAGACTCCGTGTAACTCTCCGAATTAGCTGTTAAAGTATAAGAACCTGTTCCGTCTTTATTGAACTTAAAGGTTCCAAAATCAGCAAAGGTTGTAGAATTATTATCTTCTTCATAATAAGATGAAGTAGTGGTTTCACTCCATAATTCAATATTCCACTCCCCTCCTTGTTTCCATAAGTTTCTTTCTATTCGATTCTCTTTTTTACAGCTCAACGCCACAAAAAACAATAAAAGTAATACCAGTGCTTTTTTCATTTTACTCTATTTTTTTTTTTAAATAATAAACTAGTTCAAAATTACAGTAAAAAGGCGTTACTTATAGTTTTTATTATCAAAAAGTGTTTTTCAACCTAAAAAATCATTACTAATCAATCACTTAACAAAAATTAAAATAAGGCTTCCTACTTTAGGATTTGGCTAAAAGCTTTATTTTTGTAAAGAAAAAAAGATAATGGAACATCTAAATAAAGACAAAAAACTCTTATAAGTCCATATTACAATTTACGGAAAGGATTTTAATCACTTATAAAAGTGCAATATAATACACTTTCGTACTGTAATAACTATTAGAATTAGATAAAGCAAACAAATAGTGTATTATAACGCACTATTCATTGCATTTAAGTTAATATTTCGTAATTTCACATCTAAAAGAGCAATATAATGCACTTCAACAATATCACAATACAATTAAAAGCGAGAAGAGAAACCCTTCAAGTTACGCAATCAATACTTGCAGACTTGTCAGGGGTTTCATTGCGAACGCTTAAACAAATTGAAAGTGGCAAAGGAAATCCTACACTTGAAACATTAGCTAAATTAGCCAAAACATTAGGAATGGAAGTGAGTTTACAATTGAAATCACCTCAACTTGAGCCATGAGAAAAGCAAAAGTAATTTATAAAGACGAATGGGCTGGAACGCTTACCCAATTAGATAATGGAAGTTTTGAATTTAGCTATACTGAATCGTGGTTAATCAATGGTCAAAAACCTCCCGTGAGTTTAACTCTTCCAAAGCAAGAAACACCTTTCACTTCTGAATTCTTGTTCCCGTTTTTTTTCAATATGCTACCAGAAGGCAGTAATAAACAAGTTGTTTGTTATAATTTAAGAATAGATGAAAATGATCATTTTGGTATTCTGATGGCTACAGCAAAATCCGACGCAATTGGCGCAATTCGTATCGAAAAACTTGAGGAATCATGATAATACAGAAGAATATCAATTGTCCAGGAACATTATCAGAAGGTCACGAAACTTACAGTAAAACGGCACTTAATCGCGTATTTAATGGTAAGAAAGTAAGTCATATTTTACCTTACGATGCGCCAAATTTTGATGAAGAAACAAATGAAATTTTCGTAGATAACCGCAAACGACTTTCTATTTCAGGGGTTCAAGAAAAGTTTTCTGTATTACTGGAGAAAAACAAATTGCGCTTAATAAAAGAAGGTGAAAAAGGGAATTATATTTTAAAACCAATTCCTGGGGCTGGTAAAAATGCAGATCAAATGCCTGCGAATGAACATTTAACAATGCAAATTGCAAGGCAAGTATTCGGAATTGAAACTGCTGAGAATGCACTCGTTTTTTTTAAGAATGGTGCGCCTGCTTTTATCACAAAACGATTTGATGTCAGTGATGATGGCTCAAAATTAGCGCAAGAAGATTTCGCATCATTAGCAGGCTTAACTCCTCAAACACATGGCGAAAACTACAAATATAAAGGACATTATGCTCAATTATTCACTCTATTGAAAAAGTACGTCCCTGCCTACCCTATCGAAGCTTTGAAATTATTTAAACTTATTTTGTTCAATTATTTGATGTCAAATGGCGATGCTCATTACAAGAATTTCTCTTTAATTGAAACCTCTTTCGGTGATTTCAAATTGAGTCCAGCTTATGACTTATTAAATAGCAGAATTCATATAAATGATAAAGATTTTGCATTGAGCGAAGGTCTATTATCGCCTCAAGAAACTGAAGGAAAAATCAAGGAACAGTTCATACTACTTGGAGAAAAAGCCGGTATTCCAAGAAGTCAAGTCGATCTAATAATTGAACTATTGACAAGCAAGGTTGAAGAAGTTCAAAATCTCATTCAGCATTCCTATTTATCAGAACAATTCAAACGAAATTATGAACAAGCCTATTTAACGAGATTGAATAAATTGAAAAGAACTTCTTAGCAAGAGTTCAGTTTTATTTTTGAGCAATAAAAAATGTATATTTGAGAAAACAAGTAATATATTAGATGCTTGCAGTTGAATAAGAAGAAATGCTAGTTTGAAATAAAAGATTATGCAAATTACAATAAATATAAAAGACAGCAGTAAGGCTAAAGCATTTCTAAATTTCATTAAAAGTTTAGATTTTGTTACTGTAAAAGAAAACCATAAAAACATCAGTTATCCTTCAATGTCTGAAAAAGAAATTATTGACCGTGTAGCAATTTCTAATAAACAAATAGAACAAGGAAAAACTATTTCACACGATGCTTTAGTTGAAGAGTCGAAGAATTGGTGAGATGATATTTCTTATATTTTAAAACCAGGTTAGTCATCAAAAAACCACGAACACCAATAAAATTAGCATCCGTGGTAAATATTCACAATATTAAAACTCTGTTTAACCTTTTACTCTACGATAAACATTTTGGAAACTAAATTTCCATTTTTCAAACTCAGTTTCAGAAAATAAACACCACTAGCCAATGTCTTCACATCAATTTGGTGATTTTGACCAAATATATTTTCATAACTAATTAATTGTTTACCTAATGTATTGATTACCGAATATCCTGAGACAACATTATCCACATCATTAATGTACAGCAAGTTTTTCACAGGATTAGGGTAAACTATCACATTCTCTAATTTTTCATCACCTAAATCTAAAGTTGTAGATAATTCCATTAACCAAAGATCACTATTTCCTAAACCATTCTGCGGGTGATATATATTTGTGCCATTGTAATTAGAACTTCCACCTGTTATGATTTTGCCATTACTATAATGTATGGAAGAAATTTCATCATCACCAGGAGTACCAAAAGCAGTGATGTCTAACACATCCAAATTGTTGTCAACAACCATTAAGTAAGCGTCTAAGCCTCCGTAAAAAGCAGTGTTTGAGAAATCAAAATCATTATAGGGGTAAGAGAAACCACTAAATAAAAAATCACTTGAGCTAGTTTTAATAATTTCACTACTAATGCTAGCGCCATCAGAATTTCCGTAGGATTTATCCTCGATCTTATTCCCGTTTTCATCAACCTTTATTAACCAAGTGTGAAAATCAATTCCTACCCTTGATGAAGTTTTATTCCCACCAATACCCGATTCAGAATTAATTGCAACTATAAGTTGATTGTTCTCCATTATTTCTAAATCAACTACTCTGTCATCTTGAATCCCTCCAAATGTTTTATCCCAAACCTTGTCAAAGTTCCAATCTAACTTAATCAACCAGCAATCGCATAGGAGAAAAAGGATTAGATGAAAAATTGAATGATGAATCAGACTTGTAACCACCCACATTCCTCACAGAAGTTGAAGCTATGTAAACAAAATCGTCGGTTATCAATAGTGAACTAAATCCTGATCCTCCAAATTCTCTAGTAGGCCCTTGAACTATTCTCTTTTGCTGAATAATATTGAGTTGCGCATCTAAAACTCCAATCCATGGGTCTGTAGTAACAGAATCAAGACTGTGCGGTGGTTCAGCAATATCAAAACTGTTAGTGCCCGAATCATTTGTAGTAAATAAAACCACAATTTCCCCGTTGCTTTTAATCTCACTTTCCATAAAAAAGTCGAAATCATCTCCACCAATACTTCTTTGTTGAACAATATCACCGTTACTTTCATCCACCTCAACAACCCAAACATCTTGTCCAGTTCCTTTTTTGACAGCTGTTCTATTTCCAGAAACATCTGACTGGGAATTTATAAAAAGAATGACATTTCCATTTGGAAGAATATTCATTCCCCCAGCTATTTCAAAACCGTCACCTCCATAACTTTTCTGCCATATAATGTTCTTTTGTTGATTGAGTTTTAACAACCAAATATCAGCTGAACCATAAAAATCAATATTCAAGTCATTGTCGTTAGTAGTAGAACTCGTTCTCGCCATGCCGTAAATATTATTGTTGTTATCAACTTTTATCGAGCTGATGAAGTCAAATCCCGTTGAACCTAGCGTTTTAGCCTCCAATAAGGAATATGTTGATTGGGAGAAACTGTAGTATCCAAAAGAGCAAGATATTAGTACGGTAATTATAAATTTCATAAGTAAGAAGTATTTAGTGTCTGGTCAGACACTATTTAGTTGAGATATTCTTTTACTTTCAGGATTAAATCTAACTAATTTTTCATTCATTTCAAAGCTATGGGTGATATATTGATTTTAATTAATGGAAATTGATTTAATTTAATTGTAATTAATTAGAGACAAAAATATTAAAGTTCAAAGCACTTCGTTTCCTTTTTTCGAGAAGAAAATGTAAAATAGGAAAGACACTTTTTTAATTATCAATTATCAATTGATAATTGTCAATTGATTACTAAGTTTACAGAATTCAAAAACTAATTCCCAAATGGCCTTGACATCCACTTTCAAAAACCTCAAAGTAATTGATTTATCAACAGTTTTGGCGGGTCCATCTGTTGGAAGTTTTTTTGCTGAATTAGGCGCTGAAGTAATTAAAGTGGAAAATCCGATTTATCCAGACATTACGCGCTCATGGAAATTACCCATGGAAGATCAGTCGAGTTCTATTTCTGCTTATTTTGCGAGTATAAACTTTGGTAAATCTTATCAGCAACTGAATTTAAAATTAGATCTTGACAGAGAAAAGCTTTATGAATTGGTAGAAACCGCAGATCTTATTTTAATGAATTTCAAATTTGGAGATCAAGAGAAATTAAAAGTAACTGATGAAATTCTTCGTGAATTCAATCCTCAATTAATCATTGGGAAAATCAACGGATATGGTGATAAAAGTGACCGTGTGGCTTATGATTTAATTCTACAAGCGGAATCTGGAATTATGTCGATGAATGGAACGCCGGAGAGCGGCCCTGTTAAAATGCCTATTGCTTTTATTGATGTATTGGCTGCTCACCATTTGAAAGAAGGAATATTAATTGAACTCATTTCAAAAGGAAACGATAAAAACTACAAAGGGAAAAGTGTTACCGTTTCACTTTATGATGCTGCGGTGAGTTCATTGACGAATCAGGCTTCCAATTATTTGATGAACAATGTCGTTCCACAACGTATCGGTTCTTTGCACCCAAATATCGCACCTTATGGCGAGATGTTCAAAACATCAGATGAAAGAACAATTACTTTTGCGATAGGAAGCAATACGCATTTCAGTAAACTGTGTGAATACTTGAATTTATCAGAATTATCGAAAGATGAACGCTACTCTACTGTTCAACAAAGGGTGAAAAACAGGACTGATTTATTTGAGCTTTTAAAAGAAAAGGTGATTGTGCATTCTGCTGATAAAATCCTCGATTATATGAATAAACATTTTGTTCCTTGCGGAGAAATAAAGGATTTAAAAGCTGTTTTTGAATCTCCTTTGTCCCAAGATTTATTAAGAACTGAAATGATTGATGGAGTGGAGACGAAGCGGGTGACTGGGGTGGCTTTTCGGAATGAAATATAGGGCGAATTTCTATTCGCCCCCACATTTTCAATAAATATTTAATGCTTTTTATTTCACAAAATCACTCACCTCTGACAATAACTGCGCCTCTCTTACTGCACCTAAAATTCTTTTTTCAACTTTCCCATCTGCGTTAATCAACATCATTGTTGGGTAGGCGCGAACTTGATATTTTCTTGCAATAGCTGGACCTTCACCTTTTTCCATATCAATTTTGATATTGATGAAGTTTTTGTTGAATACTTCCCCTACTTCTTCAGATTTGAAAGTTGTTCTGTCCATCATTTTGCACGGACCACACCAAACGGCATAGGCGTCAAGAAAAATTAATTTCTTCTCTTTTTGGGCTTTTTGAATGGCTTCTTCAAATGAAAGCGTTTCAAAATTAATACCGGCTTCATCGCTGTTAGTAGGTGCCCAAACAAAAGAGGTCCCAATTAATGCAATTACAATTGTTATAACGCTTAAATACTTCATATTCTATTTTTTATTATGATAAAGTTACAAAACTAGATTTAAAATCAGCATATTTGGATTAATATTAAAATAGCGAGTTTCAAATTTCGTGCCTTTTAAATTGATTGCATGCGCATACTAAAATTAGACAGTTCATCAGACAACACAAAAGAAGTTCAGGATTTCATTTCAATATGGGAAAATGATAGTCAGGCAATTATTCAATTGAGCTCTGGATCAACTGGACCGCCAAAAGCGATTGAAATTCCAAAATGGAAAATGAAAGCTTCAGCTAAGATGACAGGAAACTTTTTAGACTTAGCCAATTGCAAATCAGCCCTACTCTGCATGTCTTTAGATTACATTGGAGGGAAAATGATGGTGGTACGTTCACTGCTTTATAAGCTCGACTTATACATTACAAGTGTTACGCGGAACCCAATAAAACAGCTCTCTCATCCTATTGATTTCGTGGCAATGGTTCCTTTACAAGTAGAAGAAACGCTAGAAGAGAATCCAGATAAACTAAATTTTATCAAGCATTTAATCATTGGAGGCGCTCCAATTTCAGATGAATTGATTCAAAAGATCAATAAATATAATTGCAATGCCTATGCTACTTTTGGAATGACCGAAACTGTTTCTCATATTGCTTTGCGGAATTTAAAGGATCAAAACAATCCTTATCGTGCGATTGGGAATACAAAATTCACTATTAAAAACGATTGTTTGGTTATTAAAAGTAAGGAATTACAACTTAAAAATTTAAAAACAAGAGATATTGTTGAATTGATCGACGAGAAAACTTTTCATTGGTTAGGCCGTGCAGATTTCGTCATTAATTCTGGTGGTGTTAAAATTCATCCTGAAAAAGTAGAACAAAAAATCATAAATGTGATTGACTCAACGGACTTTATCATCAGTCAAATACCAGATCAAAAATTAGGAAACAAAGTGGTATTTATTGGCGAAAATCATTTGGATACTCCTATTTTAAAAGAGTCGATTGACAAACAATTGACGAAATATGAACGTCCAAAAGCATACTTTTTTATATCTTCGTTAATCAAAACACCATCGGGAAAGATTGACCGAAATAAAACTGTTGCAGAGATTCTATGAGTACCCGACGCTATTTCGAAATATTAGGAATTCCTCCAACAAAAAATGAGAAAATCATTAAAAAAGCCTATCGAAAAAAAGCGCTAGAATATCATCCAGACAGAAATCCTTCCGCAGCAGCAAAAGATAAATTCATTCAAGTTACAAATGCATATGACCATATTATTATTGCATTGGAACAAGCTAAAAAGCCAAGAAACACAACATTTAGACAAACGAATACAACTCAAAGGCAACAAACCAGAAGAGCACATACAAGACCAGAGAATAACAATTCACAACGTTCAAAATCGAAAACTGAGCGGGAAGAGCGTTTAAAAGAGGCGCAACAACGCTATGAAAATATGAAGCGTAAGGAAGCGCAAGAAAATGAGCGCTACTATAGAAACATCACAACTGGAAGTAATTGGAAACGGTTTAAAATTATTATGTTGATTTGTGCTTTATTTTCACTATTCATGACATTGGACATGCTCTTCTTGCCTACCCAAACAAAAGCAACTCAAATTATAAAAAAAAATGATACTATAAGTTATTCAGGAATCTATGGCAACAACACTTCACCTGTTGAATTTCTAAATGCACAAAAAGCATGGATTGATGTTGCTTATATAAAAATGGAAGAAAGTAATTACTTGTATTTAGAACGTACTTTATTTTTCAAAGACATTAAATATGTCAAGTACTGGAAAGACAATAAATGGAATTATTACACACCAGATTACAGTTTTATGAGCACTTATCCTTTGACTCCAATTTTGTTACTGCTTCCACTACTTACCTATTATTTAAAAAGGAAAACAATTTACTTTAGCCTACTTTATCATACCAGTATTTACATCATTCCTATATTTTTATTGATTTTCATTGTTTCAAATGATCGTTGGGCACACTTGTTAACGTTAGGCCTGATGGGTTAAATGAGTATTGAGTGTGAGCAGAGAGTATTGAGTTGCTTAGGATAATCTGCTGTAGCAAACTCTGTGACGATTTATTCTTTTAAAAAACAAATTTATGAATGACCGATTAGTGAGTTATTAAAACATTTAGAATAATAGATTCTCCTCAATACTCTCTACTCTCTAATCAATACTGAATAAACTTTGCCCGTTAATTAAAACTCAGCGTTTAATTTTTTCCAAAGTTCATTCACCGGCAATCCCATCACATTATAAAAACAACCTTCTATTTTTTCAACGCCAATCATACCAATCCATTCCTGAATTCCATAAGCACCTGCTTTATCATATGGTTTGCAGGTGTTTACGTAGTATTCAATCTCCTCAGAAGTTAGTTTCTTGAAAAATACTTTTGTCCGCACTGAAAACGATTTTTCATGGCTGGGATTATACAAATAAACACCCGTTACAACTTCGTTTAGGCTATCCGATAACTGTTCCAACATTTGAACTGCATCAGCAAATTTTTTGGGTTTTTCTAAAATATGATTATTGTGAATTACAACAGTGTCCGAAGTCAATAAAACCTCATCTTCTTTTATAGAAGCTTTAAGAGGTTCCGCTTTTAATTTCGATAAATACGCAGGAACGTCATAATGGGAAAGTTCACATGGAAAAACCTCATCTACTTCCTTTTTACGTATTTCGCAGTCGAGTCCTAATTGTTCAACAAGTTGTTTTCTGCGAGGAGAAGCTGAACCTAAGATTATCTTTTTGGAGAACATAAAATCTGATTTATTGTATCAATTGCAAAAACCAAAACAAAGGCAATAACATTCCAAATATCATGGTGAATTTTATTCCTAAATTGGCTATTTTTAGATTTTTATCGGTAATCGGTTGAAGTAAAACAGCCAAAGTAAAGATAGAGGACAGTGCACTCAGAATCAAGGGCAACAAAGCCATTCCATCAATATACCCTTTTTCACAAAACCAAATAATTGGAATCGTTAACAACATGGTGATTAAAACAAATACGATAACTATAGAACGTGACTTTGGAAGACCGTAAATAATAGGAATAGTTCGCGCTTTAAGCACCAAATCGCCCTTTACGTCTTCCATATCCTTGATAATTTCTCGGGTCCAATTCAGAATAAAAGCGAATAACCCTAAACCGAAGCCAGTGTAAATTGGAAAGAATTTGTAATTACTAAAATGAAAAGGATACGCTTTTTCAAGGATTATGGCACTAAAATAGTCTTGATAATAAATACCTACAAGAACAGGCACTAATGCGGTTAACAATGCAATGACAACGTTTCCTATGACCAATGTTCTTTTCAATTGCATAGAGTAAAACCATAAGAAATTTATCGATAACAGATGAACGAATACATACCAAAAAGTATCTAATACGAGTCCTAAATGAATGGCTATTCCAAATGCAATAAAGTTCAATATCCAATGGTAAACAATAGCCCACCTTCTTTTGATATGTTTCATGATTATCGTGCCTTCTGGTCGGTTAATCCGATCTGCTCTCACGTCAAAATAATCATTGATGATATTTCCTGCTGCTGCTATAAAGACAGTTGAAATCACCAAAAGAAAAAAGTTGAAAGATTGAATCAACATAAATCCGTCGTTAAAGTCAGCATAGACGAAATCCAAATATGCCCCAATGCTATACATTGTGACAGCGATAATTAATAAATTGACTGGACGAATTAATCTTAAAAAATGAATCATTTTACAATTCTATATTCGGTTCTTCTATTTTCTTGATGTGCTTTTTCTTTTTCTGCTTCAGTTGACAATTTCGCAATTTTCTCATCAGAATTAATCGGATTTACCTCTCCATAACCTTTATATGATAATCGGTTTGCTTCAATTGCCTCTGAAACTAAAAAGTCATAGACTGCTTTTGCTCTGTCTTCTGATAGTTTTTGATTGTCTACATTATCGCCACGTGTATCGGTATGTCCGCCAATCTCAACCTTAATTCCAGTATTGTCTTTCAATAAAGTCAATAGTTTATTCAGTTCAACGTAAGACTCATCTCTTAATGTAGACTTCCCTAAATCAAAGAAAACGTTCGCCAATAAAACAGGTTGTACGTCGCTTAATGGAAACAATGGAATATCCATATGAATTGCTTCATCAGCATTTTTAATCATATTGAAGTTCTTCGAAAAGAAACTATAACCAGGATAAGAAACATTTAAAGCATATTCTTTTTTAGTTGGCAAAGCGACCAAAAACTCTCCAGTAATTGGATCTGCCTCAGAAGCAATTATTTGTTTTCCTGATGCTAAATCGATCAGTTCAAATCGACCTTTCAGTGGTTTTTTTGTGGTTGCGTCATACACCAAACCTTCAAAGTAGGTTGTTTTTATTGGCCGATATTCTTCAGGTAATTCAAAATAATAAATATCTAAAGTACCCTCTCCTCCAGGACGATCAGAGGCGAAAAATGCAATTTCTCCATCTGGCCCAACCAACAATGAATTTTCGTTGTTCTCTGTATTAATTGGATAACCCAAATTAATTGGATTCCCCCAATTTCCAAGTGGATTTTTTCTAGACATATAAATATCTGTTCCTCCCATTCCAACATGTCCATTGGACGCAAAATATAGAGTTTGCCCATCAGGATGAATCATTACTGAAGACTCTGACATTTCTGTATTGATGTTATTCGGCAATGGAAAAGGTCTTCCCCAACTTCCATCTGCGGTTTTTTCACTCAAATAAATATCACTTCTGTGTCGATTTTTCTTACCAACACGACGAATAAAATAAAGTGATTTACCATCAGCTGAGAGAGAAGGTTGTGTTTCCCAATTGTAAGAATTTACATAACCTGGAAGGTTTTCTGGATCAGTCCACTTCCCACCTATTTTCTCAGTAATAAACAAGTCACAACTTCCTTTCCCTTCTCGATTTGGACCGTAATAAGTACCTGTAATATCCGTACAACCAACAAAGATTAATGTACGCCCATCTGCTGAAATGGTAGGAGCTCCTTCATTTTGAGGCGTATTGATATTCCCCGGCATTGGCACAGCAGTTGACCAAGTATTATTTTCTGTTAATGTTGAGATGAAGAAATCTTCTTGCCCTCTAGGCGAACCATCGTTATTGGGGATTTCTCTTGTAAAAAGCAACGTTTTACCATCAACTGTTATCGTTGGAAAATATTCTGGGTATTGCGTATTAATTGAAGTCCCAATATTTACGGGTTGAATTTTTGCTGGGTTTCTCATTGCATAAATTGAAAACTCGGCATTCGCTTTGAGTTTGTGCGCAATCATAATTAGGTTTTCTGGCGTAGCTCTATTATTTGATTGTAAAACTTTATCTGCATAAACTATCGCATCTTCAAACTCTTGGTTTCGAAGTTGTTGATCACTAATATCAATATACAACTGACCATTTAAATTGGCTGAAGGTCTTATTTCTAAAGATCTTTTAAAATGAAAAACAGATTCTTTAGGTTGATTGGTAATACGGTAATACTCACCGATCAACTGATGTGCTTCTAAAAAGTTTTGATCTTTGTCCAACGCTTTTTTCAATATATCTATTCCAGATTGATAATTTGGACGACCTCTTTTTACATCAAAATTCTCTTGAGGGGCATTTCTCGCTTCCTCATAAAGTTTTATTGCTTTTTTGCTTTTTGTTCCATAACCCATTTGAGCTGTGGCGCAACCGCTAAAAATCAAAAGTGATAAAGTGAAAAGTAAACTGATATATTTTGTCATATCCTAAGGTATATTCATGTATTTATGGGTCTGTAAAGAAATTTTCCATTTTGGATTATCTTTTACGTAATCGATTATCAATGGCAACATTTGTGCCTCTTTTGACCATTCAGGTTGAAGATAAAGTAAACAATCATCATTGACTTTAGCAGCATGGTTTTCTGCCCATGTGAAATCGTTTTTATTAAAAATCACAATTTTGAGTTCATTGGCTTTATCGTAAGCTTCTTCTACAGGTTTCTTGAATTTCTTAGGTGAAAAACAATACCAGTCTACTTTCGCATCCAAAGGATAACAACCAGAAGTTTCAATAGCGATTTCTTTTCCGTCATTTTGTAAAGCAGAAACCAATGATTCAATAGAATACATTGCAGGCTCTCCACCAGTAATCACAACAAAGTCTGTTCTTGTTGAATTCACACCTTCCAATAAAGTTTCTAAAGAAGTATCAGGATGATCTTTGGCCTCCCAACTTTCTTTCACATCGCACCAAACACAACCCACATCACAGCCACCTGTACGAATGAAGTAAGCCGCTCTACCTGAGTAATGTCCTTCGCCCTGAATGGTGTAAAAAGACTCCATCACAGGCCAAGATGTACGTTTTGATTCTATATCTTTTTCCATTACTTCAAAAGTAGTGAAAACCTTTTGAAAATAAGTGTTTAAAAATTGGAATGAGAGAGATTTGACAGACAAATAAGAATTTAAGTTGGAATTAAAACTATACAAATCAAATTGTCAATCTTTAACGCATCGTACAGAAACCCAATCTTCCTTATCGAAGGAAAGACGACGCACCTTGCTATTAGAAGGATTGAGTTCTCGTCTCCATGCATCACTACCATAACCCCCTTCCGTTGCTGACCACCAACTTCCCAAGAATCCTTCATGAGCAAACATGCCATTCGAAATTCGGTATCCTCCAATTAGTGCTGTAAAACCGCTAGAATTATTTCCTCCAAAACTAACTGCTTTTAAAGCATCTCCCTCGTTTGTTCCTCTCCAATTAATGTTATTTACAACAGTCGGAGACATCCCAAGACCCAATTCTAATTCTTGCCATTCTGCCTCACTTGGGAGATGCCAACCTGTTGGACAAACACCCTGAACACCACTTGGATTAGTTATACTCGAGGTAGAATCCGTAGCTGTATACCATCGTTATAACCTTCCATAAGTATTGCAATTATTAATATCGTTATTATAACAAAATGAACCCGTAGTGTCATAATTCAGATTCTCACTCATCCAACATTGATTACCTATCTGAACAGTTTCATAAGACTTGCCATCTCTTGAATCAGAAAAAGATGATCCACAATCAAAAGGAGACCCGCCATTATTCGGAGGTCCACCACCACAAATACAATCAGTTCCTCCTCCACCCATTCCAATCCAATTCATATCATTATATAGATACAAACAAGAATCAATTGGGGGTAAAGTCATTAAACCAAATGCTGGGGAATTTATATTTGCTGTATCAACTCGGGTAATTAAAAAGCCCTTGTCTGTTGAACTTAAATCCAATATAGCAGAATTGTCTGGCGCTGCACCTGTGGAATTAATTCCTACGCCTTGAGCTGTAATTGTTTGACTTAATAGTACAATAGTAAGAGTGAAAAGTAGTTTATTCATATTCTCAATTTAAAAATAACATTCATTATTTGCCACTTAATAAAAGCTGCGCACCCCGCTACAAAACGATTTAGAAATTGACAAAACATCAATAAAAAGCATTTAAGCCAGTCTGTTTTGTAAACATAGAAAAACATGAGTGAATTACCAATTGCATTAATCGGATAAATAATCAAGTGAAACTAAGCCATAGAAAATTAACAGATTACTTTCATTCTGAAAACAACTCATAAAATGAAAGTTAGAAACGATAAGAAATAGGATCCATCAATTCATCAAAGTAATAAACCAATCTTGCTTCAATCGGGCATATTCCTCTTGAAAAGCCTCTAATTGCTCTTGGGCTATTTTCTCATTGCTTTTAGAACGATTTTTCAACTCGGAATAAGTGTCTTTAATCAACGCTACAATATTAGATCCTAATAAGAACTCGCTGGTTCTAGGATTCACATTATAGGTTTCATAAACGACATCGATACGTTTTTTATCATCCTCAGAGTGAACACTATGCGGTTCGTTTCTGGTGATTTTTTCGTAAATCGGTAGTAATTTGGCGCTCAATTCTACAAAATGGCGCATTACATAAACGGCAGAGTTCAACGACTTGATGTTTTTTGCTTCCATGATGATTGGTTTCTTACAAGACGCACAAATGCGGTGATAGGTTGGTTTATCATGGAAAAATAATAAGTAAGCAAATAAAAAAACAAGTAGTGAAATAAAAGTAAATAACTGACTTCCAACATTAAAATCATTTTAAAAGCACAAGAATACATAAAAAAAATTGGCAATAAAATGACTGTTTTAAAGGTTACCTTGCATAAAAATGAAAAGAATAACCTATTGTCTTATTTAGTGTCTGATCGGAAACACAACAAAATTAAAATTGATTCTTTTGAGTTTATTTTGCTTTTTTTCTCGTCGGCTGATGCTAAGGCATCTCCTAAAGAAAGAAAATCAAACCGCAGCAAAGCAAGCTCACTTCAGCAAGCTCTGCGCAGCGCATAGCCTGTCCCGAGAAATCGGGAAAAACCTTAAAAATTACATGATTGAATAAAGATTTCTCTTCCCGATAAAATTGGGAATAAAAATTGTCTGTTTCCGACCAGATACTATTTAGAATCATTCAAAATACCCTGTTTAGGGTATTGTTAAAAATCGATTTCTCCTCTATTTTTGTCTTATGGAAGAGAAAAGTATCACAACATTGCGTAAAGGAGCAAAAGGAATCATTATTGAAATAAAACACAGTAGGGTTTCACAGCGATTGATTGAAATGGGATTAACTCCAGGAACTAAATTTGAAATCCGATCAATCTCTCCCTTTGGCGACCCTATTGCGATTCGTTTAAATGACTTCGCCATTAGCTTGCGATTATCTGATGCACTAAATATAATGGTACAATCGAAATAACTTTTTCGTGCTAACCTCGATCAATCCTAACAAATAATCATTTCTTTAGATTTGATCTCCACTCCTATAAGTAGATTACTTTTCCAAAAAGCCGCTCATATTCACCAGTTTGTTAAATTTTATCTGTTTTCAAATACACAATAACGCAGGTTATTTATTTTCCTAAAAATAATTTTTCATTTCCCAAAACAAAAAGAGTTTCTTGTAGGTTATTAAATTGTTCTGACTTAACTTTAGATATAATCTCATAAATAGAAACCATGAAAATAGTATTAATTATAATTGGTGTTCTCGTTGCAGCTTTCATCGCAATACAGCTTTATACAATGAGTGCGCAAAAAGATATTGAATCATACCCTTATGACGTTGTTAAAAAATATAACAATTTTGAAGTACGTAAATACGAGGCAACTTTATTTACCTCAGATAAACTTCCTTACAAAGAATATAAAGAAGCATCAAGCAAAGGGTTTTCAATTTTAGCAGGATACATCTTTGGTGGGAATGAAGACAATGAAAAAATAGCAATGACTTCACCAGTAGCGATGTCGTTAGAGGACTCTATAACAATGATGTTTATGGTTCCTAAAAAACACAAAAAAGAAACGCTTCCAAAACCAAATCAATCACAAATAGAATTCAAAGAAGAGCCGGCTAAAACTGTTGCTGCGATTTCATTTGGCGGCTGGTCTAGCAATGAAAAAATCGAAAAATATAAAAAACAACTAATAGATGCATTGGATGTCGAAGGAATTGCCTACACCAATCATTTTTTCTATTTGGGATACAACGCTCCATTTGAAGTAATCAATCGCAAAAATGAAGTGATTGTTGAATTGGAAGAAGAAGTTTTAGAAATTATAGAGACTGAATAATTGTGTATTAAAATTAACCTTTATTCAAAAAATAAATAACTTATAGTCAGGTTAACAATCAAGTTAAAGACATCCCTTTAAATTTAGGAAGAAGATATAGTTCTACTCTGCTTATAATTTATTAAGTTGGTTCTGCCCTTATTTTAACCTGTATTATTCATCAAAACACTCAAAAATATTATAAAACATTATAAAACAATGATTTACATCAATATTTTAAAGAAGAAAACTTCTTTAAAATTGAGTGTTTTTTGATTTACTTTCATACAGCTTCTGCGTTACGAACTTATTGAAATAGAATACTATGTCTGCAAAGTCCGATGCCA
>Ga0307966_1000974_pt1 | contig 23313 bp, 18 predicted proteins | sample OrgLakmetagen646_FD_203141 | JGI IMG/M metagenome (GOLD analysis project Ga0307966, IMG submission 203141) | Saline water microbial communities from Organic Lake, Antarctica - #646 | ecosystem: Environmental > Aquatic > Non-marine Saline and Alkaline > Saline | place: Antarctica: Organic Lake... | reverse complement strand
CGCATTCATGCGTGAAACCATCCCGCAGGACTGGAAAAACTTCCGCGACAAGGTCTCAGACAACTTCTGCGTCATAACCCACAAGAACTTTCGGGTTTTGGAGTAGAGGCGGTATAACAGATAAAATCTGACTCAATCACCGCCCTACCCGCGACGCCGCCCACCACGCAGCAGTTCCACACGTCAGATATCGCTGCGCAGAAAGATCACCTCGAGCCGGTTGTTGCGCACAGCCATCGGGTTGCGCACCGCTGGATCACGGTCGGCATGGCCAGTCACGCGGGCGATCCGCGCCGGTGGGAGACCCTCCTGCTTGAGAAGCTTGCGCATGCGGTGCGCACGCTGCGTCGATACATCCCAAACCGGATTGCTCCTCAGCACCACAGGCGCTGCACGGACGTGCCCCTCTATGGCAACGCGATTACGCAGCGGCCCGCCCAACTCGGACAAAAGTCCGGCAAGCTGCTGTAGAACGAGCGTCGGAAGCGCCGTGCCCTCATCGAACAGGGGGGCGCCTGCAATGTCAAACACCTCAATCACCAACCCCTCATCGGTAACCCGCGTGATAATGTGCCGCTTCAACTTCGGCGAGATCATGCTCTCGCCATTGGTGCCGCGCAGGACGCTCTCGATCTTGCGCTGCAACTCGGCCAGCTCGCGTGCAGCATCGGCATTGATGCCAGTCGCACCGCGCGACAGGCGCGATTCAGTCGCCTTTCGGTCCGATGCGCCGACCCCATTCTTGGGCTGCATATCCTCGGCAGTAACGCTTTCGCCGCCGAAATGCCCATCCCCACCGCCAGACATCCGGCTGATTGGTACGGTCGGACTGAAATAGTCAGCCAGGCCCTTGCGTTGTTTTTCGGTCGTTGCGTTCAGCAACCACATCAATAGAAAGAACGCCATCATCGCAGTGACGAAGTCGGCATACGCGACTTTCCAGGCACCACCCTTATGCCCGCTGGCTGCGACGATCTTCTTTCTCTTGATGATGACTGGCGCCACATTGCCTTGCGCGCTCATCTCCATCACCTCTTTACTCACCCAAGGCCAGAGATAGCAGGTCACATGTTACGGCGCCGTTAACACTTCAACTTGTAGGGATTTAGCGCGCTGTTGCCGCCCCAGCCTGCCCTAACCGCCAGCCAACAGGCGCAACCTCGTCACGCACGAACAGGTAGCCCGTGGCGGGAATGGCACACGAATGCTGATACCACCGGGTCACCTCGCGCCTTTGCGCTGCAAAGTACTCGTCGACAGCGCCAGGCCTCGTACAGCCACGGTTCAATCTTCAGACGGCTGATGCTGGATCCGGCGATACTTTCTTCTTCACTTTACGCGCGCAGCCCCGGCTCGCTCCCGCCCTTACCGATTTCAGCCAACTACGCGCTCCGTAAGCGTAACAGCCTCGGTCTGCTGCACGATCAGCACAGCTGCGCGGGCCTTGTTGGCGGCGCCGGGAAGGGCGCGCAGCCATATCCGATAGCACATTAGCGGACGCTGCAATCGCGCCGATAGTGACTTTTCTGGCCACGAAAGCATCGTTAGAAAGTGCCTGAGTGTCGCGCGCATTGTTCGCGAACGGGCCATGAACCAAAATCAACAACCACTCGACCGCACCATCGTCGAGCATCCTCTACACATCCTGCGCATGGCTGCAGCATCGCAGCGATCGGGTTGAAAACTGGTAAATCCGGCATCGGTCAAACGTGCCTCGAACACGCCACAGGAACACTTTCACCTCCTTGAAAAAGGAAGGTCACCCGGCATCGCCATAGATCAGCGCAACGTTTTCGCCTCAAGCCGACACTATGGCCACCAGCGTGGCTATGGCAAGTTTGAAGGTGGTGACAATCCGCATGGCGCAGTCTTCCGGTAACGCGAGGCAGTGACGCAGAGTAAACTTCTTTACCAGCTCAAGCGTTTCGGAAAGTACATCGTTAGAAACAGTCAAAATCCCGCCGATACAAACAGGCTGCCCCGCTCGGGCAGGTCAACCTTTCATCGTTCCAAAAATACTCAAACTGCAACAGCGGCACCTTAGCCCGGCATATGCAATCGCATGCCCGGCTCTCAGCCTTGGCTTGACCGTTCAATATGAGCGCGCATGTGCTCTGCCTCTTGGCGGGCTTCGCGCAGGCCGTCCATCGTCGCGGCCAGCTCGGCCTCGGTCTGGCTTAGCTGATTGGTCAGTTCGGCCTCGCGCTGCTGCAGATAGGTGATTGCTTGGTCGCGCGTTTCCTCGGCCTCGTGCAACTCTTGGGCCATGCGGTCCAGCTCGCCCACGTCGGAATGGGATACGCGAATAAATCGGTGAACCAGCCAGTTTGCAAACCAGCCCAGCGCGAACGCGACGAAAAGGATGATCGCCGTGGCGATGATGAATTCAGTTCTGTTCATCGCCGCTGCCTTCTGCCTCGCCCTCTGGAGTCCCTTCCTGCCCATCTTCCTCTAGGCTTTCAAGTCCCGAAGTGCCCGCATCGTCTATGCTATCCTCCGCGCCCTGCACCGCAATCAGCTTGAATTCGATTCGGCGGTTGGCCTCGCGGCCCTCCTCGGTGTCGTTGCCCTCTATGGGCTGGCTTTCACCATAGCCCTTGGCGGCAAAGCTGGACGTCAGCACGCGGCGCGCACGCAGTGCGTCTAGAACAGCGTTGGCGCGGGCCTGACTCAGCTCTTCGTTCATCTCCTCGCGACCCTGACTGTCGGTATGGCCGCCAATCTCAATCTGGATTTCGTCGCAGCTCCCCAGAATGTCGGCGATGTCATTCATGATCGCGACCCCACTGCCATCGATGTTGGGCGAGCCGGGCTCGAAGTTGATCTTGCGATCCGTCTGAATGGCGGCGATCTGAGCGATGCATTCTTCAGGCGTCGGCAGGCCTGCGACCGGATCCAGCGCCACTTTGTAGGCGACGTCGATATCGAATTGTGCGGCATCCCCTAGCTTTTCGGCAAGAAGGCCGGCAATCTGCGCGCCTGCCTCCTTGCGGCCCGTTTTGCCGGTGACCGTCAGATTGTCAGGGGTCACGACAACTGCGCCATGCGCCAAATAGCCCAACGCCTCAAGGCCGGTCAGCACACGCACGGGCCATTCTGGTGGCAGTCCCTCGACGACGCGCGCCTTGGTGTACACCGAATCGGTGCGAAACCGCGCCTTGGCAAAGCTGTCGACCGTATCGCGCAAACGCTGGCTGCCCAACTTACCTCGCAGCTGCACCAAACCCTCGGGCGATAGGGTCGCAACGAAGTCGGGTATAATCGGCGCGCCTTCCGTCTCGGGCGGCGGCAGCACGGCGTGCAGTGCAAAGACATCAGGCAAATCACCATTCAGCCCGCCCACGACGTCATCGAATTTCGGCTCAGGCGTATCTTGGGTCGCGATCAGTGCGATGTCGGCGTCCGAGAACGTCACGCTGCCGCTTCCCAGATCAGCCAGCGCCGCGATCGCCTGCACGGCTGCGGATCCCCATTCAGGAGTGGGCACACCCAGTCCGATGATACATTCGGCGATGCCCTCCAACCCGGCAGCCCGCGCGGCCTCAAGGATCTGGCGCTGCGCCTCGGGTGTATCGGCCGAGCAAGCGTCGAAGCGCGCCACACCATCCTCAATCAGGAAGCGCAAGGTAAAGGGCGTGATAACCGGGCGCGGCGCCGACACGTTTACCGACACCCGCAGGTTCGCCGGCAAGCGCCGTTGCAATTTCTGCTCCAGAATCAGCTTTTCCGCGGGGCTGTCGGCCATTGTGGTGATCGCGACGCGCCCCGCCTCAACCGAAATCTTGGCGCGCGGCAACTGGCCCAGCGCGCGCAGGGCATAGTTCACCGCCGGGGTCCAGCTGTCGGCGACGGGATAATCGGCAGCCTCCAGCAGGTCGGCCACCTCGGCGCCGCCAGCCGCAGCAGTCATCTGGTCGATGAAGTCGTCACGGTCCATCGACGCGGGGATCAACCCAATCAACGATATCCCACCGTCATTGCGCAAAATCTCGAGGGAGAAGCGCGGCGGCGCGATCTCGGCAGTATCCTCGATTAGCATCTGGTCGATCACCCGCGCCGCATCGACGATCCGCCCCGCGACAGTCAGCGCAGCAAAGCGTGTGGCCTCGCTGGGCGCGACCCCGGCCAGGAAGACCTGCAGGCCGTCGGCATCCACCTCAGACCAGGTCATGCCCTCTTTATCCAGCTCGGACCGCACGCTGCTGCGGGCGTTATCCTCGATCACGCGCACCGAAAATCCGGCGGCGACGAGGCACAATACTGCTGCCACAAGAAACGTCCCGGAAATCGCGAAGATAGAAGAGAGGCGCATACGCGTCCAACCTTTAGGAATGTGTGAGGGGTATTTAGGCCCCTATCAATGGTACTTCAATCAAAGGAGCAGCGCGATGGCGAAAAACGGCAGAGGCAGCAGACCCGCGTCCCGGTTGGAGCGAAAGAGCTTCAGCAGCCCGCGCATGTCGCCGGTATCCAGCCGTGCCATCTGCCAGACCAAATGCAGGCCCAGCGCCCAAGAGCCAAGCAGCGCGATCAGGACGGCGATCCCGTCGCCGCCTCTTGCCGCCAGAATCACCGCCGCCGTCATCAGCACCACGCTCGCCACCAAGAACCGCCGCAGCCAGATGGGCGAGCGGTCACCAAAAAGGCGCGCGGTCGATTTCACGCCGATCAACGCATCGTCTTCGGCATCCTGATGGGCATAGATGGTGTCGTAGAATAGCGTCCATGCGATACCCGCGAGATAGAGAATAACCGCAGGCCATTCCAGCCGCCCAGTATGCGCCGTCCACACCAAAATCGCGCCCCAGTTGAACGCTATGCCCAAAAATACCTGTGGCCACCACGTAAACCGTTTGGCGAAGGGGTAGATCGCAACCGGCACCAGCGCGAGAATACCAAGTGCGATCGCCATGCCCGGAAAGGTTAGTAGAACTCCAAATGCAACCAGCGCCTGCACCACCAGCCATACCAGCGCAGCCTTCACACTGACCTGCCCCGACGGGATCGGCCGCGAGGCAGTGCGCGCGACGCTACCATCGATATGCCGGTCGGTGATGTCATTCCACGTGCAGCCCGCGCCGCGCATCAGGAACGCGCCCAGCGCACAGGCAATGAATATCCACAGATCAAACATGCGCGCCTGCCCATCGTGCAACATCGCCAGAAGCAGCCCCCACCAGCATGGCAGCAGCAAGAGCCATGTCCCAACGGGCCGGTCTGCGCGGCTAAGCCTCAGATAGGGCTGCGCCCCGGCAGGCGCATACCTATCCACCCAGTTTCCAGCTACGGAATCAGCCACAGAAGCAGCGGCCAAATCGGTTGCCAAATCGGGAGAGGTGCCCTCTGGTCTAGGGGTGCCTTCGGTCATATGTTGCGCCTCATGAATACAGCCAAGATCAGATTGTATGTAGAGCATCCGCTGGGGCCGGGGCAAACGGTTCCTCTATCGCAGGCGCAGGCGCATTACCTCTTTGGGGTCATGCGGCAGGGCGCGGGCGCGCCAGTTTTGCTGTTCAACGGTACCGATGGCGAATGGCTGGCCGAGGTGACACATGCGGCCAAGAAGGCCGGCACGCTGACCTGCCTTGAGCAAACGCGACCGCTGCAAATGCCGCCCGACCTATGGCTGCTATTCGCACCAATCAAAAAGACGCGCACCGATTTCATCGTCGAAAAGGGTACCGAAATGGGCGCCGCGCATATCTGCCCCGTGCAGACAGACTTCACCAATTCCGAGCGTATTCGGCAGGACCGCTTGCAGGCCCACGCCATTGAGGCCGCCGAACAATGTGGTGGCACCTACGTGCCGCCGGTGGCGGATCTGCAAAAGCTGGGCAATCTACTGGACCGCTGGGATTCTGCCCGCCGCATAATGTTCTGCGACGAGGGGCTGGCAAATGGCAGCGCCGTCACGATACCGCGTGACGATGGCCCTTGGGCGATCCTGATCGGCCCCGAAGGCGGCTTCTCCGAGGCAGAGCGCAAACGCCTTGCCACCCTGCCGCACGCACATGCCGCGCGACTTGGCCCGCGTATCCTGCGCGCCGATACCGCTGCCGTCGCGGCACTGACCCTGTGGCAAAGCACGCTGGGAGACTGGACATGAGCCGTTTCATGCGCCCGGAGGCGACGCAGACGTTGGCCCGCTGGCGCGGAATGCTCATCAGTGGGGCGGTGCTGGCACTTGGCGCGCTTATCGCCTTGCGCAGTTACGACCTGACCTTTTGGCTGGGCATCGTCATTATGCTGGCGGGCGCCATATCGCTGGTTGCCGCCGCGCAGCGGATGCGCTTTGACGCCGGCACTGGTGGGCCGGGCGTGGTACAGATCGACGAGGGTGCGATTGGCTATTTCGGGCCGCTGGGTGGCGGCGTTATCGCCCGCTCAGAAATGACCGCCCTGGCGCTGGACCGGACGGGAAAGCCTGCGCATTGGGCCCTGAGCCAACCGGACCAACTTGATGTGATGATCCCGCTGACCGCCGCGGGGGCGGATGCGCTGTTCGATGTGTTCGCCGCCCTGCCGGGCATGAAAACCGAACGGATGCTTGCCGAGATGCGCAAAGGGGAGGCTGGGCGTGCCATTTTATGGCAGCGCCCCGGATCCACCGCACCACATCTTCGCCTGATGTGATTCGCTTCGCGGGTTGACAGCCCCCTGCCCCCGCGCCACCTAGTAAAATCTGAATTTCAAGCGCGCTAGCGGAGGCTAAGTCATGTCCATTCCCCAGTCCGGCGGCGGGCCGATCGAGCATCACGGCCAGTTGGCTGAATACCTTGAGGCCGGCAACAAGCCCAAGGAAGACTGGCGCATCGGCACCGAGCACGAGAAATTCGGTTATTGCAAGGATACGCATCAGCCCATTCCCTATCACGGAGAACGCAGCGTCTTGGCCGTGCTGGAGGGGCTGCGCGACGCGCATGGCTGGTCTCCCGTCACAGAGGATGGCAACCTGATTGGACTGGAGAAATCCGGCGCTAACGTCTCGCTTGAGCCTGGCGGTCAACTTGAGCTGAGCGGCGCACCACTAGAGACGATCCACGCCACCTGCGACGAGGTCAACGCGCACCTGCGCGAGGTCAAAGACGTGGCAGACCGCGTCGGCGTAGGCTTTATCGGGCTGGGCGCCGCGCCCGAGTGGATGCATGACGACATGCCCCTGATGCCCAAAGGCCGCTATAAGCTGATGGATGGCTATATGCAGAAGGTCGGCACAATGGGCCGCACCATGATGCGGCGTACCTGCACCGTGCAGGTCAATCTGGACTTTTCGTCCGAAGCCGACATGGTCAAGAAATTCCGCGTGGCGCTGGCGCTACAGCCCGTCGCGACTGCACTTTTCGCCAACTCGCCCTTCTTCGAAGGCAAGCCGAACGGCCATAAATCATGGCGTGCCCGCGTGTGGCGCGATCTGGACGCTGACCGCACTGGAATGCTGCCCTTCGTTTTTGAGGATGGCATGGGGTTCGAGCGCTATGTTGACTACGCACTCAATGTGCCGATGTATTTCGTCTACCGCGATGGCAAATACATCGACGCACTGGGCATGTCCTTTCGTGATTTCATGCGCGGCGAACTCCCTGCGTTGCCGGGCGAGAAGGCAACGCTGTCGGACTGGGCAGATCACCTGACCACGGTATTCCCGGAGGCCCGGATCAAGAAGTTCATGGAAATGCGCGGCGCCGATGGCGGCCCGTGGCGGCGCCTGTGCGCGTTGCCCGCGTTCTGGACCGGCATCATGTATGACAACAGCAGCCTAGACGCCGCTTGGGATCTGGTCAAAGGCTGGACGCCAGAGCAACGCGACGCCCTGCGCATTGCGGCCAGCGAGGACGCGCTTCAGGCGAAGGTTGCTGGCATCGACATGCACGAGCTGGCGCGGCAAGCGCTGGATATCTCGGAGGCTGGCCTGCGCGCCCGCGCCCGCCCCGGAGCCGATGGGCTAATCCCCGACGAGACGCATTTTCTGAGCGCACTGCGCGAAAGCATCGAGTCAGGCCAAACCCCAGCTGATGAGCTGATGGCGCGCTATAATGGCGACTGGAACGGCGACATCAGCAAAGTCTACGGCGAATATTCCTACTAAGGTCGCCTAAATCGAGATGAATTTGCCCCGGTGGTATCCCAGCGCCGGGGCATCACTGATTTCTGTCTCCAGCACTTCGCCGATCAGAATCACATGGTCGCCCGCCTTCACCAGTTTGTGCTGCGCGCAGATCAATGTCGCAAGCGCACCGGGCAGTAGCGGCAGGCCGTGCGCACCCTCGTGCCAGTCGGCCTCGCCAAACTTGTCCTCGCTCCGCGAAGCAAAAAGGCTGGCAACCCCCTCTTGCGCAGCGGTCAGGACATTCACCGCAAAATACGGAGCATCGCAAAAAGCGGGGCCGCTATGCGCGTTATTCCCTATACAGACCAGCACCAGCGGCGGGTCCAGCGAGACAGAGCTGAAAGAGTTGGCTGTGAACCCGCGCAGCGTGCCATTCGCCTCTCGGGTGGTCAGCACAGTCACACCAGTGGCAAAGCGGCCAAAGGCATCACGAAGCGCGCGAGTATCTGAAACGGTCATGAACGCTCCGGCGTTGAGGTATTGGGAAAGAGATAGGCCGTGCGCCTGAATTGGCACGCACCCTCTCTATAGTCGCACGTGAGGCGATGCACCCCCTTGCGGAGGCCACACCGCGCAAATTCAGTCGCTGCCACGCACCACGATTTGCGCGTCCGCCGCCGGATGAAACCGCCTTTGCACGACGAACAGCAACGCAGTCAGTGCGATCCCAAGAGCATCGGTGATAAGCCCACCCGAGATCATAAAGAGTGCGGCCAATATTAGGCCCACCCGCATGAACCACGCCACGCATGCCCCAGCGAACCAGCCCTGCACACCCGAGGATAACAAAAAGACCCCAAAAATAGCAGTTGCTGCCGCGCGGATGATTTCGACCCATGTGCCATCCATCAGGATCGCACCGTTGTAGAAGAACATGAAGGGTACGATGAAAGCCGAGATCCCGATCTTGAACGAGGCCACCGACGTCTCCATCGGGTTGGCGCCCGATATCCCCGCCGCCGCGTAGCTGGCCAGCGCCACAGGCGGCGTGATGGCCGACACGACCGCAAAGTAGAACACAAAGAAGTGCGCCGTCAGCTGCGGGATGCCTAGCTGCACAAGGCCCGGCGCCACGACCGAAGCGGCCACCGCATAGGCCGCCGTAGTCGGCATCCCCATACCCAGCAGAATCGAGATACACATCGCAAAGAAAAGCGCGAGGAACTGGCTCGTGTCAGCAAGGCCAAGCAGCACGGAAGAGAACCGCGCACCTACACCCGTCAGGCTGATAACGCCAACGATGATACCGGCGCAGGCACAGACGGCAATGATCTGGATCGACATAACCCCGGCCAACTCGAACGCCTTGAGGGTGCTACGCAAGCCCATGCGGTAGGGCGTCAGCCACGACACCACTGCCGCCGCTGCCGTCGCGAGCGTGCCTGCGCGGATCACCGAATATCCCATGAAGAGCGCATAGATCAGAATGATGATCGGCAGGAACAGGAATACCCGGCGGATCATGTCGCGGAACTTGGGCAACTCGTCCTCGCTCATGCCGCGCATACCCAGCCGGGCAGCCTCAAAATCGACCATGAAGTAGATCGACACGAAATAAAGGACGGCCGGAATGATCGCCGCGATGGCGATATCAGTATAGGGAATGCCTGTAATCTCGGCCATGATAAAGGCGCCCGCGCCCATGATGGGGGGCATGATCTGCCCCCCCGTCGATGCCGCAGCCTCGATCGCGCCTGCGGTCTTTTTGGGATAGCCCACCTTCTTCATCAATGGGATGGTCAGCGAACCTGTAGCCACCACGTTGCCCGCCGACGTGCCGTTGATCATGCCCATCAGGCCGGATGCAAAGATCGCCACCTTGGCCGGGCCGCCCCGCGCGCGCCCTGCGGCGGCAAAGGCAAAGTTGACGAAGTAGTCACCAACCTTGGATGCCTGCAGGAACGCGGCGAAGATGATAAAGAGGATGATATAAGTTGAGGACACCGCCGTCGTTGGCCCCAGAATGCCAGCATCAGTATAGACTTGGCTGAAAAAGCGCGTCCACTGGATGTTGGGCGCATTTAGAAAGCCGGGTAGCATTTCACCAGTAAAAACGTAGATTAGGAAAATACCGGAGATCACGATCAGGGCAAGCCCGGCCACGCGGCGCGTCATCTCCATGATGAGGGCCGTACCTACCACTGAGGCAAGGCTGATCCCGATGGGCGCGAATGGCGTCCCGGTCGAGTTGCGCATCAGCGTGCCATAGATTGTGATAAGGTAGACCGCCACCGTGATCGCGCAGATTGACAACAGCAGGTCGGCGATGGCGATCTGCCCCCGCTCGCGGCCACGAAACCAGCCGGCGACGATCCCAACGCCCGTCGCGGCGATCAGCGGCAGACCATAATGATACAGTTCAAGGTTCTTGAATTCGGAGCTCATCCCGTTCCACATCACGCCATCTGCGATCTGGCCAGCGATGCCAAACGCAGTCCATAGCGCGTAGAGCGCGGGCAGTATCGCAATGGCCGCCAAAATATCCAGCGGATGGCGCAATCGCCCCCCTTTACCCTCATCAAGAAAGCCACGCGCGGAATAAAGCGTGAAGCCGAGGATCAGCGCGCCCGCGACGTGGACGATGCGAAAATTCCACGTCTCCAACGGGAAGGTCGGTAAAAGCGGGATGTCGATGCCGGTCCATTCATAGATCGACAAGCCGTTCAATGCGGCGACGTGAAAGAACGCATAAATCGCAGATAAGGCGGCTACTATCACGTAACCGCGCCCCGAAAACTCGCGTTGATTACTCTCGACGGGCTCGTCGTCGACGCCCTCTGCGATAACCTGGCTTTGCTGGTCTGTCATGATCGGCCCCCTCCCAAAGGCATGCCGTGTAAAACGACAAAAACATGCCGCCCCGGTAAAGGGCGGCATGCCAGTTCGTTCAGCGTGTTCAGCCGCCGTAGATCATATCGGCAGGAATATCCGCGCCTGCATTTTCCTTGAACCATGCTGCCGCACCAGGGTGCCACATCAGCACTTTGTTCTTGTCCCAGTTCTCGGGCAGGGTGGATCCTGCGGCCTTGTGGATCCCCATCATACGCTCGTTATCGGACATCACGACGTCGACGGCCGCATTGACAAAAGAAGCGGGCAGATCACAGTTCGCGATGGCAAAGTTCCACATGGAAACCGAACGCGCATCGGCTTCAAGCGTGCTGTAGGTGCTGGCCTTGATCGAGAATCCCGAGACGGGGAACGCCTCGATCAGCTTGGCCTGCTCCTCTTCGGTGAACTCGATGATGTTCACGTCGGTCTGCACTTCCAGCTGGCTGACGGCGGGCACGGGCACGCCTGCGGCGAATGCGATCACGTCCAGAAGGCCGTCCTGCAACTGACCACCAAGGTCAGTCCAACCACCGTTGCGGCGATCATATTCCACGCCAAGCGTATCCATCATGCGCGGGAAATACGTGTCGGACGTCGATCCGGCGGGGCCGAACCCAATCTTGGCGCCGGCGGGAATTTCGCTGATGCTTGTGATGCCTGAGGATGCCAGCGCGGTCACCGAGAACGGCGTCTGATACATTGGGAACATCGCGCAGGCCTGCGTCATTTCCAGACCGGGCGCGATCGGGTTCGTGCCTCCCAGCGATTCAGCGGCTGGACCCATAGTGGTCATGCCAAACGCGGCCTCGCCAGTGTGGACCAGCGCCATGTTCTGCATCGGGCCGCCCGTGACTTCGCCGCCGCCGGTCATGCCCAACTCTTCGGCCACTAGGTTCGCCCAGCCAGAGCCATAGGCGAAATACGTGCCGCCTTGGCTGGCCGTGCCGACGGTAAAGCTGGTCGGCCAGTCAGTCTTGTCGACCTCCTGCGCGAAGGCCGCGCCGGCCGCGAGGATAGTGGTGGATGCAAGAATTGCGGTGAATTTCATGTCTCTCTCCCTTGGGTCTATGACGTTTGCGCACCCTCCCGGCAGCGCAATCTTGTCAGCTTAAAACGGAGCGCGCGCCGCCGTGACAAGGGAAATTAGCGGCGCGGTGCGGGCACATGACCGAAAGTTAAGGCGATTGGGTGGGTTTCGGTACATTGCCCCCGTGCACACGTGTCGAAAACCGCACATCGCGGCCCGCGCCCTAGGCAAAGCTGCCGCGATCCAGCCCATGCTTCTGCATCTTCTCATAGAGCGCTTTGCGGCTGATCCCCAGCGCCTCATAAGTCGGCTTAAGCGCACCGGCATTGGCGGCCAGCGCGGCGGCTATCAGGCTGCGCTCATGCGCCGCCACCTGCGCGGGAAGCGTCGCGTCACCCACCGGCAGCAGCGGCGCGCGCGCCCCATCCTCGGCTGGCAAGCCCAGGACGAGGCGGCCCGCCACATTGCGCAACTCGCGCACGTTGCCGGACCAGTCGCGCACCGCCAAATCGGCCAGTGTGACCGGATCCACGTCAGGCACAGCACGGTTATAAAGCGCCGCCGCCTCCGCTGCCAGGTGGACGAACAGCTGCGGAATGTCAGACCTCCGCTCGGACAGGGGCGGCGCGCGAAGGGTCACCACGTTCAGTCGGTAATATAGATCGCTGCGAAAACGGCCGCCCTCTACTGCCAAGTCCAGCCGCTCCTTAGAGGCCGCGATGAACCGCACATCCAGATCGACCACATCGTTTGAGCCAAGCGGCGTGATCTGACGGCTCTGGATCACGTGCAGGAACTTGGCCTGCACAGCGGTGTCGAGGCTGTCGATCTCATCCAGAAATACTGTGCCACCGCGTCCATGCTCCAGCTTGCCATACCGTGTGCGATTCGCGCCTGAAAACGCGCCTGCGACATGGCCAAACAGTTCGATCTCGACCAGATCGTGGGGCAGCGCGGCACAGTTGATATGCACGAACGGCTTGCCCTGCCGAGGTGAGGCTCGGTGAATTGCGCGCGCAATCACCTCCTTGCCGGTGCCGGTATCGCCGTTTATCAGCACGTCGGCCTCAGTCGCGGCAACGGCGCGGATCTGCTCGCGCAGGCGCACCATCACCTCTGAGCGTCCGATCAGCCGTGCCTCTACCGCGTCGCGTCCACCTACCTGATTGCGCAATGTTCGGTTTTCCAGCGTGAGACGCCGCTTGTCCAGCGCGCGGCGCACGATGCCGATCAGATGCGCGGGATCGTAGGGCTTCTCGAGAAAATCATAGGCGCCATCCCGCATCGCTTGCACGGCCAGCTCCACGTCGCCATTGCCGGTCACGATGATGACCGGCAGAGCCGGGTCGATCTCGAGCGCACGGCGCATCAGTGACATCCCGTCCATACCGGGCATCCGGATATCGGTAATCAGGATACCGGGGAAATCGCGCGCGACGCGAGCCAGCGCCATCTCAGCCTCGGCCAATGGTAGAACCGACAGCCCAGCCAGCTTGAGCGTTTGCGCGGCGGCAACGCGCAGCTCCTCCTCATCGTCGACAAACAGCACCGGTGCGGTCATTCTGCCTCCTCCTGCGGATGCACGCCGAGGTCGGGCGCTTCGGCAGCGGCCAGATCGACACCAAAGACGGCCCCGCCCTCCGCATGGTCCGCGCCCCAAAGAGCGCCGCCAAAATCACGCACGATATTGTATGAAATGCTAAGTCCAAGGCCCAGCCCCTGCCCCATTGGCTTGGTCGTGAAAAAGGGATCGAACATCTGCTCTGCCGCACCGGGCGGCAGGCCCGGCCCATCATCGCGCACCGTCACGCGCCAACCTGTATCATGCGCCACCACCGCGATCTGCACGTGGCCCCGCGCGCCAACCGCATCGATTCCGTTGGACAGCAAATTGACAAGGACCTGCTGCAACCGAACATGACCGCCCATCACCCAAGGCGCGACGGGGGGCCGGGTATAGTCCAGCCGCACGTCACTGACATTGGCCTTGGGGGCACTGACGGCAAGCGCATCGTCGATGACCGAGATCAGCGATATTGGGCCAATCGCCTCTCCCGGCCTGCGGGCAAAGTTGCGCAGATGCCGCGATATCGCAGCCATCCGGTCGGCCATCCGGCTGATACGCCCGATATTATCCCGAACCTCGCCCGTCTCGCCGAGATCGAGGAATGTCTGCGCATTTTCGGCATAGGCCTTGACCGCCTGAAGGGGCTGATTGAACTCATGGCTCAGCGCAGCAGACATCTCGCCCAGCGCCGACAGCTTGCCCGCCTGTATCAGCCCGGCCTGCGTGCGTCGCAACTGTTCCTCAGTGCGGCGGCGCTCGGTAATCTCGTGGCTGAGGGCGGCGGTCCGCTCCTCCACCCGCCGTTCCAGCAACTTTTTCGCATGCTCGCGCTGCGCCGTTCGGTGGCGCAGAAACCGCGCAGCGAGAATCGCCAAGAGGCCCAACAGCACAAGGGTCGCCATCACCGCGCCCGCCTGCAACCGCGCAGGCGACGCGCGCCTGAGCGAGGTAACGGTCCAGCCCGCTGCCGCGGTCGCCGCACTGGGCGCAACCAGATATTCGGTTCCATCAATGACAGCCAGCTGGGCGCCGCCCGGCCCGGCCCGGCGCACCACATCCAGCGGTGCCAGCCGGTCCAACGGATACTGCCTATTCTCGGCGATCTCGGCGCGCTGCGCCTGCGTCAATGGTACGCTCGCCCTCAGTCGCCAGTTGGGCCGGCTGGACATGAAAACGATACCCGCAGCATCCGTCACGATGATATCCGACGAGGCCTCGCGCCACCCGGCCTCGAACCCGTCAACCGTAAATTTGACCGCCACAACACCCAGAATCTGCGGGCCATCCCGCACCGGTGCGGCATAGAAATATCCCCGCTCACCCGAAGTGGTGCCCAGAGCAAAATACTGCCCCAGCCCGCCTGCTAGCGCGTGAGTGAAATAGGGCCGAAAGTTGAAATTGCGCCCAATGAACGAGAGGTCTTTGCGATAGGAACTGGCGGCGATGGTCAGCCCGGCACTGTCCATCAGGTAGACATCCGACGCAGTGACCGAAATCGCCGTATTCAGCAGGATCGCATTCACGCCGGCCGCAAGGACGCCATTATCCGGCGCGCGCAGAAGTTCCAGAAGCTCGGGCCGAGCAGCTATTAGATGCGGCAGCGGCGCATAGCGATCCAACGCCGCACGCAGCCCGTCTGCCACAAGGTGCGACGTCACGCGGTTCTGCTCGACAGCCTCATTCAGGAAGTATCGCTGCACCTGCGGCCAGACCAACGCCGCCATCAACAGCGCAAACACACCCACCTGAAGGGTGAGCGACCAGCGGGTCAAATAGCGGAGGCTGCGCATAATCATGCCGTCCAGCATAATGCGGCCAGCGCCGCTTATCCAGACGGCGCGGATGCAGCGGCGCTCAGGACGCGGCGCCGGCTGTGGGCGTCTAACTGGTCCCCTTGATACGCTCGCGCAGACCTTGAATCGGACGTAAAGTGCCGGGATCACACCGAGGCCCAGCACCGCCGCCCTCAACGCGCTTGAGCTGATCCAGCAGGTTGATGCGGGTGTAATTCGTCAGCAGCGCGCCATCTTTATCATCGCCCTTCGGATACAAGACGATGCCCATGAGCAGCGCGGTCGATGTCGCCGCGACGCTCACGCCTGTCTGCTTAACCTCGGTCGGCAACAAAGGCTCGGCCAGTGCCACACTGTTTTGCACGTTGACGTTGTCGGGGCCGGCGCCACGACGACGGCGGGTGCAGGCGCGCCCTGCGCTGTAGCAGCCATCGGTACGGCGACCAGAATCGCTACGGCCAGCGTCCTGAGTAAGGGTGTCATTATCGTTCGCTCCTGACGAGGGTTCCGCCGGAAAAATTGGATTTTTTTAGTTATACAAGCCCTCAACATTTTTCAAGTTTTATGGCGGTACGTCGCTGGATAAAAGATAATTGTGCCACCGGCCTTGCGGCCGGGCATGTGCCAAAGGCGGTCTTTGAACGATGCGGCCTCTTAGCTAAACACTTGAACTGATGGATGTACTCAGCTCAACTTCGGCACTACCGGGCAACATCACCGACCCACCATTCCAGTAACGCGGCGCCGCAACTATGCGGCTGAGCGCCCCTGCCTCAGGCCTTGCCGTCCGTGTCATCGGGCGCACCGAGCAGATTCTCTCCCCCGCTGGGCGGGCCAGCGGCGTCTGTCTCGTGCAGCGGCGCATGACGGACCAGCACGCCGTTGGGAAATATGATCTCGCGCGCGGCGTCGAGCATCGAAATTTCGGCGGTTTGCAACGCCTGTTTGATCTGCCGCATCAAGGCCGAGCGAACCTTAGAGATTGAATAGGACTTCCTATCTAACCAGAGTTGCACCCATATGTTGACCGTCGAGGCGCCCAACTCATCTTCTGCGATCTCGCGAAAAGCGAAGCCGATACCCACGATGCCAGTGCCGCCCAAAACGGTCACGGCAAGGCGCGTGAGGGCCGCGACCTGCAACACAAGGTAAAGACCGATCAGGACCACCGGTAGCGACAGCGCACGCGCCATGAACTGAAGCAGAAGCGGCGACGGCATTCGGCTGCGCAGCGAATGGCGCTAGGGCGGCTACGCCCCACGACAGCATCTACGCCAGAAACAGAATAAGCACCGACACCTACGTCAGGGGCGCAATCCACTGCACGCTTGGCCAGCCGCTCGATTTCGCGCCATGTCGGGGTCAAACCCCAGCTGATCTGCGCCTTCGCTTTGATCCGGTCGACCACGGCAACGACGCCTTCGGTCCGCAGGCCAGTTGGCGGGGCCCTTCCTTGCGATCGTCGGTTTCGGTCTGTTCGTTCGTCCGTCCGTCCAGAAACACGATGCCTTCCTGCACCTCGACATCCAGCGCGGTGAACCGCTGGCTGGCGATCAAGATTGGCCGCAGCCGGTTCTCGATCTCGACATCGCGAACGGTGGGCCTAAGCCGGGATAGCGGTACGTTCGGCACGCGCCGGGCAACATAGTTTCAACACATGATCGACCGTGCAAGTGTCGGCGCGCGCGTTCAGGGCTATCGTCCGGCATGGCATGTGCCTATTATCTGCGCCATACGGCTAAAACTGCGCATGTTGCCAGGCGATTTTGAACGCGGCCACCTGAGGATACGAAAACATCATGTGCCCAGCGCCAGTGCCGGACGAAATCGACCGCGGCTTCATCATACCGATCGGCGGGGGCGAGGACCGCGTAAAAGAAATGCAGATCCACCGCAGGTTCGTCGAATTGTCGGGCGGGGCGGATGCCTATATCGTGGTGATCCCCACCGCATCAATGCTGGACACCACTGGCTCGGACTATCATCGCATCTTTGCAGGACTGGGTGCTGGCAAGGTGGCGTTCATGCCGATTACCCGGCGGGTCGATTGCGACAATCCCGAGTTCGCACAGATGCTGGACGATGCTACCGGCATTTTTATCACCGGCGGAAACCAACTGCGCCTATCGGCGATCCTGGGCGGCACACCCGTCGTAACCAAGATCCGGCGGCGCAACGCCGAAGGCATGCCCGTGGCCGGGACCTCGGCTGGCGCGTCGATCATGTCCGAACACATGGTCGCCGGCGGGCAAGGCAACGAGTCCCCTGCCGAGGGGACGGTCACGCTCGCTCCCGGTATCGGACTGACAAACGCGGTCATCATCGATCAGCACTTTACCGAGCGGAACCGGCTGGGTCGGCTTCTGACTGCCTCGTCCTTCAACCCCTTTCTGATCGGCCTCGGCATCGATGAGGATACGGCGGCCTTCATCGGACCCGATAATGTGCTTGAGGTCATCGGCAGCGGCACGGTCACTGTGGTCGATGCCAGCCATATGACCCATTCGTCAATGTGGGATGCCAAACCGGGCGAAGCGCTCAGCCTTCTGGGCTTGCGGCTTGATGTGCTGGGCGAGGGTTGTCGTTATGATCTGAACGCCCGGATCGCATATCCGCCGCCAGAGCATCCCGCACTTTGCACTCTGCCAGCCATGGACGTCTGACCAATTGCTGGCGCGCGAAACATCGTCAATCAACAAGGTGATTATGTGAAGATAGTATCAACGAACGTCTTTGTCGGCCCGAATGTCTGGGCGGCTTTTCCCGTAATCCGGCACGTCGTTGATCTGGGAATACTGGAGGAGTGGCCCTCCGTCAGGATCGGAACCGAATTTTCCGACGGGCTGATCGCTGCGCTGCCAGGGCTGTCGACTCATGGGTGTTCCTACGGCGAGGCGGGGGGTTTTTTGCGCCGCCTGCGCGAGGATGATGGCACATGGATGGGCCACATTCTGGAGCATTGCGCCATCGAGGTGCAGAATGTCGCCGGCACGGACGTGACCTTTGGCCGAACGCGCGGCACCGGGGTGCCGGGACATTACAACATGGTATATGCCTATCGCCAGCGCGACGTGGGTCTAGCTGCGGGTGATCTGGCGCTGCGTCTGCTGATGCACCTTCTGCCGCAATCGCTAAAGAATCAGGTCGATTTCCCTTTCGATCCCACATTCGACTGGCAAGACGAATTGCGCAGTTTCGTCCTGCACGCCCAGCGCAAGGAATTTGGCCCCTCGACCGGATCACTGGTCAAAGCCGCGCAGGAACGCGACATACCGTGGATCCGGCTGAATCAAGGCTCTCTGGTGCAGTTCGGGCATGGCAAATATCAGCGGCGCATTCAGGCCACGATCACGTCCGAGACCAAACATATCGCCGTCGAGATTTCCTGCGACAAGGAAGACACGCACAACCTGCTAAATGATCTGGGCCTACCCGTGCCGCAGCAGCGCATCGTCTATAGCGCCGCCGAGGCAGTGCAAGCAGCCCACAAGATCGGCTTTCCCGTGGTGGTCAAACCGCTGGATGCCAATCACGGGCGCGGTGTATCGATCAATCTGGTCGAGGACGCCGAAGTCGAGGCCGGGTTCGCCGAGGCCGAAATTCATTCCAAGACGGCTGCCATTCTGGTCGAAAGCTTCGTCACCGGCTTCGACCACCGGATGCTGGTCGTAAACGACAAGCTGGTGGCCGTGGCCAAACGCGTGCCCGGCCATGTCGTCGGCGACGGCGTCCACACGATCGCCCGGCTGGTGGACATCGTGAACATGGACCCGCGCCGCGGCATTGGGCATCAAAAGGTGCTGACCATGCTGGAGATCGACAATCAGGCAAAGCGCCTGCTTGCCGTTGCGGGGTACAGCGTCGACACGGTTCTGCCAGAGGGCGAGGTTTTTTATCTGCGCTCTACCGCCAACCTGTCGACGGGGGGAACGGCCATAGATCTTACCGACGTCGTCCACCCCGATAACCGCGACATGGCCGAGCGGGCGATCATGGCTGTGGGTCTGGACGTGGGCGGCGTCGATTTTTTGATCGATGACATCACAAAATCCTACAAGGATATCGGCGGCGCCATCGTCGAGGTGAACGCGGCGCCCGGATTTCGGATGCACGTCGCCCCGTCCGAAGGGCAGCCTCGCGATGTCGCGGGCAAGGTCATCGACATGCTCTTTCCGCAGGGTGAGGAATGCCGCATTCCCATCGCGGCGATTACCGGCACCAACGGCAAGACGACGACCTCGCGCATGCTGGGCCACATCATGAAGGCCAGTGGCAAGATCGTCGGCATGACATCGACCGACGGCGTCTACGTGGACGGCAAGCTAAGCGTCAAGGGCGACATGACCGGGCCGAAATCAGCGCAAATGGTATTGCGCGATCCCACCGTCGATTTTGCCGTGATGGAAACGGCACGCGGCGGTTTGGTGCGCAGTGGTCTGGGATACCAGCATTCCAACGTCGCGGCATGTCTGAACGTGACCGCCGATCACCTCGGCCTTGGCGGTATCGACACGATCGAGCAGTTGGCCGTCGTCAAGCGCGTCGTGATCGAAAGCGCGACCGATACGGCGGTGCTGAACGCCGACGACATCAACTGCCTCAAGATGGCCGATTACGCCGATGTCGCGTCGATTTTCTACGTGACCGTCAATCCCAGCCATTCGCTGGTCAAGGAGCATATCAAGGCCGGCGGCAAGGCTATCGTGCTGGAACCGGGCATGAGCGGCGACATGCTGACCATCTATGACAACGGGCTGCATATGCCGGTCCTGTGGTCCCACGTCATCCCCGCGACGCTTGAGGGCAAGGCGATGCACAACGTGCAGAACGCGATGTTCGCGGCTGCGATGGCCTACAGTTTCGGCGTGGATCTGGATAATATTCGCCACGGTCTTCGCACCTTCGACACCAGCTATTTCTCGGCGCCGGGCCGGATGAACGTCTTCGACGAACATCCCTTCAAGGTGATCCTGGACTACGGCCACAATCCCGCCGCACTGGGTGCGATGGCAGGCCTTGCTGACCGTATGGACGTCACGGGCCGCCGCATCGTCGTGCTGTCCGTGCCGGGCGACCGGCGCGATCTGGACGTGGCCGATGCCGCGCGTACTCTGGCCGGGCATTTCGACCATTACATCTGCAAGGCCGACGACGATCGCCGCAATCGAGGGCATGATGAGATACCAAAGATGTTCCAATCTGCGTTCCTGTCGCATGGTATTTCCGAGGACCAGATTTCCGTCGTCCCCAACGAGGAGGACGCAGTTGCCGCAAGCCTTGAGATGGCAGGTCCAGGCGATCTGGTCATCATCTTCGGTGACAACAGTCCAAGATGCTGGAAGCAGATCATCTACTTCAACGCACCGGGCCAAAAGGGCGCGATGTCGACGGCGCCTTCCGGCGTTCTGGCGCCCGTGCCTTTCGAAGATATGCTCGACGGCGATCTGAACATGGTGCGTGACGCGCGCGGCGTCAGATTGGCCCGGCGTGATGTCGAAGACGGTGACTAATCGGGGTGGCCAGATGGACCGGATAGAACGGCTTGAGGCCGCGCTGACGATCAAGTGGGCGCAGGTGGACAGCGTCCATGTCGATGCGGTGCGGCGGCTGACAGGCCCCGGTCTGATATGGGATCGCCCCGGCGCGGTAATGGATTTGTTTTTCGAGGTGGCTGATCGCGATGCGGTCGCTGTTGCGTGGGCAGAACATGCGCGCCGCGTCTTGGATGCGCTTGGCTGGCAGGACGAGGCTGTCATCTGCCGCAATTTTCAGGGCGGCGCCAATCTGGCAATCTCTGCCCCCATGGATCAGCTGTATAGCGCCACGTTCGCCGCCAAAGCCGCGTGGCATCATGCGGCAGCAGAGCTGTCAAAGACCAATCCCCTGCCGTTCGAACGTATGATCCAACAGATCAAGGACGTCTTGGCACAGGAGGAAAATCCGGCCCTTATCGCCCTGTTCCACGAAGCGCAGTCAAGGGGCGTCGATATCTTGTGCGATGACGACGAGGTGTCGATCGGACACGGCACGGCCTCCCAGACGTGGCCGGAGGCTGAATTACCGGCCCCGGACGCGGTCAATTGGCCGGCGCTGTACGATGTGCCGCTGGCCCTGATTACCGGTACAAACGGCAAGACAACGACCACCCGGCTATGCGCCGCAATAGGGCGTGCGGCGGGCAAGACCGTGGGGCTGACGACAACGGATGTCGTGCAGGTCGGCGAGGATGTGTTAGATCGTGGGGACTATTCCGGGCCGGGCGGCGCGCGGATGGTCCTGCGCGACGAAAGGGTGCAGATAGCATTTCTCGAAGTGGCGCGCGGCGGCATCCTACGCCGGGGTCTGGCGACACGGCACGCTCAGGTTGCCGCCGTGACTAACATCGCGCGGGACCATTTGGGTGAGTACGGCGTGATGACACTCGCCGATCTGGCACAGGCGAAGTTCACAGTCGCGCGTGGCCTCAAGCCCGGCGGAATTCTGGTTCTGAATGCAGATGACGCGGCTGTGGTTCACGCGGCGGACGGGATCGCCCAAACGATTGCGTGGTTCTCGCTGGACCCGGCTGCGCCGCAGATCACGCAGGCCCGTGCGCTTGGCCAGCCTTGCGCATACGCCAACGAGGGCGCGCTGACCTTTTTCGACGGCACAGCCGAGGCATGGTCAATCCCCGTCGCGGATATCCCGATAACTCTTTCGGGCGCGGCACGGCACAACGTGCAGAGCGCGCTGGCGGCGGGCGCAATCTGCTTGGCCTTGGGGCTGCCGCAGGCTGCGGTCCGGGAGGGGCTGTCGCAGTTTGTTTCCAGCCCAAGCGACAATCCAGGCCGCTTCAATGAGTTTCGCCATAATGGCGCCAGGATTTTTATCGACTTTGCACATAATCCCCACTCGATTGCCGCGGTATGCGATGCGTTGGCAGAAATTCCATCACGGCGCAGGCTGCTGATGCTCAGCCAACCCGGCGACCGCTCGGATCAGGACATTGCGGATGCGGCGCGCACGGCGCTGCGGTTTCGGCCAGATACGATTATCGTTGCTGAAATTGCCGATTATCTGCGCGGCCGCGCTTTGAGCGAAACGCCAGATCTGATCGCGGCGACAGCCATCGCCACAGGGATAGACCCGAATGATATCGTCTATGCCAACACCCCGTCTGACGGGGTGCTGGTGGCGCTAGAACAGATGCAGCCCGGTGATCTGGCGCTGTTGCTGGTCCTGTCGGATCGGGACCGCGTGTTTGATATGCTGGCCAGTTCCTGACGCTAGCCATCGCTTACGCGGCCGCCTTTTACTGTTGTGCCTTCGCTGGCAAATAGATGTGGATCGCGCGACCTCGTCCATTGGCATAATCAGCCGCGACCGATGCCCAGTCGATTTGCCCCGCGCGGGACCAGTCCAGGCTGCTGCCAGCATCATACCGGGGCGGCCGCAGCGCTGCCTGACCCGAAACTTCGTCGGCATCGCGGCGGCCCTCCACAAAAGCGTGCAGCGCATGGTCCCACCTTTGTCCGGCCAAGATCAGTCCCCACAGGAATTCGACCATACCCATCACCGCGCGCCCGGTCCATTCGGTACAGAGCAGCAGACTCTCGTTCAGGTCAGGTGACAGATCATAATTGCGCACAAAGCGGATATCGGACCATCGGCCAGCGCCGCTAGCGAGCAGCCACCAAGGTAGGTCGGAAAGGGATCATGTGGACAGGGAACCGCGACGCGCGCTCAGATCCACCCGCGAGGCTGACCAACCGATCATGGACGGGCAGCAGTTCGGGCATGTGGGCGTTCATTGCCAACCGGCACTGGGGCGCTGATGGCCGGTCACGCCGCCACTTGCAATGAACCATGCCCCGTAGGCGGGCCAGGATCGCGTCCTACCCCCGGCCCATTTCGCGCCGGGGATATGCCCATCTATGACGTCGAACCTGAGTGTCGTGTTTATCGTGTCAGAGGTCCTGAATGCGTTCATCAAAAAAAAACGGATCAT
>Ga0307966_1000973_pt1 | contig 23329 bp, 19 predicted proteins | sample OrgLakmetagen646_FD_203141 | JGI IMG/M metagenome (GOLD analysis project Ga0307966, IMG submission 203141) | Saline water microbial communities from Organic Lake, Antarctica - #646 | ecosystem: Environmental > Aquatic > Non-marine Saline and Alkaline > Saline | place: Antarctica: Organic Lake... | reverse complement strand
CACAACGCGACTACTTCGGTGCCCACACTTACGAGCGCACCGACCAGCCACGCGGCAAATTCTACCACATCGACTGGCCCGAGGCAGATCGCCCGCAGCTAGAGATGTAGCTTAAAATTCAAACCACTGACTTCCCGAGATAGGCGAGTAGCCACATTTCTTTCCAGAGCCGATAGCGGCCGTCCGAAGAAATTTTCCCTTCTTCTTCTTGTTGCGGGCGGGGCACGAGGAAGCCAGTCTCCATGTTTAAACGCTCTAGGATGCGCTGCTGATCGTTAAGATCTTCCAGGGGGCTGCTGTCGCTGACGCCGGGGTTGATCGCGCTTTTGGTAACACGCTTACGATGCAGGGCCAGCAGCCGCTTGGGCGAGCCGATAAGAGGCTTACGGGCCAGCTCCCAGTTCTCTGGATAGTAGCCTCCATATGGAAGAAACTGATTATCGGTGATGATGCGCTGCCCCTCTGTACTAAAAGTCTGTATGGTGTAGCACGCCGATGAACCACCCTGACGCTTGGGTAGAAAGAGGATTTGAATGCGGTCGAGTTGATCCGCGCTCTCGTAAATAGAAGCACGCAAATAGGTGCCCTCGAAAAGCTCCGCTTTGAGTGCTTCGACACGTTTGAAGCCTTCGGCCTTCAGCCATTCCTTAATTTGAATAAAGTGCTCGTCGGCAGGCCACTCATCGCCATCCGAATTCTCGCGAAAAGTCGGGAAGAGCGGCAACTCACTGCGGCTGAGTGCTTTGATCGCAAGCCAGTTATAACCGGTTTCGATGACAAACCACACGGCCAGCCCGGTGAGGAAGTGCACCCAGGCCGGGCGGAAAGATAGACCGAATACATCAAGAAAGAAGGCAAATAGGGCGGCAAATAGAAACCATCGCAGCCAGCGGCTAAATACGTGGAGGATAGGCAGACCCATGCGGCCCGCGAGCAGTGGTAACAACACGGAAACTACGGCAAGCCCTAGGAGGAGGTATTCGATTGTGAATTCGGATCGCATATCAATTTAAAAGGAAAAAAGGTAAAAGAAAAAAGGCGACTCGCTTGGGCCGCCCTGATTCGTTCGTCACTGGAGAAGGACGGAATGTTCCGGTCTAGTTCAAGCGCAGGGGCATGATGACACAGATGAAATTATCGAGCGTCTTGAAGAGACCCGGACTGAGCTCGTCCTTAAACTCGAAAAAGACTTCGTCTTTCGTTAACGCCTTAAGCGGCTCCATTAAAAACTGCGGGTTGAAGGCGACTTGCACTTCCGGGCCGTCATACGCAATCGCCATCGATTCGTGGGATTCGCCGTATTCACTGGAGGATCCGGAAATTTCCAGCAAGTTTTTGCTGACCTTCAATTTGACGGAATTGTGTTTTTCCGAGACCACCAACGCTGCCCGGTGGACGCATTCCAGCATGAGTTCACGCTCGATTTTGACTCGGTGCTCCGTCTCTTTGGGAATTACTTGACGGTAGTTCGGGTAGTTCCCTTCGACCACCTTGGAAACAAGGTAAAGGTGATCAGTCAGACCGGAATCACTGGAATCATCGATCGCGATTTCAAAGGCGGCCTGGCGGTCGTTGAAGGCAATTTTTACGTTTTCACCTTTGCCGAGAAGACGTTCGAGTTCGGCAACTGTCTTAGCGGGTAGGATGAGGCTACCGGCATTATTTTCGGTGATTTCTGTTTCCAGAGCTGTGAGACCTAGGCGGCGGCCGTCCGTTGCGACCAGCGTCAGTTTTTCGTCAGCAAAGTTGAAGTAAACGCCGTTGAGGATGTAGCGGTTTTCATCGGTGGATTGTGCGTAGGAAACGCTCTTCAACATGTTGACGATATCACCTTGGGAAAGTTCGAAGACCTTCCGGTTTTCAAAGCTGGGCAGCGCTGGAAACTCTTCGGCGCTGATGCCCATAATCTTGAAATGCGAGCCGCCTGAGGTGATTTTCGTCTGATTGCCCTCACTGGATTCGACGAAGACGTCTGACTGTGGCAGTTCACGCACGATGGTGGCGAGTTTGCGGACAGGTAGTGTGATACTACCAGCATTGGTGACGTCGGCCTTGATCCGGCAACGAATACCCAGATCGAGATTTGTGGTGGTCAGTGATATATGCCCTTCAGAGGCTTCGATCAGCACGTTGCTGAGGATCGGCATCGTCGAGCGGGTGGCGACGACGTTGAGGACCTGTTGGAGGCCGTTGCTAAAGTGATCCTGGTTGATCTGAAATTTCATGATTAATTTGTCTGGTTTTTCCGACTTACTGGCAATGCTTATGTAAGAGTTCTTTTTATCTATTTAAATCTCTTCTTAGTAGTATGTGTTGTTTGGGGTGAGAAAAACCTATCAAATCTCTACGGGCAAGCAATTTACGACAGATTTTAGCGGTGAAGAACGATGAGCCTAGTTTGGCAAGACGGTGAATAAAGTGAAAAAGTTTTTTTGGTTTAACAGTTCATCCACAGTTCATCCACACTTGTTCCCAACTTATTCACCGGAAATTTCAGTGCCCCGTGACAGGCGTTTTCGAGCCCGGTAAATGCGAATGAAGTAGCGCACGGGACCGTAGGCGATGTAGGCGAGGAAAAGCAGCGCGAAAGCGAGCTCCTTCATAATAAAGACGATGCCGAGACCAAAGATCAGGTAGATAAAGGTGCGGAAACGGGTGCTGGTCTGCCAGTCGATGTTTTTGAAGCTGGGGTAGGGGATGTTGCTGACCATGAGCACAGCGATGGCGAGCAGCAGGGGCGGTAACAGAATAGTGAGTGCCTGCAGATCGAAGCTGTTGAGCACGAGGACTAGCGAGGCAATCATACCGGCTGCTGCGGGCACAGGGAGACCGAGAAAGTCCTGCGTGCCTTTGAGTCGCTCGGTCGGAGGAAGCATCGGGTGAGTGAGCACATTGAAGCGAGCCAGCCGCACTCCGGCACAAAGTAGATAAACAAAAGCGATGAGCCAGCCGATTTGGAGGAAAAAGGGATATTTCTCTGTCGGGGAGAGAATGAGAAATATTGTCATCAGAGCCGGTGCGACACCGAATGAAATAATGTCGGCGATCGAATCGAACTCCTTCCCGAAGAGCGATTCCCGTCCACCGAGTCGCGCCACGCGTCCGTCCAGAGCGTCGCAAATCACAGCCAGAAGAATGAACCAGACAGCCTGAGTAAAGTATTCCGAGATGAGAGCGGGATCGTCTACGTTATTAGCCTGGATACAGCGCAGGATCGCGAGAAAACCAAAGAAAAGGTTACCGGCGGTTAAGCTGTTCGGTAACAGGTAAATGCGGCTTGCCTCGTCTGCATCTGCGTATTGATGGCGGGGGCGTTCTTTGTCGATCTGTTCTGGCATAAAATGGGAGTTGTTTAGGCAATTAATCCTCTCTGTTAGCTTTATCCCGTAATGATTCGAGGTATTTCCAAAAAGAGTCGTGCTGTTCGGCGAGAAACTCTTCGGAGACGGGAAGCCGGGATCGGAAGATAAAATCGCTTAAGGTGTTTTTATGCAGAATGTAGTGGGCGAAAAGCGCATCGCCATCCTGCTCGAAATAGATACGAAACTCTCCGGCACGTACCCGATAGAGTGTTTTCCCTCCCCGGTGGAAGCGGCCTATCTCCTCACTTGGGTGGTTGAGATGGTGCTGGGTCAAGGTGCTGACGACCTCGACCAGCATCATTTGTGAGCGGGTGTCGAGCTGGTTAAGCTCGTGCATACTTTGCTCGCTGAAATTGACTTGGAACATGAATGGTTTTTGTGAATGGTGTCTAAACTAGTTTTTACCGAACGTTGTGCAACTTAAGAATACCCTTTGATGAGTCAGTCCAGAAAAGACCTTGTTTTTGATGAAAAATATCGATTATTGGTCGATACCTCCCAGTATAATGCGATTCAGGTCGGCTCGTTGAGCCTCCCGGATGATGCATTTGTGGAATGGTTCTCGGAAGGCGATCACTCGGTTCGTGTGGCAGTGGTCGATGCGACGGCTGCGACTGAGGGTAGCTTTCGAGCAGTGGGGTCGCTCATAATTGAAAATTGTGGGGACGAGCTTTCGATGCTGCTTAAGGTGATGCAGCCCCGCTTATACCAGTTACCTTATCTTGGTCAGGGTGAAAATGAGTATATTTACCGCTTTCGGACTCCCAGGGAGCGCAATCGCTCCGTTTATATCGATGATCGCTCCGAGTCTCTGTATCAGAGCAAGCTTTGCGCGGCAATCAAAGTAGCTCGCAGGACAAAAGAAAAGAGTTCCGGTGAGCCGGCGGAGCTGGATTTTGGGGCGGTGCGATACATCATTCCGAGCCACTTTGGATTTTGCTTGGGGGTGCAAAATGCTATCGAGCGTGCCTACGAGACGGTGGCGTCGAACCCCGGCAAGCGGGTCTTCATGCTCAGCGAGCTTATCCATAATCCTTTTGTCAATGAGGACCTCCTGGCGCGGGGTCTGCGTTATTTGCAGACGGATAAAGGCCTCCCACTCCGGTCGGACGGCAGTCCAGCTCATGGAATGGATGATTCGGATGCCTTATGGAATCAACTATCGGCCGAGGATCTTGTCATCATTCCGGCCTTTGGTGCGACCAACGAGGATAAGTCACGGCTCGTCAAACAGGGAATCTCAATCCGCGAAAATGACGCCACTTGTATGCTGGTCGAAAAGGTATGGAAGGCCGCCCGTCGCTATGCTGAAGAAGGATTCACAGTTTTGATCCATGGTAAGTCGGAGCACGAAGAGACGAAGGCGACATTTTCGAATGCTTCCAGCCACGGTCCCTCTCTGATGCTGCGAAACCTGACTCATGCGGAGAAGCTTGGAGCGGTATTGCAAGCGAGTGGCACCGAGCGGCGTGAACTATTCGAAGCCTCTTTTGCCGGACTCTATTCAAAAGGATTCGATCCGGAAACCGACTTGGAGAGGATCGCTGTGGTTAATCAAACCACACTGCTGCGCAATGAGACGCTGCGTATTATCGACTATTTGCGCAGTGTCATCGTCGCAAAGTATGGTGAAGAACGCGCAGGCGAACACATCTGGTCGAAAGGGAAAGGGGACACCCTTTGCTACGCAACTCAGGTCAATCAGGATGCCTTGCAAAAAGCGGTCGAGAGGCCCGTGGATGCAGCGCTGGTGGTCGGGGGTAAAAACAGCTCCAATACCTTCCAGCTCTACCGCGTCTGTGAGGACCGTTTCGGCGAGCGTGCACACTACATTCAGTCGGAGAAAAACATTCTCTCGTTTGATCGGATCCGGCATTACGTTTTCCCCTATCAATTAACCAAACTGCTCGAACGCTCCGAAGAGGAGCGCCCTTTTCTCACCGATGCTCAAGAGGTGCCGAGGATTTTGCTGACTGGTGGCGCGTCCTGCCCGGATGGAATCATTCAACAAGTTATTCACAGGATAAACAGCTTTTATCCGAGTGAGGCGTTGCGACCCGTCGAGGATATTATCGACGCTTTTGTGTCTGAGGGTTGAGAAATGCAGATATGCCGTTAAGATAAATCTAGTGTTAATTGCATTTACAGATTTGGAAGGGAATGCACGGGTGGCTGTAACGTTTCAGACCGGATTACTCGTTCGCCACCGCCTCTACGGCTACCGCGGAGTGGTCGTAACCCACGACCCCTACTGCATGGCAGGTGATACTTGGTATAAAGCCAACAAAACCCAGCCCTCAAAAGAGCAGCCTTGGTATCACGTCCTGGTTCACGAAAGTGGCGGGCTGAGCACTTATGTGGCCCAGTCAAACCTCGTGCAAGACGAGAGCGGCAAACCTATCGAACACCCCCGTCTTCGCTGCTATTTTGCCGATTTTAAAGACGGCCGCTACTGTCTCAAAGAGAAGTAAGTGCAGCTTTGCGATCACAATGAGCAAGCGTTGCCATAATAGAGTCGAGTAGATAGTCCAGATCCTTTGCAAGCTCAGTAGTCAAAAAACGCAGCACAAAGTAGCCATGGGTTTGCAGCAGGGCATCTTTATTGCGGTCGCGCCGCCAGGCAGCTTCGTCTTGCAGGTGTTGTGCGCCGTCCAACTCGATTACAAGTCTGGCCCCCTCACAAAGGAAATCGACTTCCATCCTGCCTCGCTGGTTGAAGGGGATCGGCACTTCAACGTTGAGCTGGAAACGGCTCCGGGTGGCGTCGAGAGTTTCCAGCCGCTTGAACAGAAAGGCCTCTGAGGCACTGCGGGCGCGGTCAGTATCTTGTTCCGGAGTCGAAGCACACACAAAAAGATGCGCGAGCGGGTCGTCCACGCCATCCAGTATCAAGCGTTTGACGCTGGCGGCATAATCGCGCTTCCACGCCGGATCCACCGGCAATGGAACACTCTGAGGCCATCCGGGCAGAGCGCTGGCAGGTAAGAGTATTGAGTAGCCCACCGCCTCGTAGCCTGCGCAGCGCTTGTCGAACGTCCGCTCCAGCATGGGCACCTCCAGGTCGGCGTAATCGTAAACTTGCACCACTTGCTTCCCATCGTGCAAACGGTGCAATCGACCCACATATTGCGCCACTGTTCCGCGCCAAGACACGGGCATGGTGATAAAGAGCGTGTCTAAGCTCGAGCAATCGAAACCCTCGCCCACATAGCGCCCTGTGGCGAGAACTAGAGTGGCACTGTTTTCCAGTTCCTTCATCGCCGCTGCCCGCTGTTGCTTGTTCATACCGCCTTGTAAAGTTACGCTGGCAATCCCCCGTGCCTGTAGCTCGTCACGTAGCACGGCCAGATGCTCCGTGCGTTCGGTCAGCACCATCGGATGTCGCCCCGCTTCGACGGACGCCGCCACGTCGGCACAAATCAAGCGGTTGCGGGGCCGGTCTTCCATCAAGCTTTGGCAAAGTTTTTGATACTCGAAGCGGGCGTCTTCCTCTGGTTCACCCAACTGGCGGAACCGGGTCGGTCGGACAATGACATGATGCCGGAACGGACGCGCCTCGGCTTGCCCCTTTGCGCTCACGCGGTGCCGGATCGGGCCGCACTGCATGAAGATGATCGGATGGTGCCCATCCTTCCGTTGCACGGTGGCGGAGAGGCCCAGCACATATTTCGCCTTGGCCCGGCTCACCGCACGTTCGAAACTTTGGGCCGAAAGATGGTGGCACTCGTCGATAATCAGGTGGCCGTATTCGGCGATCCGGTCATCCACCACATCCTTGCGCACCATACTCTGGATCAAAGCCACGTCGATCTGCCCGCGTAGTTTCCGGCGTCCACCGCCCAGACGCCCGATGGATTTTTCCGGAAAATCGAGGAATTCCGAGAGCCTCACCACCCATTGTTCCATCAACTGCTGGCGGTGTACCAATATGAGCGTGTTGACGCCACGTGCGGCTATCATCCAGGCTGCGAGCACGGTTTTCCCAAATGCGGTCGTGGCCGCGAGCACCCCTGTTTCGTGGGCTAGTATGGCATTGGCCGCCTCAGTTTGTTCGGGACGTAGGCTGCCGGAAAATGACACCTGTAGTGGATTTCCCGATACTCGGCGATCTTTGATCCGGAAGCGGACTTTATGCTTTCGAAGCAGTGTTTTCAGTTCATCGAGACAACCACGGGGCAGCGCAATATGTTCGGGGTGCGCTTCGGCACAGGCGATGACGCGTGGCTTGTCATAGGTCGGCAGTCGCATGGCCTGCGCTTTGTAGAATTCGGGGTTTTGAAACGCGGCTAGGTGGAGGATACGGTTACGCAGAGCAGGTGGAAGCTCGGCTTTCGGGATGTAGAGTTTGTCGGAGAAAACGATCTCCAGCTTTTCGATCATGGACGTTTCGATGACCTTATCCGCAGATCGCCGCGAAGGAGCTGCCTTCCATGGGGTCAGCGCAAATTCATCGGACGGCGGCATCTTGACCGGCACGATCCGATTCGTTCGCTCCGCTTGGGCGACGATCTCGGATAGCCGTGCAGGCTCAATCCTTTGGATGCCGCCGAGAAAGGCCCATTGGTCCGTGAAAGGCTCCAAATCGGCATTCACAAACGCGGAATGCCCCGACTCCCGCGCCGCCTTTTGCAGAGGCAGTGCAATCAGGTTTCCGAAACCACCCCGTGGCAGGGTATCTTGATTTGGAAACATCCGGTCATACGAGCCGAGTCCGAGTTCGGGTCTTGTGTCCATCGCCTCGGTCAAAAGGTGCGCTCCGAAACGCCTCGCCTGACTGGCGGGGATCGCCTGCTCAAAGAAGAACCAAAGATGGCCTCCGTTTCCCGAGCGCGAACGTTCCAGAGCGACTGGCAATTCCAAGCGGTGCACAATATCGGCCAGCGAGGCCGCATCCTCCTGCCAGCCCTCCCCATCCATATCCAGGGCGAGGAAGTGGCAGGATTCGTCCAACAGCATCGGATACACACCCATGACAAAGGGCAGGCCGCTGGAGTCCTTGCCGGAGAGGTGCCAGCGGATCAGGCGATCGGTCACCGGAATCCAGTCCTGGTTCGGGCAGTTCGAACACTTGATCCGAGGCTTTTCGCAGATGCCCCGCACCCACTCATTGCTACAGGCGGGCGAGTAGCCCGCGCGACCCGTCCGCCGACTCTCAAAACGCTGCGGATACACATCGGTACGCCCCCGAAACAATGAACGAAAGCAGGCGATCTTCTCCCCAGGCGGGGAGTGGCGATTCAGCGAAGTAAATTGAGGCTTTAAGGCGGGTGCCATACTTCAAAGCCAATCTAAAGATCCCTCAAACTGCAAAAGTGTTTTCCCGAATAGGATGATCGCTGGTTTCGCAAATTTTTAGTTTCTGGAGCTTGAGTCGATCGGCTAGGAATAAGCCGTGCCCCGCACATTCTTCATAACAGCAAGAACCTCGGTATCTTCAGTCTCGATCATCTGGGGTCTAGGCGGATACTTTCGGCCAGTAGAGCGTTGCCAATGCTCCACATGTGATTGCACGAATTCCCGCGACCCCAGAACCGCACCCTCAGTCAAGTAGCGAATTCGGCACCGAAGCAAAATGTATCGCGGTAAAGCACCCTGTTCTTTTTCCATTACACGCACGGCGGCTGCACGATCAATTTGCGCGGCCCCACCAGCGGGCGCCGAACCCTTGCCGAAAAGCATGCAACGATATTGAGCGAGGGCTTCTTCCACCGAGATTGAATAGAGTCCCGCCGTAAGAAACTTTAAAGATCGCACCGCATGCCTATGCCCGGCGACCGCCTCTGAATAGCCGCAAAAGCGATAATCTTTCGGGTCCTCGACGATTCCCGCCCGAACCGGGTTGAGGTCGATATAGGCGGCCATGGTTTGGAGCACATTTTCCTTCCCTTCCACCAGAACGCTCTTAAAACGATCCGACCAAAGAGGGCCGTAGCGTTTGTGGGTTTTATTAAACCAGGTGGAGAAGCGCTGCTTCAAGGTTTTCATAAAAGCCGAGACGTCTCCCATCCGTGCCAAAAGCCGCTCACGGATTGCTTCCGCCTCCTCACCACCTGCTTCCAACAGCCTTTGCATCTCCGCCGCAGTCGCGGTCTCGTAGGTCGTCGGTTTAGGATAAAGCACACGGTAGCGCCGCATGAGTTCCTGGTTCGATACCTGTGTGTGCGGCACCCGAACCAAGACGTGGAAGTGATTGGCCATCAAGCAGAAGGTTAGAATTTCAACTCCGGAAAAATCCGCGACCTGATGGATCATTTTCCGCAAAACTTCCTTTTCCCGGTTTTTAAAAAGGGCGGCACCATTCACCGTTCGGGACATACAATGATAAATTCCTCCCTCTACCTTCAATCGTCGTGTGCGCATAGAATGAGGCAATCAGGAAGAACAATGATTGGCAACAACAAAATAAGGGACGGGACAAAAAAATGCTTGGTGTTGTGTGGGCGATTAGGTCACATGGTGACGTTTAAATTTTTGCTCCCTGCTTTTCTTGGCGATTGCAGGTAGTTCTCGTCCTGGATCACTCTAGGAAAACACTGCTTCTCGTTGGTTTTCCACGCCTTCGAGCATCAGTTCGCCCATGAGGGTGCCGGCGGTGGCGCTTTTGATTTGCACCGGCACGAGTTCCCCGATCAGGCGTTTGCTGGCGGGCACGATGACTTTCCGGTGGCCACGGGTGCGCCCCATAAACATGCCTTCGCCTCGTTTGGCGGGGCCCTCAAGCAGGACTTCTTGCACCTGGCCGATGAGCGATTTATTGCGGGCCAGGGAACTGTGTCTGAGAATATCGAGTAAAACTTGATTGCGCTGTTCTTTGACTTCCGTGGGGACCGGGTCGCCCATGGGCTCGGCGGTGGTGCCGGGTCGCACGCTGTATTTGAAGAGGTAAGCCATATCAAAGCCGATTTCTTCAAAGTGCTGGCGGGTCAGCTCGAAGTCTTCTTCAGTTTCTCCGGGAAAGCCGACGATCACATCGGTCGAAATGTAGACATCCGGGCGCACTTTGCGCAGCTGGTCGATGATGCTGCGGAATTTTTCGATCGTGTAGGGCCGACGCATGGCTTTGAGAATGCGATTACTGCCGCTTTGCATGGGAAAGTGTAGGTATTCGCAGAGTTTGGGCAGGTTCGCATAGCAATCGATCAGGTCTTTGCGGAAGCCGACGGGATGGGGGCTGGTAAAGCGAATGCGCTCGATCCCGTCGATGTCGTTGACCTGCTCCAGGAGCTGGACGAATGGGCTCTTCTTATCGACGAAGGGAAACTCGCGCACGCCGTATTGGTTGACGATTTGTCCGAGCAACGTGACTTCACGCGTGCCCCTGGCGGCCAGCTCGCGCACTTCTTCGAGGATCGACTCCATGGGTCGCCCCCGTTCTTCGCCTCGAGTTTTCGGCACGATGCAGTAGGAGCACTTCATGTTACAGCCTTGCATGATACTGACAAAGGCTGAGACTTGTTGCTTGTCCTCGACATGCGAGCGAATCGTATTCTGCGAGCCAACTTCCTCGTCCAGGTCAACAATGGTTTCCGGGCGTGGACCCTGGCCCTGTATGGTGGCAATCATGGCGTCAAGGTGCTCCGGCACGCGATGAAATTTCTGGGTGCCGATGACGAGGTCCAGGTCCGGTAATCGGTCCACCAACTCATCGCCACGGTTCTGCGCCATGCAGCCCATAATACCGACGATCAGGTTGGGATTTTTCTTCTTATTGCGTACAGTCAGATGACCAGCTTTGCCGATAGCCTTTTGCTCGGCTTGCTCGCGCACGCTACAGGTATTGAGCAAGATGACGTCGGCATCCTGCTCGCTTTCCACGATGGAGTAGCCCTTGTCGCGCAGCATGGCAGCAACGGCTTCGGAGTCCCGCTCGTTCATTTGGCACCCGTAGGTCTTGATATAAACCCGATTCATGAGGTGGGTGGAGGATGCGGCTTTAGGGTGTCGTGTAAATCTTGAAAATAAACAAGTTTGCAGGCGGCATCTGACAGACTACGGATTGACGCGGTGAATGGAATCAGTTGTTCATGACATTATGAAACATACAAAAGCACTTCTGGAAAAGTTGCCTGAGGAGGCGGTCGATCTGAATGCCAATGCGGAAAGGGTGCTGGGAGGCGAGTCTTTGAATGCGGCCCAAACCTGGGGCAGTGCGCTGGCATCGGCTTATTTTATCCGTCATCCTGAGCTGACAGAGGCGATTCTTGCGGATGCCAAGGCGGCTGGTTTGAGCGACGACCACCTCTCTGATGCCAGAGGTGCGGCGGCATTGATGGGGATGAATACGGTGTATTTCCGTTTTCGTCATATTATGCACACGGAGGCCTACACCCAGAAGGCCTTCAATCTGCGGATGACCCGCATGAGGCAAGTGGCGACGGACCAGGCGCATTTTGAACTCTACTCGATCGGGCCAGCCGCCCTGGCCGGTTGTGAGCTTTGCCTGAAGGCTCATGAAGCTGCTGTTAAAAAAGGCGGACTCAACGAGGATAATGTGCACGATGCGGTGCGAATCGCTTCGGTCCTAAACGGAATCGCTGTTGCATTGGAGATCAAATAATAACACGCCTCTATCGAATACATGAAAAAAGTCTTTATCTCCGGTTGTTATGATATCCTGCACGGCGGGCATATCCAGTTCTTTAAGGAAGCCCGAGCCTTGGGTGATCATTTGACGGTATGTTTTGCTTCGGATAAGGTGCTTTGGGAGCACAAAAAGCGCCGCACATCGATCCCCCAGGATCATAAGCTCGCGCTGATGAGCGCCTTGGACATTGTGGATCAGGTGGTGATTGGCGACTGCGACGAGCTGGGTTTGGATTTTAAAGAACATTTTCTTAACATCCGGCCGGATATTTTGGCAGTGACAGAGGATGACCATTATGAAGCCCAGAAACGCGAACTCTGCGTACAGGTCGGGGCCGAATATATTAAGCTGCCGAAGACACCCCCGCAGTTTACACCAGTATCGACCAGCTCCATCGTGCGCAACATCCGCACGCCCACCTTTGCTCCGTTGCGGGTCGACTTCGGAGGCGGCTGGCTGGATGTGCCCCGTCATGCGCGTGAGGGGAGCTATATCGTCAACTGCGCGATCTCTCCACTGGTTTCGCTAACGAACTGGAACTACGAAAAAAAATCTGGGCTCGGCGGCAGCGGTGCCTGGGCACTTCTCAATGGCAACGATGGCATCGAGAGTGAGCTTGCGCTCGGCGTCGGCTGGCAGGACCCGGCAGTCATCCGTGAGACTGGTCTCTGCGTCTGGCGCAGCGGCGGTCAACCAGTGCTCCACTTCAAACGGAACGGGGATTTTCTTAGGGGTCACATGGCCCTGCACTATACCGATATTCCCCATGACACACCGGGCAATGCCGACAATCAACGCGATTATGACCTTGCCAAGCAAGCAGGTCAGCTGGCGAAGCAAGCTGTCTTGGAAGCTTCACTGTCCAAGCTAGGTGAGGCGGTGAAGGTCAGCTACGAAATGCAGTTAAAGGAGGGCATGCTGGAACTGTCGGACGCGCCGGGATGCATCGGGCGGAAATACGCCGGTGGGGGCTGGGGCGGCTACGCGCTCTATCTTTTCGAGAATAGCGAAGACCGCGATGCCTTCGTCTGCTCAGCGAACAACAACCGCCCTATCGAGCCTTACATCACGATTCGCTAGTTTCTTCTCATCCGATCTACGGTCCGGACTCGATTTTCCCGCCGGGGCTAAGACATGAGGCATCTTCCAATACCCAACTTTCAACACGCAACAACTTCCCTATGAGCCTGATCGAAACCATCCGCACAAACACCGACACTATTATCGGCGAGGCTGAGCTGGAAGACCGCATGCACGGCAACCGTCCCCTGCGGGTCAAGCTCGGGGTCGACCCGACGCGCCCAGACCTCACCTTCGGGCACATGGTCGTCTTTAACAAACTTCGCCAGTTTCAGGACCTCGGCCACGAAGCCATCCTCATCATTGGGGACTTTACTACCCTCATTGGTGATCCCTCCGGCCGGTCCAGCACCCGTCCCGCGTTGACGAAGGAAGAGATCTTCGAGAATGCCCAAACCTACCTTGAGCAAGCCTTCATGGTGCTCGACGAACATAAGACCACTGTTTGCTACAACAGTGAGTGGTTCAACAAAATGGGCTTCGAAGACTGCCTCAAGTTGGCGCGTAAGATGACGGTGGCCCGTATGCTGGAGCGCGACGATTTTTCCAAACGCTATTCCAGCAACGCACCCATCTCGATCATCGAGTTTCTCTACCCCCTCATTCAGGGCTATGATTCCCTTGTGCTGAACGCCGATGTCGAGATCGGCGGCACCGACCAGCTCTTCAACATGCTGGTGGGCCGAGCCCTGCAGAAGGATGCAGGCAAGCAGGAGCAAGCCGTGATTACCATGCCGCTGCTCATCGGCCTGGACGGCGTGAAAAAAATGTCAAAGAGCCAGGACAACTACATCGCGTTTACGGACAGTGCGAAGGAGATGTTTGGCAAGATCATGTCGATCAGCGACGAAACGATGTGGGACTACTACCGTCTTCTGCTCGAGTTGGATGAGCAACTCATCGAGAAACTCAAGGCGGACCACCCCATGCAGGCGAAGAAGCATCTCGCCTCCTCGCTGGTTGGGCGGTTTCACTCCATGGACGAAGCCAAGTACGAGCTCGAACAATTCGAGCAGGTATTTTCCCAAAACAAGCTCCCTGACGACATGCCGGTCTTTACCTGGTATGATCTGGTCGGCGATGCCTCTAGTGCCCCGCTCTTCGAAGTCATGGCCCAGTCCGAACTGTTTGAAAGCAAGGGCGCCATCCGGCGCCTCGTGCAACAGGGCGGCGTGAAGATCGACGGTGAAAAGCAAAGCGATCCGAACCGCGAAATGACTCCGCCAAAGGCCGAGCAAATCTTCCAGGCCGGCAAACGCATCTTCTTCAAGATCGCTGGCTATTAAAGCTGCCCGATGCGAGTTTGGTGGGGTGAACCATCGGGCGCTTCTTCGGGGAACTCTTTTGAATCATAGCTCTCTGAGAGTAAAGAGCTTGATCGAAGACGATTGACCCGGTTGTCGATTGATCTTTCGATTCGAAGCGTGTTGCTTTCGGATTTCTCGGCGATACTTTCCCACTGTTCCTCCATGAATTTTAGCATCTTCAAAAAAAAAGGCTCCGTCCCGAGGTTTGTTGGCTTATTGCTCTGCTCTCTGCTGGTTTTGCCTACGGCGTGTCGAACCCCGGAATTAGTCAATGGGGACCCGGTCCTTTTTACGCCGGGGTCCGGTTCGTTGGGGCCTCATGAGGATGCCTTGAGGGAGGTGCTGCGTCTGGTGCAACGCGGCGAGTGGGAACTCGCACGCGAACAGATGACGGCGCTCAACGCAGCGGCTCCGAAGGATCCCTCTGTGAATCGTCTCCATAACTGGGTAGAGGCGGAATACGACAGCCAACGCGAATTGGCCTTGGAGCATGAAATCGAGGCGGCGAGCCCCGAGTCCGAGCGGTTCAACCCGACCTTGCAAAGCGTGATGACAGACCCGAAACAGAAGAATCTGCCGATTTCGAGCACCACCCGGGAGGCCTTCGAGGAAGCGAAGAACCAGTTGCTTGTGCCCGAGTCCTACAACCGGACGATTACGCGAAAAGGACAGTTGATCGATCATGGGACCCCGCCCGGGCGGATGGAGCGCCTATTGGAAAAGCGGGTTTCGCTGCAGTTGGACAATGTTAGCCTGGAGACGATTATTTTTACGCTTGGCGAGCAGGAGGGGCTGAACTTTGTCGCGGATCGCTCGCTGCCGGCTTTCAAGCAGACCCTTAGCGTGAATATCGAGGACGCGCCGCTGCGCGAGTTTTTGGACTATGTAACGCGTAACCTGAACGTGCGCTTTCAAGTAGGTGAGGAGATCATCTGGATCGTCGATGGAAAGAGCGAAGCGACGCGGATGGAGGAGACACGCTTTTACCGGCTGCGCAAAGGCTTCCTGATGCCTGCGCAATTCGGTGCCAACGAGGTTCAACGGGTGGTGGAGAAGAAGAAGGGCGAGGTGAAGGAGACGCAGACCGAGAAGATGGATCAATTTGTCAACGACTCGACGGTGCAGGAGCCATCCATTGATCTGGCGATTGGGCGATTTTTCAAGGGGTCGGATTACATGATCGATTTCGAGCGTAACGTGATTGTGGCGCGGGGCACCCGGGAAGAGTTGGCCACTCTGGAGAGGATCATCGAGGAGTTTGACCGTCCGATCCAGCAGGTCTTGATCGAGGCCCGTTTCATCACGGTGACGGCGGCGGCCTTCCTACAGTTGGGCGCGACTTGGGAGACCGGGCGAACGACGGTGGACGACCGGGTGCCGACGGATTTCACCGGTTTCGGAACGGAAGTAGGTCTGGGCTTGCAGGAGACCTTTACCAACGTGTTTTCCCGGGAGAATCTTTCGGTGACCCTGAACGCGCTGGAGCAGAGTGGCGAGAGCGAGACGCTGAGCGCGCCCCGGTTGACGGTGTTGAACAATCGCCCAGCCGTCATCACGGACGGAAAGACCCAGTTTTACTACGAGGAGTATACGGTCTCGCAAACCATTCTGGAGCGTCAGTCGAGTTCGACGCTGGTGCCCAAGGGCAAACCGACCAAAATCGTCTCGGGGGTTTCGCTGCAGGTGCTCGCGAGTATCGGTGGCGATGGTGAGAGCATCATGCTGGCCCTGGCACCGAAGGTGACCAGCGAGGTCGAGTTGGTGACCTTCGCTGAGGTGCGCGACCGGAATGAGGCCGGGCAATTGGTTAGTTCCTTCGACATTCGTTTGCCGGAATCACGGGATCAGGAACTGGCGACGCGGGCAGTGGTGCAATCCGGCGAGACCGTAGTGATGGGCGGGGTGATGCAGCGGGAGCGGAGCACCTTCGTGGAGTCGGTGCCGCTGCTGGGGAATCTGCCGGTGCTCGGCGCCGCCTTCCGCAACCGGACGGAAGTTGACCAGCCACGCTACCTGCTGGTTTTCGTGACGGCGACCCTCTTGTCCGAAACCGGAGAATTTATTCGAACTCAGAACTAATCAGGCAGATTCTCCCTGAACTGAAATTACGATCGCTTTAGAGCTAGCGGATTTATGCTTGGAAACAGACAACAGACTTGGATCGTGGTTGATATCGGCGGACGCTGGATCAAGTGCGCACGCTACAAGATCCAGGGCAGCAATGTGCAGGAGGCGGGTTCTCAAGTGATTGACATCCAAGCGGAGGGGCTACTGTCCGCCGAGGAAGTGGGCGTGGCCATTGGGCGGGTGCTGCGCTCGGCCGGAGAACATCCCTTAGCCGTGGTATTACCGCAGGGCGCGGCAGTTTCTCAGGTGATGGACCTCCCCGAGCTTTCTACAGGCGACCGCTCGGGTGCATTAGAAAAAGAGATTCTCGACCTGATTGGATTGAGTGCCGAACGCTGCGTGTATGACAGCCAGCCGCTGAAGCCTTTCGGCGGTTATGCCAGCCCGCAATGGACTACCGTCGCCAAAGAGGAAAATTTAATACGTCACATCTCGCCCCTGCTGGCGCAGGGGCTGCGCGTCGAGGCAGCTACGACGGGTGGGAATGCACTGGTGGCGGCGTTTCGGCAGGCGCATCCCGAAGAGGCAGACGCCTGTCTGGTCGATATCGGGGCGACGCAGACCACAGTAGTCCGGCTCAAGCGAGGAGAGCCAGTCCAGATGACAAGCCTCGTTAACGGTGGAGAGAATTGGGCGGAGGCTCTTCTCGAATCTACCGGAGAGGCTTTTGAGGAAGTCGAGACGCGGCTCTTTCGTGATAATTTATTTGCGGACCCCGTGCTTGGCCCGGTTCTGCTGGCGGCAGTAGGAGCTTGGCGTGACCGAGTGATCCGGCAGATTGACGAATGGCGGGAAGAGTTCGGCATGCCCGAGGATGATGGCACCGGAAGCGGTGGGATTTACCTCTTTGGCGGCTACTCCGGCATCCGCGGGCTGGATGCGGCTTTGGCTCAAGCTGGCGGGGCGTCATGGAAGATTCCGGAAACATCGGGGGAAGGATCCGCATCAGTTTGGCTGCCGGCCCACGGGGCGGCTTTGATGGCTGCCGGCACCAGCGGGCTCAAGGCTTCCATACTGCCAGGTTCTCTCGCGAAGATGCGGGAGCGTCGGCTAGCCTTGTCACGTTTGAAGACAGGCGTGCTCTATCTGTTCCTGCTGGTTGTGATTGCTCTCGCGTTGGCAATTTTTAAACAACAGGACCGCTTGGAGGCACTGGTTGTAGCCAATCAGGAGGCGAAAGAGACCATGACGGAAATTCAGGAGTCCAGGGAGTTGCTGGAGCGCCGAGATGAGTTGGGCGCGCGAATCGAGCCGATCGTGCGCGGGCAACTGCATTCTCTCGCTAGTCTGGAAACCTTTCGAAGAATCCAGCGCGTGCACCGCGACTTCGAATTCACCTTGATTCGCTTTGCGGATCGTCCGACCTATTTTTGGGGTATGGACGCAGAGGCCGACCCCGCTGAATCCCCAGAATTCACTAAAGCGAGTGGGGCGTTTAACCCGGGGGCCTCTTCAAGCCCGCAGGCTTTTGTCGTCGAGTTGACGGTTCGTGGCGATCAGGCGGAGCGGCTGCAGACGTTGAGTGAGATTGTGGGACGTTTGCGCGAGGAAAAGTATTTCGCGAACGTGGACCGCTTGGTAGGTGGACCCGAACCTGGGCCTGCCGGCAACGGTCAGCTCAGAGAGGACGAAGCCTATGCGCTTTTGTTGACGCTGGCCGAGGAGCCATCGCCTAAGTTGGACGGCGAAGAGAAAGGAGCGATGCAGTGAACGAAGGCTTTGGCATTTCAACGGCGACGGGTCGTTCGGCCCGCACATCCCGCTGGCTGGTAAGGGGGATGATCGTTGTCTTGGGCTTATTCGGCGGGGGCTTGTATCTGATGGTTTTTCGACCGATGGCGGTCGAGGTTGCGTATTTGGAAATAGGCTTGGAACGCACTCATCAGCAGATTACTGAGACCGGCTTCGGGTATCCTGAAGATCCTGGAGCGTATCTGGAGGATGCGCAATTAAAGCTCGAAAGGATGCGCCACTTGGCTGACGAGTTGTCCGAGCGAACTTCATTTAGTTCGAGTATAGAGGAATTACTGAGCTCACGGTTTCGCGTGTTAGAGTTCGAGCAGCGTCGTTTCGATATCCAGCAGAGTTTGACTCAGCTTGCCGAGGAGCAAGGGTCCAGCTTACCGCCTGATTTATTCGCAGGATTACCTTCTTATTACATGACGACCGATCGGCAGCAACAGCTTTGGTTGCACTTGGAATTTTTCAATCATGTGATGGTGGCACTTCTGTCGAGCGGGGGTGAGTTGCAGGTCGAGCAGATCGAGTCGATGCCCTTGCGCACGCTTGGAGCAACTACTGCAACGGAAGGCTCTCTCCTGGAGCTCCAACTCCTCTTAAAGGTAAGGGGGACATTGTCCTCGCTGGCACCCTTTCTCAACGCCTCAGGGCCGGGGGGGGAGGTTGCGACGAGTGGGATCGGGGCAAAAGCCTACAGCATCGTTCACCTAGACCTGCAGGGGGTCGGCGCTGACGGGCAGGTTGTAATGGACTTATTGCTTAGCGGTTTCATTCTCAGTGATCAAATTTTCTGATGCAAATGCCCTCAAAAGCTATAGCCTTGTATTTGTTAGCGATCTGTTTTGCGATCGGGTTATTGATCGCGCTGCTCGTCGATTTGACGCGCCCGCAGCTTTCAGGCATGGAGCCAGCTTCCGGAAATACCCCGGTGTCGGAAGAAAACTGGTTTTCGAAGCGCACGTTCGACCTGTTGAGCAAGGAGTGGCCGCCAAATGGAGGAATCCATGCGGAGCAGAATCCATTCAAGAGCCCGGCCCAGGCGACCGGGCTCTTGGAGCCGGAGCCGCCGGTAGTGGAGCCCGAACCCGAACCCGATCCACCGCCACCGGCGACGCGCGAAATTTCTCTGATTTACCGGGGCTTATACCGGGCCAGTAATGGCGAGCCATTCGTCTACGTGGAAGTCGGAAATATCACGAGAGTCTATCCGATCAATGGGACCGTGGCCCCGAGCTGGACGATTGCAGAGGCCAATGCCAACGAGCTGATTCTGAAACAGGGTGAGGAGGTCCGCATCCAGTTCCCCTTCAATCAGAAAAAAAGTCTGGAAGTGCCTATCGAATAGAGGCCATAGTAAGCGGAAATGCCGAACGCCCCGCAAAGAAAATCAAATGATATCGGTAGTGCCTTGCTGGGCAAAGGTTTGTTGAGCCTACGTCAGCTGGAGTTCGCCCGGCGACGTGCCAGCCGTCAAAGGCTGCCCCTGCACCGTGCGATTATCGAGTTGAACCTAGTCTCCGAGCAAGAGACGTATCGTGCGCTGGCGCAGCTACACGGGCTGCCTTATCGGGAAATCAAGGGGCTTTCAGTGCCGCCGCATATCCGCGAGCGTGTGCCGGTGAAGATTGTCCTACGCTATGCGATCTTTCCGGTTGAGGAGCAGGAGGGCTTGCTTACCCTGGCGTTTTCCGACCCCCCGACGGCGGCGACACTATCGAATCTACGGCTCGCCCTGGGGCAGCGTCTCCGGGCGGTGCTGGCCACACCGAGTGAGATACGGGCGGGGATCGAAAGTTTTTACGGTCTTGGCGCGGAAACGATCCAGCAGCTACGGGAAGACCGGGGGCTGCCTTCGCCGGAAGAGGCCCTGACTTTTGAGACCAGCGAAGAGCAGGAGGATCTGCAGCAGGGAGGGGAAGACGCCTCGATTTCAAAATTCGTCACGCAGATCCTCTATGAAGCGCTGCGTCTCGGGGCGACCGACATTCACATGGAGCCTTACGAGGACCGAATGCGCCTGCGTTACCGGATCGATGGGATTCTGCAGGACATTCCGGTACCGTCGGGCTTGCAGGAGCTTTATAGCGCGATTGTATCGCGCCTCAAGGTGATGGCGGGCTTAAACATCGCCGAGCGGCGCCTGCCCCATGATGGGCGGATTGCGATGAAGCGGGGGAGCCGCCGCTACGATCTCCGGGTTTCGATACTACCCACGCGTTTGGGGGAGTCGGTCTGTTTGCGCGTCCTCAGCCGCGACGACTTGAGCCTGGAATTCGAACGGCTCGGCATGCCGCAGGAGGAGCAAAAGTCGATCAAGGAGGTGATGGGGCTGAGCCAGGGAATGATGCTGCTCACAGGGCCGACAGGCAGCGGCAAGACGACTACGCTCTACACCGCTCTCCAGCATTCGCGCGACGAGGGGCGTAAGATCATTACGGTGGAAGACCCGGTAGAGTATCAGATGGCAGGGGTATCGCAGATTCAGGTGCGTCCGGACATTGGGCTGACCTTTTCTTCGGGGCTCCGCTCGATACTTCGGCACGACCCTGATGTGGTTCTGATCGGCGAGATTCGCGATCAGGAGACGGCTGAGATCGCGATTCGAGCTTCGCAAACCGGGCACCTGGTGCTTTCGACCTTGCACACCAATGACAGCCCGAGTGCGGTGATACGACTGATCGATATGGGGATCGAGCCGTTCCTCGTGGCCTCGTCTCTAATTTGCAGTATCGCACAGCGGCTGGTTCGGCTAAACTGCCGGAATTGCGTGCGGGAAGAACCGCTTGAGGATCCAGCACTTTGTTCGGAAATGGCCGCAGCACTGGCGCTGGAGCCGGAGGAACTCCGATCCATGCGCGGGACAGGTTGCGTCGAATGCGGAGAACGCGGCTACCGGGGACGGGAGGCGATCTACGAATTTTTTTACTTGAGTGATCGGATGAGCGATCTGATCCAGCCCGGGGTGACTTTGGCGAAGCTCCGCGAAATGGCTCGGGTGGAGGGCTGGCGGCCTCTGCGCGAGGTCGGTTGGGCAAAGGTCCAGGAGGGGATCACCTCAGTCGAGGAGCATCAGCGAGTTACCCAGCGGGCCGAGCATCTGTCGCGGCGAGGGAAATAGTCGATGCATTCCAGCAAATAAGTATTTCGGAAACTTGGAGCGTCTAATTAATTGACATTCAAAAGTATTGAATCAACAAACAGCACGTGTACGGCTTTCTCTCTAACGACATCGGTATCGATCTAGGCACCGCAAATACTCTCGTGTTTGTGAAGGAAAAGGGTATCGTCCTACAAGAACCCAGTGTTGTCGCGATCTACACCTCGACAAAAAAGGTCTGCGCGGTAGGCACCGACGCGAAGAAAATGCTTGGTCGCACGCCCGGAAACATCACCGCTATCCGCCCGATGAAGGACGGCGTCATTGCCGACTTCGAGATTACCGAGGCGATGCTGCGCTACTTCATCAACAAAGTGAACCGCAAGAAGACCTTTGTGGCCCCGAGGATCATCGTGGCTGTCCCCTCCGGGATTACTGAGGTGGAGCGACGCGCGGTGAAGGATTCTGCCATTCGTGCAGGAGCCCGCGATGTGGTGCTCCTTGAAGAGCCCATGGCTGCCGCGATCGGCGTCGGACTGCCCATCGATGAACCGGCAGCCAACATGATTGTGGATATAGGGGGTGGCACCACCGAAGTTGCGATTATTTCCCTGGCGGGCGTGGTTTTCACGAAAAGCATCCGTGTCGGTGGCGACGAGATCGATACCTCGATCGTCAACTACATGAAGCGTGCCTATAATTTAATGATCGGCGAACGCACCGCTGAGGAGATCAAGGTTCGTATCGGTTCAGCCTTCCCGCTGGAAGAAGAGATCTCGATGGAAGTGCGCGGGCGCGACTCCGTTGCCGGCTTGCCGAAGACGATTACGATTACCTCGCAGGAAATTCGCGAAGCGCTTACCGATACAATCCAGGCGATCAGTGATTTGGTGCGAAATGCCCTGGAGCGCTGCCCTCCTGAGCTGTCCGCCGACCTAGTGGACCGGGGCTTTTTCCTCGCAGGTGGCGGTGCGTTGATCAAGGGCCTCGATCAGATGCTCAGCGATGCGACTGGCCTACCTGTCATCATAGCCGACGATCCGCTCAGTGCGGTCGCGAAAGGCACTGGCATGGTGCTTCACGAACTGGCCTTCCTTCTCAAGGACCTTGCAGGGGCTCCTAAAAACTAAACGTGCGACGTGGCGAAAAGACGCCTCAATAAGTATAAGCCCGTAGTCGCCCTTGGCGTCTTCCTTGTCGCCTGGTGGATTCTGCCGCTTGGGGTGAAGGCTTTTTTAAAAGCGAGCTTCACCGAGTTTCAGGCCCCGGCATGGGTGGCCAGTTCTTATCTGGATGATTTGGAAGGCTTCTGGGCCCGCCGGATGCACTCAAAGAGGGAGCTTGAAATCGCCGGACAAGAGATTGCCCGCGCGAAATCCTATTACCAATTCAATGCACAGCGCGCCGAAACGCTTCAGGCGGAAATCCGCCGCCTTGAGTCGATACTTGATCTACCTAGCCGCCGCGAATACCGCTACGAAGTGGCACGGGTCATTCGTCGCGACCTGAATGCTTGGTGGCAGCAGCTCATCCTCCGCAAGGGGCGCGACTATGATATCCCCGAAGGTGCGGCTGTGGTCTTCGCCGGTGGGGTGGTCGGGCGTATCGTCGAAGTGAACGCCTTCACCAGCAGGGTTGAGCTTATCTCGAGCCCCAAATTTAGAATGGCGGCTCAGTTTGAAGGCGATCCTCGTCCGGTGGTTTACGAAGGCCTGCCCCAGTCCGGTTTCGGAGATCCTGTCGGCCGGGTGAGCGATGCGCCGCAGGATTTAGTGGCGACTACAAAAGAGCCGCTCCGACTTGTTTCAACCCATCTCGGCGGGACCTTTCCGCCCGGCTTGGCGATTGGTAAGGTGGCCTGGCTTGAGCCCGGAGGCACCGGCATCTTTCAAACTGGCGAGGTGATGCTCGACCGGGACCTCCTGAGTTTACACGAGGTGGCAGTCCTGATCCCGCTCAATCCCATTGAGATCGATAGTCATGCTCCTTGATCCGCGCGCGATAATTATGCTCGGAGCGAATGCGCTCCTAA
>Ga0307966_1000972_pt1 | contig 23341 bp, 15 predicted proteins | sample OrgLakmetagen646_FD_203141 | JGI IMG/M metagenome (GOLD analysis project Ga0307966, IMG submission 203141) | Saline water microbial communities from Organic Lake, Antarctica - #646 | ecosystem: Environmental > Aquatic > Non-marine Saline and Alkaline > Saline | place: Antarctica: Organic Lake... | reverse complement strand
AACGCGGTCGTTTGCGGCAGCCTGGAAAAGAAAATGGGCATCAAAGCCTCCGCCACTTGTGTTATGAACTTCGACGGCGCCACTGGTTATCTGATCGGGCCTGAAAACGAGGGGCTAGAGTGCATGTTCACGTTCATGAATACCGCACGGATCGGCACCGCGATACAGGGTGTCGGGCCTGCGGAGTTGTCCTATCAATGGGCGTTGGCTTATGCCCTGGAGCGGCGCTCGATGCGGGCGGTATCCGGCAAGAAAGACCCGGAGCAAGTTGCAGACCGGCTGATTCACCACGCCGACGTGCGCCGTATGCTGCTGACCCAGAAAGCCATTGCGGAAGGCGGGCGGGCCATGCTCTATGACGCCGCCCGATTGGCGGACCATATGGTCGAAGCCTATGCCAACGGTGAGCCGGAAAAAGCTGATAAGTACGATGATAAACTCGGATTCCTGACTCCCATTCTCAAGGGATTCCTCACCGAACTGGGCAACGAGGCCGCCAACTTGGGAGTTCAGGTGTTCGGCGGTCACGGTTATATCCGTGAACACGGCATGGAACAGATTGTCCGTGATACCAGGATTGCCACCCTTTACGAAGGCACCACCGGTATTCAAGCGCTGGACCTGCTGGGCCGCAAGGTGCTGCTGATGACCAAGGGCGGGGCAGTCCGGGATTTCACGTTCCGCGTTGCCAACTTCGCCCGCAAGCAACTGGCCGACAAACGTCTGCGACCTTTTGGCGTAGAACTGCTGAAACTCAGCGGGCAATGGAACCTGCTAACCGTTCGGCTGATGCTGGCTGCCCGCAAGGACCGTGACATGGTGAGTGCCGCTGCCAACGATTTTCTTATGTACAGTGGTTACGTGACCATGGCGTATATGTGGGCGCGGATGGCCGCTGTTGCTGCGGATAAGCTGGACAATGGCGGTGACGAATCGGAGGCGTTCTACCGGGCCAAGCTGGCGACGGCCGAGTTCTATTATCAACGTTTGCTACCAAGAGCCCAGGCCCATGCCAGCAGCATGCTCAGCCCGAGCCGGAACCTGATGCAGCTGGATCCCGAAGACATGAGCTTTACCGGCTGAGTTCAGTCCATCCGGTAATCTGGGCTGGTTCCCACTATTTCTTTCTGGAGTTCACAGTCACTTGCCAATGCAAAAGCTACTGAATATTTTGCCAAGCAAGTCATCGGGCGTCATTGCACCGGTAATCTCACCAAGCGAATCCTGTGCGGCGCGCAAGTCTTCAGCTAATAGCTCTCCGGCACCATAGCCCTGCAACTGATCTTGACCTTGCCAAAGGGAGGCCTTAGCTCGTTCCAGAGCATCCAGGTGACGTCTTCGGGCGATAAAACCACCCTCCGTAGTACTGGCAAACCCCATGCATTGCTTCAGGTGATCCCGCAGGACTTCCAGGCCACCCGATGATTTAGCGGCGATACGGACAACCGGTGCCGCATTAGCGGTGAGTTGATCAATACCCGTGTGTTCAGCCGTCAGATCTACCTTATTGCGAATCACGGTAAGGGGGGCATCTGGCGGCAACTGGCCGATAAGATCAGGCCACAGTAGGTGGGGATCGGTTTCCGGTGTGGTGGTGGCATCCACTAACAGCAAAATACGATCGGCCTGGCGGATCTCGTCCCAGGCACGGGCGATACCGATCTGCTCCACTTCATCCGGGCTGTCTCTCAGACCAGCAGTATCAATAATGTGCAGAGGCATACCATCAATGTGGATATGTTCTCTTAATACGTCCCGGGTGGTTCCTTCAACCGCTGTGACAATCGCGGCTTCGCGACCGGCCAGGGCATTCAGCAGGCTCGATTTTCCAGCGTTTGGCCTACCGGCAATGACTACTTTCATGCCCTCCCGAAGGATGGAACCCTGCTGCGCTTCCGCCAGTATGCCGTCCAGGTCTACCAGCAACTGACTGAGGTCATTCGCCACTTTTCCGTCTGCCAGAAAGTCGATTTCTTCTTCGGGAAAATCAATGGCGGCCTCTACGTAAATACGTAAATGAGTCACCGCTTCAACCAGAGCATCAATGCGACGAGAGAAAACGCCCTGCAACGAGCGTACCGCGCACCGGGCAGCCTGCTCGGAACTGCTTTCAATCAGGTCGGCGATCGCCTCGGCCTGGGTAAGGTCCAGTTTGTCATTCAGAAAGGCGCGTTCGGAAAACTCACCCGGTCGGGCCAGTCGGGCACCGAGATCACAGGTTGCCCGCAGCAGAAGGTCCAGAATAACCGTGCCACCGTGCCCCTGTAACTCCAGTACATCTTCGCCGGTAAAGGAATGAGGGTTGGGAAAGAAAAGGGCAATGCCTTCGTCAATCAACTCGCCCTGCTGATCATAAAAAGGCCCATAGTGGGCGTAGCGGGGTCTGGGGGTGAATCCGAGCATTGCTCGGGCTATGGCGTTCACCCGGGGCCCGCTTATTCTGATGATGCCGACACCGGCCTGGCCCGGTGCCGTAGCAATGGCAGCGATAGTGTCAGTGGCGTTCAGCATAAACCTCTATTCCTGAAACAACAGAAGCCCCTAGTAAGGAGCCTCTGAAAGCAAGGTTAGAAACAACCGCAGACGTCAGCTCTTTTTGGCTGCCATGTCTGCTTCAATCTTGCGAGTAATGTACCACTGCTGGGTGATTGAAAGAATATTGTTAGTCAGCCAGTAAAGTACCAGACCGGCCGGGAACCACAGGAAGAAGATGGTAAAGACAATGGGCATCATCTTCATGATCTTGGCCTGCATGGGATCCGGTGGTGTCGGGTTCAGACTCATTTGTATCATCATGCTGGCGCCCATCAACAGCGGCAGAATGAAGAACGGATCCATGACTGATAGATCATTGATCCAGAGCATGAATGGCGCATGACGCAGCTGAACACTTTCAAACAGTACCCAGTAAAGAGAAATGAACACCGGCATTTGCACCAGGATTGGCAGACAGCCACCCAGCGGATTGATTTTTTCCTTTTTATACAGCGCCATCATTTCCTGGGACATACGCTGGCGATCGTCACCGTACAGTTCTTTAAGGCGGGTCAGTTGTGGCGCCACTGCCCGCATTCTTGCCATCGAGCGATAACTGGTTGCAGACAACTTGAAGAACAATGCCTTGACCAGAACCGTTAGCAGGATGATGGCAACACCCCAGTTGCCTACCAGGCCAAAGAACCAGTCAAGAACGATGAACAGCGGTAGGGCAATAAAGAACAGAAATCCGAAGTCCACCGTACGGTCAAGATTTGGCGCGACGTTTTTAAGGCGTTCAATGATCTTTGGGCCTACGTAGGCGCGGGCCGACACTTCCGCGGTTTCTCCAGGCGCTACGTTGGTCGCTGGGTAAACAAAGCCCACGACATAGAGATTACCACGCTGGGTACTCTGGAACTGCGCTGCCTGGCCCTGCTCGGGGATCCAGGCGGCCAGGAAATAATGTTGCAGGAACGCCAACCAACCGTTTGTTACTGAACGATTAATCGGGTCTTTCCGTAGGTCGTCAAAGTCGTACTTTTCGTAAGGATCTTCAGCGGAACTGATGACCATGCCGAGGAACGCTCGAATGCCCAGGCCGCTCTGCGCCGTGGGGTCCGGTGCCTGATCCCGGACAATTTTGCCAGTCATATTGGCTTGCCAAGGCTCACCAGACTGGTTATCGATTAGGTAACGAACGTCAATTTCGTAGCTGTCTCGCCCGAATGTGTACTGCTTTGTGACTCTAACGCCAGACTCGGTGGTGAGTTCCAGATTAACGGTGAGTGAGTCCTCACCTTCCTCAAGAACATACTCGTTCGCTGCAGTTTGGTAGACAGCGCCTTGCTTATTGCTGCGACTGTCTACGCCGTTCTTGCCGATCAGCCCGCTTTCCATGATGTAGGTATGCTGATTGGTACTGGTCAACACACGCAGAGATTCTTCGCTATCCATAGAGAGGTCGTAATCCAGTAGCGACGTCTCGATCAGATTACCGCCAATCCGGTCAATAGTAAGCGTGTAAACATCGGTGCGGACCGTTATCAGTTTATTACTGGCCTGAATGTCGGCGTTGCCACTGGACTGGATCTGGGTTCCATCTTCCGGTGTTGCAAATTCTTCCAAGGCGGATTGAGAGCCGCTTTCAGACGTCTGTGGGGAAGAGCCAGGCAAGATTAGATTATCGGTATCTCCGGATCGGGATATGGTCTCCTGCTGCTGAGTACCCTGGGCCTGCTGTGGCTGATTATAGTCGTCGTTCCAGGCCAGTATCATCAAATAACTGACAATTGCGAGACCGGCATAAATTACAATGCGTTGAATATCCATACACTCAGCGTTTTGTCGGATTGGGACTATGGGTTTGGCCAGCCGGTCTGCAACAGTCATTTGTGGTGTCTGTGCGAACGTCAGTGCCCGGTACGGGATCATACCCGCCTTCGGACCAGGGATGACACCTCAGAAGTCGTTTTAACGAAAGAAAAAGACCTTTTAGTCCGCCGTGATGGGATATGGCTTCAACGGCATACTGCGAGCAGCTTGGGTGGTAACGACAATGGCTGGCCATCATTGGACTGATAGCGTACTGGTAAAATCGAATGGGCAGGAGCAATAATTTGCGCATTAACTCCGTCCTTCGACAGTATCAGTATCCTGCTGGTTTTGGACCACTGTTGTTGTCAAATGTCGGTGCTTTCGTACCAGTCGCGACCAGAGATCATTTAGCAACGGATTCAGAATCTTATTATCGACATCGGCGAGACCCCGCCGTCCCAGTACGACTATATCCATAGCAGGGTAGTCGGCTTGAAGTCTGAAGGTTTCCCGAACCCGTCGTTTAATACGATTTCTCTGGACCGCAAGCTTCAGATTTTTCTTGGAAAACACCAAACCAATCCGGGCATGCCCCTGAGTGTTCAACGTTGCCAGAATCAGGAAATTCCTGTGGGGGACCCTGATCTGGACATTGTCAAAAACTCCAGCGTAATCCCTGGGTGTCAGCAACCGCGACGATTTTGGAAAGCTCAAAGCGGTCATCAAGCAATCAGTGCGTTATGCGGACAGACGGTTACGGCCCTTGGCACGACGACGTGAAATAACTTTGCGGCCGTTGGCAGTTGCCATGCGGGCACGAAAACCGTGAACACGTTTACGCTTCAGTACGCTTGGTTGAAACGTTCTTTTCATGATGTCGATCTCACAATACGAGTTAAAAATGTTACAGGTTGGCTGGAAAATGAACAACCAAAACCGGAGCGGCATCATATGCAATGTGGCGCCGGATTTCAATGGTTAAAACGCGTCTCCGATGGTGACCCGGTTTGCCTTTTGGTAATAATATCATTAGGTCTTTTAAATTCTTTAAAGGATTACTACTACTGTTATTACTGGAGGCAATTTCTGTGGATATGGGTGAAAAATGCCGATTGGTCAGTTGGTTGTCCTCCCCGGAAACCTGTTTACAAACCGTGGTGAGGGCTGTGGACGAGCCGTGTACGGATTGTGGATAACCGGGCGGTGCTGTGAAACGGGGTTTTATCCACATAAGTTCTTGCGGTTCTGCACAGGGCTCAACCGCATTCACGCACAGCACTTTATGAATAACTTTTTTTGGGGAGATTTCTGTACACAACCCTGTAGGTAAGTCTGTAATTTACTGAAAAATCAATTAAAAGATTTCCACAGGCTGTTTATTAGTTCTGGTTTACCCTTTCACTTCGGGGGTGTGCGGGTTAGAATTCTGGGTCACGATTTTTAGGCATTGGAGGCAAGACGTCGTGCCGAATAAACTCTGGCATCAGTGTCTGGAAGTGCTCCGGGACGAATTCCCCGCCCAGCAGTTCAATACTTGGTTAAGACCATTACAATCGGATCATCGGGAGGGCCAGCTTATGCTGTTTGCCCCGAATCGTTTTGTAATGGATTGGGTAAATGAGAAGTACCTGCGGCGGATAGAAGAAGTTCTGAAGGATCTGGAAGGTGGACAGGCGCCGAGGATAGGGATGAAGGTGGGCTCTGCACCCAGTAGAGCAGAACTCGTGGTGCGCTCGGAAATTGCCCATAATGGTAGTGCCGCGGAACATGAAATCGTCAGTAGTAGAGTGACAGGAGACGACAAGGGCGTCGCGAATACGATCGCTGCTCCGGCAGCAAAAAACTGGCGTAATGGCACCCGGGCATCGGTGCAGGTCGAAGGCGATATCAAGCACCGTAGCTTTCTTAACCAGGGCTTCACCTTTGATACCTTTATCGAAGGTAAGTCTAACCAGCTTGCTCGAGCAGCTTCTATGCAGGTGGCGGAAAATCCCGGTGGTGCCTATAACCCTCTGTTTCTTTACGGTGGGGTAGGCCTGGGTAAAACTCACCTGATGCACGCGATTGGCAATGAGATTGTTCGCCGCAATCCCCAGGCCAAGGTGGCGTATCTGCGCTCGGAACGATTTGTTGCGGATATGGTGAAGGCACTGCAGTTGAACGCGATTAGCGAGTTCAAGCGGTACTACCGTTCTGTCGATGCGTTGTTGATTGATGACATACAGTTTTTTGCCCGCAAAGAACGCTCGCAGGAGGAGTTTTTCCATACTTTCAATGCATTGCTTGAAGGCGGGCAGCAGGTCATTGTGACTTGTGACCGGTTCCCGAAAGAAATCGTGGATATGGAAGAGCGGCTGAAATCCCGATTTGGCTGGGGGTTGACGGTGATGGTGGATCCACCGGAGCTGGAAACCCGGGTCGCGATTCTGATGAAAAAAGCCGAACAGGTAAACGTCAAACTGACGAGCGAGGCGGCATTTTTTATTGCCCAGAAAATCCGTTCCAACGTGCGAGAGCTTGAAGGGGCGCTTCGTCTGGTGATAGCGAATGCTCACTTCACTGGATCAGAAATTACGACGCCATTTATTCGTGAAAGCCTGAAAGACTTGCTGGCATTGCACGAAAAGCAGGTCAGTATCGACAATATTCAGCGCACAGTGGCCGAATACTACAAGATCAAAGTGGCGGATCTGCTGTCTAAACGCCGCACCCGGGTTGTGACTCGGCCCCGCCAGGTAGCGATGTCGCTGGCAAAAGAGCTGACCAATCACAGCTTACCGGAAATCGGCGATGCGTTCGGAGGGCGTGACCACACGACCGTGCTGCACGCCTGCAAGAAAATCATTGAACTCCAGGAAACAGACCCAGGTATCCGGGAAGATTATCCAAACTTTATGCGGCTACTGACAAGCTGACGAAACTGAGCAGCCGATCGACCCGTAGCTGTATATATTCACCGTCCAATAAAAGAATGCTGAGTGCCATGAAACTGACGATCAGTCGTGAATCCCTGCTCGCACCGCTGCAATCCATTGCGGGAGTGGTCGAGCGCAAACAGACCATGCCGGTCTTGTCCAACGTGCTGTTGGTGGCGGAAGACAATACTCTGACCCTGACCGGCACCAATATGGAAGTGGAGCTGGTGGGCCGGGTAAGCCCGGTACATGTGGACCAGCCCGGGCGTATTACGGTTCCGGCGCGAAAGCTTTCCGATATCTGTCGGGCGTTGGGTGAGGAAGCATCCATTGAACTGGCGCTGGAAGGCGATCGGCTACACCTACGCTGTGGCGCTAGCCATTTCACCTTGGCGACTCTGCCGGCAGAGCATTTCCCAAATGTGGAGGATGAAGAGGAAAGTTTCCGACTGGAACTGCCCCAGAAAGAACTGGGCCGGATGCTGGGTGCCACTGCGTTTGCCATGGCCCAGCAGGACGTTCGCTACTACCTGAACGGTTTGCTGCTGGAAGTGGACAAGGATCACGTACGCACGGTGGCTACCGACGGCCACCGCCTGGCGATGGCTCATGTAAATCTGGATACCGGCTGTCCGGAACCACGTCAGGTTATCGTGCCTCGCAAAGGTGTGCTGGAACTGGCACGTTTACTGGACGACGTGGAAACGCCGGTTACCCTGGTTATTGGTGATAATCATCTGCGGGCGACCGTAGGCGCGTATACCTTTACGTCCAAGTTAATTGAAGGGAAGTTCCCGGATTACAACAGGGTGATCCCCCGGGGTGGCGACAAGATAGTGCTTGCCGATCGTGCAACTCTTAAAAATACGCTGCAGCGGGCGGGCATCTTGTCGCACGAGAATATCCGTGGCGTGCGGCTGAACCTGTCACCTAATGAGCTGGGTGTGTTTGCCAACAACCCGGATCAAGAACAGGCTGAAGACGCGCTGCCGATTGAGTATCAGGGCGAATCACTTCAGATTGGTTTCAATGTAGGCTACCTGGTAGATGTCTTGAATGCTGTGGATGATGATCGGGTGAAAATTACCCTGGCCAATCCGAATAGCAGCGCGCTGATTGAATCAGAAACAGATAACCGCTGCCTGTATGTCGTGATGCCCATGCGGCTATAACGTTTTTTGGAAAATAAGGTTTGATAGCGGATGACACTTTTGTCCATTGGGAACTTAAGGAAGACGATTATGGGAACGGTGACCAATAGTTTTAAAGGCGCCTTTCGGATCGGCCAGACGGTATCGGTACTGGGCCGCACTGGCTTTAACTGGGTGCGTGGTGAACGACCGCCGACACCGCGCTTGTTACGTCAGACCTTTGAGTCGCTTGGGGCAACCTACATTAAGCTGGGTCAGTTTATTGCCAGTTCGCCGACTTTCTTTCCGAAAGAATATGTTGAAGAGTTTCAGTATTGTCTGGACCGAACACCGAGCCTGCCTTACAGCGTGATTCGCAAAATCATCCGGGACGAGCTGGGTCGGCCGACTGAAGAAGTGTTTTCAGAAATTGATCCAGTGGCTCTGGCTTCTGCGTCTATTGCCCAAGTGCATCCCGCCAGACTGGTTACCGGTGAGGAAGTGGTTATCAAAGTTCAGAAGCCGGGCGTGGAAAACATCCTGCTGACGGATCTCAACTTCCTGTACCTGTCCGCCAAAGTTCTTGAAACTCTTGCGCCGAAGCTATCCTGGACATCCATGTCTGGCATTGTGGAAGAAATTCAGCGGACCATGATGGAAGAATGCGACTTCATCAAGGAAGCGAACAACCTTAAGGTGTTCCGGGAATTCCTGCACAGCACCGACAATGAAGACGCCACGGTGCCGAAAGTCTACGAAGTAGCCAGTACCCGTCGTATTCTGACCATGGAGCGATTCCATGGCGTGCCGCTCACTGACCTGGAAAGTATCCGCGGCTACGCCCGAGATCCTGAACGCACGCTGATTACCGCCATGAACACCTGGTTCTCTAGTCTTACGCAATGTGAGTTTTTCCATGCGGATGTTCACGCCGGGAACCTGATGGTACTAAAAGACGGTCGGGTCGGGTTCATCGATTTTGGAATCGTAGGCCGCATTCGCCCGGATACCTGGCAGGCGGTCAGTGATTTTATCTCATCAGTGATGGTGGGTAACTTTGAGGGGATGGCTGACGCGATGATTCGCATTGGTATCACTCATCAGCAAGTGGCGGTGAGTCAGTTGGCTGAGGATCTTCGCAAACTTTACCAGCAGATGGATCGGATGGTTCCGGACGACGTGCCTTATCATGCTGAACAGGCCGATGGGGATGTAAATAATATCTTGATGGATATGGTCAAGATCGGTGAAGGGCATGGCTTGCACTTTCCCCGGGAGTTTGCGCTGCTGCTGAAACAATTTCTCTACTTCGATCGTTACGTCCACATCCTTGCACCGGAAATGGATGTGTTTATGGACAAGCGTCTGAATATGCTCCACTGATCGCGTTTGGAAGTGGGGTTTCGTACACTGGGGCAGCGACGCCGATGGGCTCGCTGCCTTTTTTATTTCAGCCTCGGCTGTCTTGAGATTTCAGAGATTTATGGCGCTCGTCAAACTGCAAACGGAACATTTCCGGAATCTTCACGGCTCTCCTGCCAGCAGCTTTTCTCCTTCAATCAATTTACTGTTTGGCGAAAACGGCAGCGGCAAAACCAGTATCCTTGAAGCCATCGGCTATCTTGGACTCGGCCGTTCGTTCCGGGTAAATAGGCACCAAGCCGTTGTTAGCCACGGCGAACACAGGTTAACGGTATTCGGCGGGCTCGATCGAGGACATGAAGATCAGAAAGTAGAGCCTGTTTCAGAAAACGGGATATGCCACCGGCTCGGAATTGCACGGGATATCAGTTCCAAGGAAACGACACTCAGGGTGGATGGAGCAGCGGTAAAAAACCTTTCGGTACTGGCGAAGCACCTTCCGGTGTCGGTGATTGATCCGGGCGTGTTCGATATTGTTGCCGGAGGCCCGGGAAAGCGACGGCAATTTCTTGATTGGTTAGTGTTCCACGTGGAACCTTCTTTTGCATCTCTCTGGCAGCAGTGCCAGAGAGTCACATCACAGCGGAATCAAATCCTCAGAAATGGTAGACTAGACGACGCTTTGATGAAGGTCTGGGATGCCCAGTATGTGGATCTGGCAGGAAGCATAACCCAAGCGAGAAAGCGCATATTCGGGTTGTTTTCAGAGGCCTTCTTTCGTCTATTGGGCGAAATTACCGCACCCTGGGTAGAAGGTCTTAAAGTTGAGTTCTACCCGGGTTGGGACGATAGTCAGTCGTTGCTGGATGTTTTGAGGTCGCACCTTGATCGGGAACTGAAAATGGGTCATACCCTTTATGGTCCCAACAGAGCGGATATAAGGCTCAAGTTTCAGGGTAGGCCGGTGGCGGAAACCTTTTCCCGTGGCCAGCAGAAGACCCTGGTGATTCTGATGAAGATTGCTCAGGGCATGGTATTGGCTAGTATGAAAAAACAGGTGACCTTTCTGCTTGACGATATCAATGCCGAGCTCGATGTGGGTCATCGGGCGATGTTGGCTCAAAAACTGGATGAGCTAAGATGTCAGGTCTTCGTAACCTCGATTGAGCCACCAAAGCCAGAAGAATTGTGGCAACGACCGTTGCCCGACTACAGGGTGTTCCACGTGGAACATGGCAAAATGACGGAAGAATAAAACCCGGAAGAACCACCGTACTATCCAATCGAGCACAACCGGGACATCACCCTCAGGAGTTTCTGAATGAGCGAATCGAGCTATAATTCCTCCAGCATCAAAGTTCTTAAAGGGCTGGATGCTGTACGTAAAAGGCCGGGCATGTACATCGGTGATACCGACGACGGTACCGGTTTGCATCACATGGTGTTCGAGGTAGTCGATAACTCAATCGACGAAGCGCTAGCGGGCCACTGTTCTGAGATCGGTATTGTTATTCATCCCGATGAATCGATTACCGTGCAGGACAACGGACGTGGTATTCCTGTCGATATGCACGAAGAAGAAGGCGTATCCGCGGCTGAAGTTATCATGACCGTGCTCCACGCTGGCGGAAAGTTCGATGACAACAGCTACAAGGTTTCCGGCGGCCTCCACGGAGTGGGTGTCTCCGTTGTAAACGCACTCTCCTCGTCGCTTACGCTGACCATCCGTCGGGACGGTAAAGTTTACGAACAAACCTATGCAGAGGGCGTCCCCAAGGCGCCTTTGGCCGTTGTTGGCGACACTGACGCCAGTGGCACCAAGGTCCATTTCAAGCCGTCTCCGATTACCTTTACAAACATTGAGTTCCACTGGGATCTTCTGGCCAAGCGCATCCGAGAGTTGGCTTTCCTGAACAGTGGCGTTCGTATCCGCATGAAGGATGAGCGTTCTGGTAAGGAAGAAGTTTTTGAATACGAAGGCGGGCTGCAGGCATTCGTTGAATACCTGAACGCTAACAAAACTCCGATCAACCGGGTCTTTCATTTCATTAAAGAACGGGAAGACGGCACGGTAGTGGAAGTGGCGATGCAATGGAACGATGCGTTTCAGGAAAATATTTACTGCTTTACTAACAATATCCCTCAGAAAGACGGGGGCACACACCTGGCCGGATTCCGTGCTGGCCTGACCCGCACGCTGAATACTTACATCGAACACGAAGGGCTGGGTAAGAAAGCCAAGGTATCGACCTCCGGCGACGACGCCCGTGAGGGTTTGACCGCGATTATCAGTGTTAAAGCATCTGACCCCAAGTTTTCTTCACAGACCAAAGACAAGCTGGTTTCTTCCGAAGTAAAAACCGCTGTTGAGCAAGAGCTGTATCAGGTCTTTTCAGATTTCCTACAGGAACAGCCGGGCGAAGCCAGGCTGATCGTCAACAAAATGATTGAGGCGGCCCGCGCCCGGGAAGCAGCCCGTAAAGCACGGGACATGACTCGCCGCAAAGGCGCTCTGGATATCGCAGGCCTGCCAGGCAAACTGGCGGACTGTCAGGAAAAGGATCCTGCGCTTTCCGAACTGTTCATTGTGGAGGGTGATTCTGCCGGAGGCAGCGCCAAACAGGGTCGCGACCGGAAGACTCAGGCGATTTTGCCCTTGAAAGGTAAGATTCTGAACGTCGAAAAGGCGCGCTTTGACAAAATGCTGTCTTCAGTCGAAGTAGGCACATTAATCACGGCGCTGGGAACGGGTATCGGCCGGGAAGAATTTAACGCGGATAAGTTGCGGTACCATTCCCTGATCATTATGACGGACGCCGACGTGGATGGTTCACACATCCGCACCCTGCTGCTTACCTTCCTGTTTCGCCAGATGCGCGAGCTTATTGAGCGTGGCCACGTATTCATTGCTATGCCGCCGCTTTACAAGGTAAAACGAGGCAAGCAGGAACAGTATCTGAAAGATGAGAAGGCTAAAGTGGCCTACCTTACCCAGACTGCTCTGGAAGGCGCTCAGCTGTTTGTTAATGATGACGCGCCCGCAATCAGGGATTCGGCGCTGGAAACTATGGTCAAAGATTATCAGGCCGTGATGAACATGATTGACCGTCTGTCACGGGCCTATCCTGCCAAGGTGCTGGAACAGATGCTACAGAACGTTACGCTCAGCGTGGATGACTTGAAGACAGAAGAATCGGTTGCCCGCTGGGTTGGGCGATTGGGGGATGGATTGAACCTGGATACTCGCACGGGTACCAAGTACACCTTCTCGGTTACCAAAGATCCTGAGCGCTACATCTACCTGCCTAAAGTAACCATCTATGTTCATGGCATTGCCCATGAACATGTGTTCAGCCATGAATTCTTTGATTCTTCCTCTTACGCGGCGATTGCGCGCATGGGTGAAACCTTGGACGGATTGGTTGAAGATGGTGCCTACATCCAGCGTGGGGAGCGCAAGCAGGCCGTGTTGTCGTTCCAGGGAGCACTGGACTGGCTGATGAAAGAAGCCCAGCGAGGATTGAGCCTCCAGCGTTATAAGGGGCTAGGTGAAATGAACCCGGACCAACTTTGGGATACCACTATGGACCCGGAAACCCGCCGGATGATGAAAGTCACCATCGAAGACGGCATTGCAGCGGACCAGATCTTTACCACCCTGATGGGCGATGATGTGGAACCACGTAGGCTCTTTATCCAGAATAATGCGCTGGAAGTCAGTAACCTGGACATATAAATAGCATTGCTCGCTGTGCCTGCCCGGGGGAGACGCCGTCCACGTCTTTAGGAGATACCCGGGATTAGCAGGCAGCTATGTTGGTATGTTGGTGTCAGGATCGGGGTGAAGAATCCGACGATTTTTCTTTATCCTTGTCTGCCAGATGCGGTGCCATTACGTCTTCCAGCGTGTATCCGGTCAGGCGTCGGATTGAGCGCCAGAGGTAATAGAAGATGGCGAACATCATGATCATCGAGGGAATGGCGATCATGGGGTAGCTGACCAGAGTCATCCGGCCCAGTTCTTCGTTGAACGCCTGGGTGCCAGACGGGCTGGTAACGATCCATTTGGCCAGTACGTAATTCATGATGGATGAGAATAGAAAAGTCAGGCTGAAGAGGTAACTGGCCCTCTGCAGCCGCCCATTGAACTCTTCTTCGCTGTTATTATTTTTGAGCACTGACTGAATTTTATCGACATTCAGTATGGCCGGATTGTAGAGCAGTGTTTTGACCAGCGGGTAGCGTGTGCGGGTGGAGATAAGTACAGCAATGCCGATTACCGCAGGCACGGCTGCTTCTTTCACTGCCAGCCAGCCGGCGTCCAGTTCCAGCAGACCGATGCCGCCAGTTAGGCTTACACTGATCAGCCCGAGTACCGCAATAAAATTGTATTTGCGATAGCGGATCAGTTCGAACAGACCCCAGCTCAAAGGAAACGCCAGGCCGATCACCAGTGCCATCACACTACCCAGATATTCGTCCCCTGAGAGTTTCATCAGGATAACGGACGGGATCACGATGCTGACGAGCAGATCAATCCAGGGTCTGGGTTTGTGGGTTGGTCTTTGCCGATTGGAGTGAGAGGTCATAAGACTGCCTGGTTGAGTTTCGATCCTGCAGTATACGATGTTTCGAAAAGCGTTCGAAAGGATACCCGTCAATTCGCAGGCGTAAAAAAACCGGTCAGGCAACCTGACCGGTTTTTTGCTTCAGGGCATTACTGAGGAATGCCAAAAAAGAGCGTGTCAGCCCAGTTCCTTCAGAGCGTTCTCAACAATGGCCATACCTTCTTCCAGAATCTCGTCTTCGATAGTGACAGGCATCAGGAAGCGAATGGAATTGCCGTACATGCCGCAGCTGAGCAGGATAAGACCGTGCTCTTTGCAGTATTTAGTGACCGCGCCGGCAAAGTCCGCGCGCGGCTCTTTACTGGTTTTATCCGTGACTAGCTCAATCGCCGCCATGGGGCCCAGATTCCGCACGTTGTCTACTTGGGGGAACTGCTCCTGCCACTGCTGGAAACGGGCGTTCAGTTTTTCGCCGAGACGCTGCGCTTTACCAAGTATGTCTTCAGTTTCAAAGACTTCCATTACCGCTAGGGCTGCGGCACAAGCCGTTGGGCTGCCGGTATAGGTGCCACCTAGCGAGTTGGGGCCAGATGAGTCCATGATCTTGTCGGTGCCAACTATCGCAGAAATCGGCATGCCGTCGGCCATACTCTTGGCCATAGTCATCATGTCCGGCTCAACGCCGCTGTGTTCAATGGCAAACATCTTGCCGGTACGGCCAAAGCCACTCTGTACTTCGTCGCAGATCATGATGATGCCGTGCTCATCGCAAATCTCACGAATTTTCTTCAGGAAGCTCGCAGGCGCGGCGTAGAAACCGCCCTCACCCAATACTGGCTCAATGACGATCGCCGCCGTCTCATTGCCGGGTGAGTCCGCTTTCATGGTCATCTTCAGACCGCGAAGGGCTTCATCTTCGTCCACGCCGTGATATGGCACTGGGTAGGGTGCGCGAAAAACGGTACCGGGCATCGGACCGAAATCGGTCTGATAAGGCGCAGCCTTGCCGTTCATGGCCATGGTGTAAAAGGTGCGGCCGTGATAACCGCCGTCAAAACAGATGACGTTCGGGCGCTTGGTGGCGGCACGGGCAATTTTCACCGCGTTTTCCAGTGCCTCGGCACCACTGTTGGCCAGCATTACCTTGGCGTGGCCACGCACCGGCACAATGCCGCTCAGCTTTTCTGCCAGGCGCACGTAGCCTTCATAGGGCATAACGGTCTGGCAGGTGTGCATCACCTTGTCCAGCTGTGCCTTTACGGCTTCAACCACCTTCGGGTGACGGTGGCCGATGTTCAGCACACCGATACCGCCAGCAAAGTCGATCATCCGCTTGCCATCGGCATCCCAGAGTTCGGCATTGGTTGCATGGTCTGCGAACTGCTCGTTCGAGCTGGCAGCGCCTGCCGCAACATAGCGCTCTTTGAGTGCCTGCAATTCTTTGTTTGTCATTTTGCTTCTCCTCAACTCAAATTAGATCAACTATGATACAGAAATTGCCGGCTCTTTTCAGGCCGCCCCGTGTTCTCAGCTTTTATACGGGTTGTTTTGCCCTGCTTATTCCGTCTGACTTTCCCGAAACTGAAGCTGTGCCAGCCTCCGGTAAAGCGGATTTTGTTCCACCAGCTCATCGTGACGACCAATAGCCTCTACACGGCCCTGATTCAGCACGATGATCCTATCGGCGTGGCGTACGGTTGCTAATCTGTGGGCAATCACCAGCGTGGTACGGCCAGACATAAGCTCCGGCATGGCCTGCTGAATCAGGTGTTCACTCTCCGAGTCCAGTGCGCTGGTCGCCTCATCCAATAACAGAATGGGTGCATTTGCCAGCAGTGCCCGCGCAATGGCAAGGCGCTGCTTCTGACCGCCGGACAGTCCGATGCCGCCATCGCCCAGTCGGGTTTCATACCCCAAAGGAAAACCTTGGATAAAGTCGTCGGCATGGGCTATTCGCGCCGCTTCAATCATGTCTTCATCAGACGCATTCGGTCGCGCATAGCGGATGTTATCGGCAATCGAGCCGTGAAAAAGGGCAGGGTTCTGGGGTACCAGCGCGAAGCATTGCCGCAGGTCCTGAAGCGAGAGGCGACGGGTATCGATGCCATCCAGCAGGATTTGGCCCTGGTCCGGATCGTAAAAATGCAACAGCAGATCAAATAGGGTCGACTTGCCCGCACCCGATGGTCCTACCAGGGCGATGGTTTCCCCCGCCTTGATGGTCACCGTCAGGTCATCAAGCACCCGTGTTTCCAGCCTTGAAGGGTAGGAAAACCCAAGCCCTTGAATGTGCAGATTGCCTTTCACCGGGCGGTTTAGGTGCTGCACGGAATCGGGCACAGGTGGAAGTTCACTTTCGGTCTGCAGCAGTTCGAAAATTCTTGCTGCCGCCCCGGCGGCCCGCTGCAATTCACCAATCACTTCACTGATCGCCCCTGCGGCCAGACCGACCAAAAGGCTGTAAAACAGGAATGCCGCCAGTTCGCCTGGACTGGTCCTACCGGAAATGACGTCCAGCCCGCCAATCCAGAGCACAACGCCGACGGCTCCCATGACCAGGGTAATAGCAGTCGTCGTCAGCCAGGCCCGTTGTCGTATACGTATGCGGGCAATATCGAACGCGTTTTCAGCCACGGTGTTGAAGAAAACCCGATCATGGGGCTGATGGTTGAAGGCCTGCACGGTTTTAATCTGGGTGAGACTCTCGCCTACGTAGCTGCCGACTTCCGCGACCCGGTCCTGACTCAGGCGGGAAAGACTGCGCACCCGACGTCCGTAAATAAGGATCGGTACAATCACTAACGGGAATCCCAGCAGAATGACGCTGGCGAGTTTGGCATTAGTGATAAAAAGCAAAACTAATCCACCAATCAGCATCAAGCTATTGCGAAGCGCGATGGAGACCGTAGAGCCGATAACCGATTGCAGCACGGTGGTGTCCGCGGTAAAGCGGGACTGAATTTCCAGGCTGCGGTTCTGTTCGTAGAAGCCGGGGTGCAGGTCGATTAAATGATTGAACACCTGTTTGCGGATATCCGCCACCACCCGCTCGCCGATCCAGCTCACCAGATAGAACCGGGCGAAGGAGCCAAAAGCCAGTGCCACCACCAGAATAAAAAATATTCCAATAGATTGGGAAAGCATGGCAGGTGACTGCGTCGCCAGGCCTTGATCCACCAATATGCGCAGCCCCTGGCCCAGACCCAGGGTAACGCCGGCGGTGAAAATCAACGCTGCCAGTGCGCCCGCAACCGCTTTCTTGTAGGGACTAATAAAGGTTCGCGCCAATGTTAGCGCGCGCCGGTGTGTGGATTTGATGGGCAACTCCTTGGGGGTTGGTGTGTGAGCCAATGTGTCCAGTCGGGCGTAACGCTGTACCATAATGCCGCAACAGTATACGCCTGCGACTGCCAACCCGACTGATTTGAGTGACTGAAGGACAACCCTCCGTGCAACCCTACGCCGACAATGACTACCCTGCTGACCACAAACCCAACTGGCAAGTGATCGCAGGGCTATGGCCTTATCTTGCCGAGTTCCGTGGCCGCGTGATTCTGGCAATATCCCTGCTGGTTTTTGCCAAACTGGCCACCGTAGCCACGCCCGTTGCTTTGAAATATATCGTTGATTATCTGGACCAGAACCGGAATGGCGACCTGCTGCTCTGGATTCCGGTAATGTTGGTGGTGGCCTACGGCCTGCTCCGGTTTGCCAGCACGCTGTTCAGTGAGCTTCGTGACGCCGTCTTCGCCCGGGTGGCGGAGCGGGCCATGCGGCGGGTGTCGCTGCGGGTATTCAGGCATCTGCATAACCGGGAACTGGCCTTTCATCTGGACCGGAAAACCGGTGGCCTGGCCCGAGACATCGAACGGGGCACCAACGGCATCAGTTTCCTGCTGCGCTTCACCCTGTTTAACATTGTGCCCACATTGCTGGAAATCGTCATGGTCGCCGGCATATTGTTTGTCGCGTTCAACGTAGGCTACGTGCTGGCCATACTGGTGGCGGTGGTGGTGTATATTGCGTTTTCTATCAAGATTACGGAGTGGCGGACCAAGTTTGTGCGGGAAGCCAACGCCCGGGACAACCAGTCCAACTCCCGGGCTGTGGACAGCCTGCTTAACTACGAAACCGTAAAGTATTTCAACAACGAGCAATTCGAGGCGCAGTTGTATGACCGGGATCTGGACGACTGGGAACAGGCCCGCCTGAAGAACCGGCTGTCGCTGGCCGCCCTGAACACGGGCCAGGCATTCATCATCGGGTTGGCCATGATCGCGATCATGGCCATGGCCGTGCAGGAAGCGGCTGCGGGTGAGATTACCCTGGGCGACTTCACCATGATCAACGCTTACCTGCTGCAGCTTTTCATCCCCCTCAACGCCCTGGGTTTTGTGTACCGTGAAATCCGCCAGGCGCTGGTCAATGTAGAGCGATTGTTCGGATTGCTGGGTGATAAACCTGGCATTGAAGACGCGCCGGACGCCAAGCAACTGACGGTTAAAAAAGCCGACCTTTGCTTTGAGCACGTCCATTTTGCCTATCGGCAGGACCGTTCCATTCTGCAGGACGTGAACTTCTCCATACCGGCAGGGCACACGGTGGCGGTGGTTGGCGCCAGTGGTGCCGGCAAGTCTACCCTCGCCCGCCTGCTGTTCCGCTTCTACGATGTGGACAAGGGCCGTATTACTGTCGATGGTCAGGACATCCGCACCCTCACCCAGGACAGCCTGCGTTCCGCTATTGGTGTGGTGCCACAGGATACGGTTCTGTTCAACGATACCCTATACCGCAATCTGGCCTACGGTCGGCCAGAGGCGAGTGAAGAAGAAGTCTACCGGGCTGCTCGAATGGCCCACCTGGAAGACTTTATACTCAGTCTGCCGGATGGCTATGAAACTCAGGTCGGCGAGCGAGGGCTGAAGCTGTCCGGCGGCGAAAAACAGCGTGTTGCCATTGCCCGAGTGATCCTCAAGAACCCACCTGTGCTAATTCTGGACGAAGCGACTTCCTCACTGGACTCACTGTCTGAGCAGGCGATTCTGGGAGCATTAAAAGAGGTCAGCCACCAGCGCACCTCGTTGGTGATTGCCCATCGTCTGTCTACCACGCGAGATGCGGATACCATTCTAGTGATGGACGGTGGCCGTATTGTCGAAAGTGGGCATCACAATCAGTTGTTGTCGCTCAATGGCCACTACGCAAACTTGTGGGCACAGCAGCATCGAAGTGAAGACAGTAGTACCGACGAGAGCACCGACTAGAGCGCCGATTCAAGCGTTTACATCAACGCAGTTAAAGAGGTACGCGCATCGTTTCGGAGCCGCAGTCCGGCATACCAATCATTTCATCGGTGCCGGTGGGCGGAATAACTTCAGTCTGCTCTACCTTGTAGTTTTTAAAGTGCTCACGGGCACCCGAAGCCCCTGTAAACATCAGGGGCTTATCATGGGCATCGGTTAACACATAGCCCTGGCCGTTCAGATAGAATCGCGCCATATAATAGCGTCCTTCCATCGAAACAATTTCCAGTGACGTGATGGTGTCGCGCTTGTGCGATTTCAGCTCACCAGTATTCATGTGCATCGGAAGTCTCTCTCACTGTTGTAGTCGTATTAATACTTACGGACCGGTTTCGGCAACAGGCCAATAAACGGGCAGATATGAGCAGAATTGATTTGGTCAGGAAAGTCGTCGCTGAGCAACTAGACAACTCTTACGACTTGCTGGCGATGCGGCTAATCTTTCCCCCGGAGTGGTCCGCGGTAAAGATTGATCAGGAGATCAGTGAGTTATATGTGTATCCGGAAAGGCTGGAGGCAAGTTATTGCGATGAATGGCGTTCCATCGCCGTTCGTGCCGTGTTTAGTCAAGGGTTTAGTGAGCATTGGCGGACTGACGAGGAAAATCTTGAACAGTACCTCCTGTTCCTGCGGACGGAAGCCATCCCCAGGTGCATCCACGATCATATAGATCTGTTTCGACGCCTGGGAGAATCGCTCCTGATCAACGAGTCAGAAAACACCATACGGTTTCCTGACCCGAAGAGGCGGGCACTGATGAAACTCATCTGGCCGGAAACATAACGACCCGTGTGAACGCTCCAAAGAAGTCCGGTCCGGTATTATCAGACCAGACCTTGCTCACGTGCCATCGCCATAGCTGCTTTGGGGCCGGTCCACAGGGAAGGCAGAATAATGAACGAGACCGGTATCGCAGTCAGCACAATGAATTGCTGAAGCACGCCAATCTGGCCTGATCCCATGTACAACAAAATTGCCGCCATCAGCGCCATGGCACCACCCCAGAATACCCGGATCCAAGGATTTGGCTCGTCATGGCCAGCGCCGACCATGGCGATGGCGTAGCTCATCGAATCTCCGGTGGTGGCCACAAAAATTGTGGTCAGCAGCAGAATCGCCGCCGCCATCCAGGTTCCGCCCGGCAGTGCCTGGGCAACGGTTAGAGTGGCGACATCAAACTGGAAACTGTTCAACGCTTCGGTCAGGTCAAACGTGCCAGCCAGCTGGTGATAAATGCCGGAACCGCCCAGCAGAGTGAACCAGATGGTGGTGGCAACTGGAGCCATTACTGCGACAGCCAAGATCATTTCCCGCACTGTGCGACCGCGGGAAATGCGCGCGACAAATACGGCCATCAACGGCGTGTAGCCGATAAACCAGGCGAAAAAGAATACGGTCCACCACTTCATCCACCAGTCCGGCGCCGTTTCGGCCGTCATGGTCGACATGGCCATAAAGGACGTTATGTATTCCCCGAATGCCTGGGTATACGTGTTCACAAGGAAAAGCGTCGGACCGAAAATGAGGATCACGGCGGCAATGGTGAGCGCAAGAATGACATTTAACCGGCTTAGCAGTTGAATGCCTTTGTGCAAGCCAGTCATGGCGGACGTTATATAAATACCGGCCAGGATCACCAGAACTGTAAGCTGGGTGCCATAGCCATCGGATACCCCAAATAGCTCGTGCAGGCCAAAACTCATCTGGGTCGCCAGAAAGCCTATCGGGCCAACCGTGCCGGCTACCACGGCGATAACGCACATCGAATCAATCACCCCGCCAAGCTTGCCACTCACCACTTTTTCACCGAAAACCGGATAAAGTAGCGTGCGTGGTTGCAGCGGCTTGCCCTGATCGTAATGGGCGCGAGCCAGAACCAGCGCGGTCAGCGAGCCCAATACGGCCCAGGCGAGAAAGCCCCAATGGGTAAAAGACTGGGCCAGAGCTGTCGCGGCAGCCGCTGCAGTTCCAGCCTCGGTATTAAACGCAGGGGGCGTTACCACAAAATGATAGACCGGCTCGCCAGCGGCGAAAAAGACACCGCCACCGGCCAGCAGGGTACACATAATCATCGACAGCCAGCGAAAACGGCTGATTTCGGGCTTTTCCAGACCGCCTATTTTGGCGTTGCCCGCTTTGCTGACAGCGGTGCCAATAGCAATAAAAAAGGTGGCCAGTAATAGCAACTGGAAAAAGGACCCGAGGTATTTGGCTGTCCAGGTGAATCCGGCGCCGATAACGCTGGCCACACCCTCACTGTTGATGATTGATGCGCCGACGAACAGCAGAATGAAGCCGATCGTCAGTATCAGCACTACGGGGTCACTATCCGAAAAAGTACCGGGCCGGCTTTTTTGGGCCGGGGAGTCTGTCTTTTCAGTCATGGTTTTCCATCTGGTCAAAAGGTCGCGCAGAGTACAGAAAAATCGGTCTGATTGCACATGCTATTAAACAAGATGGCGACCACCGTCCAGAGGAATCGAGCGACCGGTAATGTAGGGGTTATCCAGCAGAAATTGCAGTGTATCGACGGCCACGCCAACGCCCGGCTCTATTTCCATCAGCGATTTTTTTAGGGTTTTCTCTCGGTAGGCGTCTCTGTCCTGCTCATTGAACATGACAAGAGATGGCGCAAGGCTGTTTACTTTGACCCGTGGCGCTAAAAGCCTAGAGAAAGACAGCGTCAGGTTTTCCAGTGCGGCCTTACTGGCGGCGTAGGCAATGTGTTTGGCGCTGCCTTTTTCCACAACGTAGTCCGTCATGTGGATGATGTCGGTGGTTGATTCGCTATGTTCCAGCAAGTCCCTGCAGGCCAAATTGATCCGGTAGGGTGTCATGGCGTGGATCTGCATCATGGCACCCATCACATCTGCTGGATCTGTGTCCACGCTCTCGGGCATCCAGTCTGATGCGTTGTGGATGATGGCCCGCAGGGAGGTGGTTCGTTCCTTCAACAGCCTGATAAACTTATCAATGCCTTCGTTGGAGCCAAAATCGGCATGGATACAGGTGGCTCCGGCTTTCTGCAGTGCATCCACCGCTGGCCGATAGCTGCGATAGGTGGCGATAACCGGCTGCCCCTGTTTCAGGCTGTGTTTGGCAAACGCCAGGCCAATACGCTGGCCGGCGCCGGTAATCAGAATGGGTGCGGTCATTACAATCTCCAGTAATTGTCCCATTCATTACGTTAACTTGCGGCGCGCGGGTCAGTGAGGCCTCTGTCTTCTTTTTTGGGCTAGACTGAAACCACAACAAAAATCGGAGATCGCTTATGTCAGCGCGAAGTTTCCGGGGGTATTGGTCTGAACGACTGAAACAGAAATGCTGCAGAAAAACCGGGAAAGTGGTCGGCGTGGCAGGATTTGAACCTGCGACCCCTTCGTCCCGAACGAAGTGCGCTACCAAGCTGCGCCACACGCCGATCAACGGGCAATATTATACGGACAAAACGGGGTTTTTCCAGCCCCGTCCGCCCTTCGTTGTACCTAACCGCCCCGCACTGCTTACCCGGATAGTGCTTACGCGGACGTCGGCAGTACCGAAATGTCCGCCACCCGCAGGAACAGGTTGCGAAGTTGGTTCAGCATGGCCAGCCGGTTGTTTCGGGTGGCGTCGTCTTCTGCCATCACCATCACTTCATTGAAGAAGCTGTCAACTGGCGCCCGCAGGCCGGCAAGTGAGCTAAGTGCAGCGGCGTAGTCGCCTTTCTCGAACAGCGGCAACACGGCCGCTGCCTGTTTGTGGATCTGCGCCGCCAGGGCTTTCTCTGC
>Ga0307966_1000966_pt1 | contig 23461 bp, 20 predicted proteins | sample OrgLakmetagen646_FD_203141 | JGI IMG/M metagenome (GOLD analysis project Ga0307966, IMG submission 203141) | Saline water microbial communities from Organic Lake, Antarctica - #646 | ecosystem: Environmental > Aquatic > Non-marine Saline and Alkaline > Saline | place: Antarctica: Organic Lake... | reverse complement strand
AGATTTATAAAGCCACTAAATGTCAACACACTCAAAAAGCAGTTAAAAAATATGTAGTGTACCACTGATGCTCAAAATCTGGCCTCACTGCCCGGGAACACCCTTTCTTGGCAAGTTGGGTTAAGAAGATCATAAGCGGCATCCGCCTGTTGTCTGACCATCTGCCTCGCCTGTTCCGGGCTATCAACCGACCCGCCGCTAAATGATGGCCCCGACGTAAAAATACGGGGGCTGTCTATTTCTCCGGCTGCCGCCTGATCCCGTAAATCAAGATGAGCCGGATGGCCTAACATACCGCGTATAGTGGTGATGCCCTGAGACAGATAGAGCGCCAGTGCATCCTTCATCACTTGCTCTCCCTGTCCGGGCTGCGGAATATGTGCGTGCATTTCTGACAAGCCTGGCATTACGTAAAAATTTCCATTCGCCACCTCCGCATTGAGTGGCATTTCGGCATCCTCAGCGTCACCCACCCACCGGATGATACCGTCTTCAACAATAATGGTTTGATGATCCAGAATCTGATCATTTTCCATGGAAAGAACATGTACGTCATGTATAACCAAGGGCTGTGCCATTAATGCCGTGATTTGTGCAATAAGGGACAGGAGTGAGAAGAGAACGACAAGAAACAATCGGTAGACCATGGGAAGGTTGGTATTAATGAAAGAGCGGTTTAACCCGGATTATTCACAATGACGTGTGTGAGAGTACCTTAACGTGTTAAAATTTCTTGGTGTATAATCCGGGTTGACGTAACTACCTATCTTATAAAAACAGATGATCATCGGCAAAAGAAAGTATTGGGGAAGATACCCGGACTCGTTAGTAAGTTACTCCCGCCAGCCCATTTTGACGTTTTTTATTTGTTCTGATAATGAGCTGTCCGTCGTCCCTTTCGTCCAGCCTGTTTTCTTCCCCGGCACGCTGAATTGCAATCGAATATAATTCCTGAACGCGATCCATATCTAAATCCCCGGAATCTGCCCGGTCTATAATGCCATCGCTGTTATCGTCCCAATATATTCCTTTCAGCTTCCAGTTCACGTCAAACAATACAAAACGATTGTGGAATTGTCCTGCTCTTTTTTGATAGGACTCAACCATCAGCTGATAATCTCCGTGACGGAATTCAAATGCCCGATCCTTGTCTATGTTTTTAAACAGATCACGCTCCATCGCAATTTGTATTCCTGCCTGATAGATTTTATTGGCTTCCTGAGTGGATATTGACCCGGAAACAACTTGGTCAATGATACCAACCCGGTTCCGGTCTATAGCACGAAAAACTACATTGTCTCGCTCTCGGTGGGTAAGGTAGTTTGCAGATTCTCCAGACTCATCTACATATCCGGCTATCTCATAAGTTTTACCCTCAAGCTCAAACGTGAACAGTGTTCCCGATGGCTGTGGGCGAAACATAGAACATCCTGCCACAAAAAATAGGAGAAGGAGAGGAGTTAACAGTCGGGCTGAATACTTCATAGGTGAAGTTTAGGTTCATCTTCAGTCTACTAAAGACAACGGTTCTATACAAACATAAATTGCCCGGTTGCGAAATTATGGTTTTCCGAATATATCGCCCGACGCTCCTTTTATTCTATTCACGTACCGCAGAATATTCAAATCAATCCCAAAGCGAGCATTGAGTTCGCTACGTTTTGCAGTCATCTGCGTCCTTCACATTTATGATTTAGCGTCCAGTGAGTGCATCGCATACGGAATTGCATCGAGGCGTTCTTTCCTGATTGGCTCACCTGTGTTCAGGCAGAGACCGTACGTGCCGGATTCAACCCGCTCGAGTGCCGCTTCTATTTTTTTGAGTTTATCTCTTTGCTTTTCAAGAAGGGTAAAATTGGTCTTTTTCATTTGGGCATCAGATGCCACGTCACCAGGGTGGTGATCTTGGCCTGACTGCCTGTCGTCAGAGTTTACATCTATGGAATCGGCTGATGCCTTGAGACGTTCAATTTCCTGTTCAGATTCCGTCTTCTCTTTGTTCAGCTTTGTTTTAAAATGGTCAAGCTCGTCGTCTGACAAATGTGTTCGAAACTTCGCTTTCTGGTCTGTCATTACAATCAGTTTGATATTGAACTTTATTCACTAAACAAACGGGTTTCACCCACCCAGAGTTCAACCTGTAGTTATTCAAAAACCATGTGGCTCTTTGAATTAGCTTTTCAACTATCCAGTCATCGTAACAAGTGAGCGATTTTTCTTAAGTTTTGCATGTACTCAGCTGCCTTGCTCCGGTTTCAATCATCTGTCGCCAAATATTCAGCTTTCTTTCGATACTATTTATTTCAGTCCACTACCAGACATTGTATTTCTGAACAACAGGCTCTTAACAATGGCCAGAATCCTCAACTATCGGGTTAGAAGTACCCTGGATCTCAAAGAAGAAATACCATGTCTTAAAAAAAATGTATTCAAGGATTTTTTCTCTCGCCGCCGTAACTCTCTCTTTTATATCTATAATAACATTGCTTTTTTTGAAGAATAAACCAATAATGTAGGACATCTCATCTACAGCTCTAACTAAAGACATCATGAAATTTCCCAGGACACTACTTTTCATCGGCGGGATTCTGGCCGGATTCCTACTTGCCTTCACTGTTATTCAGGACAAGGACGCTCCTATTACCAAAAAGATGGTCAGATCTGCAGCTTCCATTATCGGGCTTGAATTCACCGAAGCCGAACGGGATACCATGATCGATGCCCTGGTCGATACCCGGGATGATCTGCAGGCCATCCGCGACATGAAACTGAATAATGATGTTCCCCCCGCCCTCGTTTTTAATCCGATTCCCGTTGGAAAACAATTAGACTTGCAGCAGACCCGCCAGGTATTTGACCTTCCTCAGAATGTGGAATTACCGGCTGACCGGAATGACCTCGCTTTTTATACCCTGGCAGAACTTGCTTCCCTGATCCGCGACCGCAAAATCACTTCCGTTGAACTGACTGAGTTCTTTTTAGATCGCATCGATAAATATGATGAGCAGCTGGAGGCTATAATTACGGTAACCAGAGAACGTGCCCTGGAACAGGCAGCCCGTATGGATGACGAACTTGAGAACGGGACCTACCGCGGTCCCCTGCACGGAATTCCCTACGGAGCTAAAGACCTGCTTGCGGTGGAAGGATATAAGACCACCTGGGGAGCAACTCCCTATAAGGATCAGGTTATTGATGAAACGGCCACAGTTGTTAAGAAGCTGGATATGGCCGGTGCCGTGCTTATTGCCAAGACAACGCTCGGTGCCCTGGCTTATGGTGACATATGGTTTGGAGGCCGCACCAACAACCCGTGGGATCTCGAGCAGGGCTCAAGTGGTTCATCAGCGGGATCTGCTTCCGGCACCGCTGCGGGGCTTTTCCCTTTTGCTATCGGTACTGAAACCCTGGGTTCTATCGTATCACCATCTACCCGAAACGGAGTAACCGGTTTGAGACCCTCATACGGCAGAGTGAGCCGGCACGGAGCCATGGCACTCAGCTGGACCATGGACAAAATCGGCCCCATCACCCGAAGCGTGGAAGATGCTGCGATCGTATTCAATGTGATCCAGGGTCCGGATGGCATAGATCAAACCCTGATCGATCAGCCTTTCAATTATAATGCGACGTCTGATCTCTCAGCTCTTCGTATCGGATATCTCAAATCAGCTTTCGATCGGGATTATAGCAATAAGGAAAGAGATAATGCGGTGCTGGGCGTGCTGCGTGATATGGGTGTAGAGCTGATCCCCATCGAGCTGCCTGACTATGATGCGGGAGCTCTGCTGATAATCCTTTCTGCTGAGGGTGCTGCTGCTTTCGACCAACTTACCCTGAGCAATGAAGACGACATGATGCAATGGCAGTCGCCCAGAGCCTGGCCGAACACCTTCCGTGCGGCACGATTCATTCCTGCTGTGGAATACATCAACGCCAACAGGGCACGCTACGAGCTGATCCAGAAAATGGAGGCTGAGCTTATGAGTAAAGTGGATGTCTATGTGACTCCGGCTTTCGGCAATGCCAATCTGCTGATCACCAACCTGACCGGTCACCCAAGCGTGGTGTTACCCAACGGCTTCACCGATGAAGACCGACCTACCAGCATCACATTTACAGGCGGCCTGTTTGATGAGGCCAGTGTACTTAGGGTAGCCAAAGCCTATCAGGAGGCGACGGATCATCACAAACAACATCCGCCGCTATTTAGTAATTAAGAGCTGTGACAGAACCCCTAATCCATCTGGTTTGCATCAACCCGGGTAGGCGTATCTTCTCCTGAAACGATGCCTTCTGCCGCTTTTGCGATCGCCTTAATGGTATTCGTCATATGGGAGACGTTGATGGTTTCGAGCTCATCACTGACCTGATGGTAGTCGGGATCAACATCAATGGGTGTGGTACTGATAGAGTGCGCCGGCACTCCCAGTCTTGCCAGAGTTGCATTATCGGAGCGGTAGAACAGGTTCTGGCTGGGGTAGGGATCCGGATAAAACTCATATACGGACCCTTCTGCACTTTTTGCCAGAAGCTCACCGAAGCTGGATCGCTCGTACCCGGTAATCCACGCCGTGTTTGGACCTGAAACAGCCGGTTTGCCGATCATTTCTATGTTGAACATTGCTACAATTTCATCAGGATTAAGCTGGCGTGAAAAATACTGTGATCCGTATCCGCCCATCTCTTCCGCGGTGAACCCAACAAAAAGGAGGGTTCGCTCAGGCTTGTTCAGGCTTTTGAAATACCGGGCAAGCTCGATGACAGCCGTCACGCCGGACGCGTTATCATTTGCACCATTCGCAATAGAATCGCCCTCCACGGCATTTTGAATTCCAAGATGGTCGTAATGTGCAGAAAACAGAACAATTTCATCCGTCCGGTTGCCCTCGATTTTCCCAACCACATTCGACAGTTCCATTTCGCTCATATCTGCTTTTATAGATATCTCAAACTCTTCCGACGGTTCGGCAAGCACAAAGTAGTGAGTAGCACCGGTTTCACCCTCCATGAACCTAGAGCTCCTCTGGCCGAAATATGACTGGTATCGTTCAAAAATAACGCTGTGAGAGTCATCAACGAAAACTAATAGGTCTTCGTCGCCAGACCTTAACTCATTGAACCTGGCCTGAAATTCAACAGAGGCATCGATTGTTTCTGTAGACACACCGCCCGGCTCCCAATTGATATCGCTGCTATTTAAAAAACCAAAGTGTGCACTTTCAGGTACTTCGTTGCCATTAACAGTAACCGAGCGCTCTGATATTGAATACTCATTTACCGAGAAATCCTGCGTATAACTGTTCAGATCACCAAAATGACTCAGTCCAATCTCTTCAAACTCACCGGCGATGACGGCAGCGGCACGTTCTATATCAGGGGTAAATGCCTGTCGCCCGCGCATCTCATCAGAGCTTAGAGTTTCTAACAGACGTGAAGCATTTTCTTCATTTATCTGATAAGGATCTGAGGTACAACTGCTAATTGAGACGGCAGCAAAGATTGCTGCCAGAACATATAAAAAAACTTTTTTCATGAATCGGTTCTTTCTTGTGAAGACTATTAGATTAAAAACAGAAGGGCTCACAGAATATACTTTAATTAAATGACTAACTCACATAGCCACTTTTACTGCAGACTGCCAAATGAAACAATTCCACATCCTGAATAGAAATAGAGATTTTGCACTCCTGGCAAGCTTCTGAGCACCGCCCGACATACGTTAGTTTGATTCGGACTCTTGTTTGCCGGCTTAAGAGTTGGCTGTCCCGTACTCTTCGATCATGCGCTGTTTATTCGCGAATAAAACAGCAGATCCCAGAATATAGGGAATGCCCCATGCTACAAATCCTTTGGTCAGACCCGACCATCCGTCCGGCATCAGCTCTATAAAGTGTGACATAAACGCCATCCACAAACCCACGTAAGAGTAGCTCATCCAGAAATAGTGATGAATAGGCCATCCACTAACCTTGCGCCCAAAAAAAGGGAAATACAACCCGATTGAAATGGTGAGAATTGAGACGATTGACATTATGTGAAACGGACCGAATCCATCAAACATATTGTAAATAAAGAATGATGTTACTAAGCAGAGCCCCATTGATAGCACATAGGTAAATCCAATCATGCGGTGCTTCTGGGTTCCCTTAGTGAAAAAAAAGATAACCCCGCCGCTTATCAGTGCAATGGTCGATACAATGGTGTGAAAAAGAGACATGACGATATGATAAGTATTCGATTTATTGAATGATCAATATTAGATAACGCCATCCCAGAAGCCTACTATCTCTTGTGAGAGATTACTTTATAATTGATAGCCACTGCCAAAATTAGCCTGAGCATTAGTCTTAGGATGTTTTCCCGATTATCTGAAGAATCACTTCTTGATATGACTCAATCATCCATTATCCTCAATTTTTTCAGACCATGCATTCTCTTACTAAAAAGACACGTCCATGTTACAGTCTTTCTGCAGGCCTTAGATATCAGACAGGCATGCCCGCCCTACTTTTATGTGTAACTTTTTTACACACTTTTGGAAATCACTGCTGATCATAGATAGTTCTGCTCTTGGCACTCGATCTCACGTTGATGTAACTCTGATATGACCTAAGTTTATCGTTAATCATTTTGCAATAAGATCAGTTTCCTTAAAAAAAATGCGCTTTTCTGTTCGCAATACCTGAACAGGCTAATAACCATAATCTATCATATCTTGGCTAATGATTTGGTAAATTAGTAGAGGAATTAATCGTTAAGAAAAAACAAAATGATATGTCTGATACGAATGGGAAATCGTCGAAAAAGGCTACGACGTACAAAGTGAATGAATCGGCTGCGGGATGTCCGTTTAACAATAGTGATACAATGAAAAGTGCCGGAAGCGGTACTAAGAACAGGGAGTGGTGGCCCAACAAACTGAATCTTAACATCCTGAGGCAGCACTCGACTCTGTCTGACCCGATGGGTGAGGACTTCGACTATGCTGAAGAGTTCAGCAAGCTGGATCTCAAAGAAGTGAAAGATGATCTTGCTGAACTGATGACTGACTCTCAGGAGTGGTGGCCTGCCGACTTCGGTAATTACGGACCATTTATGATTCGTATGGCGTGGCACAGCGCCGGTACCTATCGCGTGGTTGACGGACGCGGCGGAGCAGGGGGCGGAACTCAGCGGTTTGCCCCGCTCAACAGCTGGCCTGATAATGTAAACCTCGACAAAGCACGACTGCTACTATGGCCAGTAAAACAGAAATACGGTAAGAAGTTATCCTGGGCCGATCTTATAGTTCTCGCAGGAAATGTGGCTCTGGAAACAATGGGCTTTGAAACATTTGGTTTCGCCGGCGGACGCGAAGATGTCTGGGAACCTGATGATGATATTTACTGGGGTTCAGAAGGCGAATGGCTTGGCTCTCAGCGCCACAATGAAGAGGGCAACCTTGAGGAACCCCTTGGAGCCGACCACATGGGACTCATCTATGTAAACCCGGAAGGCCCAAACGGAGAGCCCGATCCGAAAAAAGCTGCGCACTATATTCGTCAGACGTTCGCCCGTATGGCAATGAATGATGAAGAAACTGTAGCACTGATTGCAGGAGGACATACCTTTGGAAAAGTTCACGGTGCGGCACCTGAATCTCACCTCGCGTCAGAACCTGAAGCCGCCCCGATGGAGCAGATGGGACTCGGCTGGAAAAATGATTACGGCACCGGTCATGGCGCCGACACCATTACAAGTGGCCTTGAAGGAACCTGGACACAGAAGCCAACAGAATGGTCGCAACTCTATCTTGAAAACCTGTTCAATTACGACTGGGAAGTCCACAAGAGCCCGGCAGGTGCATGGCAGTGGAAGCCTAAAGATAATGCCGGCGCCGGAACCGTGCCTGATGCTCATGATCCGGAGAAAAAGCATCAGCCATTTATGCTGACGACAGATCTCTCAATGAGAGAAGATCCTGCGTATGAAAAAATTTCCCGGCGATTCTTAGAAAATCCCGATGAATTTGCTGATGCGTTTGCCCGTGCATGGTACAAGCTTACTCACCGTGATATGGGACCCAAATCTCTGTTTATCGGCCCTGAAGTTCCTGAAGAGGAATTATTATGGCAGGATCCTATTCCTGAGGTAGATTATGCGCTTATCGACGAAAGTGATGTTGCTGAATTGAAAGATAAAGTTCTGGCAACAGATCTTACAATATCTGAACTGGTGTCAGCAGCCTGGGCGTCTGCATCAACTTACCGTGGTTCCGACAAGCGTGGTGGTGCCAACGGAGCACGCATCCGGTTTGCTCCTCAAAATGAGTGGGAGGTCAATAATCCTGACCAGCTTTCCAAAGTTCTTGAAACGCTTGAAGGCGTTCAGAAAGAGTTTAACAGCTCACAATCAGGCGACAAACAAGTGTCTATGGCCGACCTGATCGTATTGGGCGGAGTTGCCGCTATTGAGAAAGCAGCAACAGATGCAGGGCACGATATCGACGTATCATTTACGCCCGGCCGTGCAGATGCACTGGAAGAGAAGACGGATGTGGAATCTTTTGCATGGCTTGAACCGCCAGCTGATGCTTTCCGCAACTACTTTGCACCAAAGCATACTACGTCAGCCGAAGAGATGCTGGTGGATAAAGCACAGTTAATGACGCTTACACCGCCCGAAATGACCGTCCTCCTCGGAGGAATGCGCGTACTCGACACGAATTACGACAACTCCGATCACGGCGTATTTACGGAAAATCCGGGACAGCTGACAAACGATTTCTTTATGAATCTGCTCGACCTGGGAACAACCTGGGCCGCTGTTTCAGATGATGAGGATGTGTTTGAAGGCAAAGACCGCAAGACAGGTGAGAAGAAATGGACAGGCACACGTGCTGATCTGATCTTCGGATCTAATTCAGAGCTTCGGGCACTTGCCGAAGTGTACGGAAGCGCAGACTCTCAGGAGAAATTCCTGAAAGACTTCGTGAACGCCTGGGAGAAAGTGATGAACCTCGATCGGTTCGATCTAAGATAAACATTAGTACTTAACCATATAGATAATTCACTCATAGGGACAATGTTTTCATTGTCCCTATTTTTTTCATTGAACTTCCAGAGGGTTTTGCAGAACCAGTGATTTTGTAATGGTTCATGGGCAGAGAAACATTGGAACCGCAGTTCCGCTTTGGAGGGATCAGTAATTTAATTTACACACCGAATGCAGTGATTACGAAGAAATTTAGCAAAAGCAATGGTTTGTGCCAAAGGCATCCCGATGAGGCAAATTCTTCCCTAAATCTAATAAATAAACCACTCTGACCTATAGTATGGTTCCATCGTGCTACACTTCTGCTTTGGGATGGTTAGCAGGTATGAATTTATTCTATCATTTAGCACTTTTAAAGAGTACTCCTTTAATTCGATCTCCATCAAGTATTAGCTCATCTGCCTTATTATCGTTTTTAAAGTGAATCATATAGCTGTTCACTTTTAGCAGATCTGGTTTGAGCAGTAGCCCGGCATAATCTCTGTCTGATAATTGAATCCGATAGTTTTGGCCTTCAATATGGGTTATTTCACATCGCACATTTGATTCTTCGTTGATATAGCTTCCGTTCAGTTTCTTGAAATCAAATCCTGAAAAATCTGGCTTCAGTTTTGTAAGCGAGTAGGGAGCATGGGACGTATGATATGCAGTGACCTTCATACTGGAATCGGGATCTTGTGTAAACTCTAACTTAAACGAAGGATCATTCCACTGCTGAAATACATTCGCAGATTCACGTATCAGTTGAGTGTCATTGCGCCCATCTCTCAATAAGTACAGTTCGCTCTCAATGTCAACAAACCGAAAAGTGAACCCATTATCAGTTTGATAGATCCCGATGACATCCTGGACACCTACCCTTTCCCCTTCTTCCTGAGGCTCAAGTAGATGACTCACTGACGCTACCTCCTTTTCCAATAATACATCAGCAACTGATTTTGTGGTCATTTCCGGTATTACTTTGCCGCTGTTTGTAAGTGTCACGATGGATACGTTTTCCCCGGGAAATCGATAAGTGATCGCCTTCCATGCTCCTGTTGCTCCGGCATGAAAAATAAGCTCTTCATCTTTGTATTCTCCAAATTCAATTCCATATCCGTAGTTCTCTATTCCTGAACTCGAAATCGGATGCTGACTTCTCTCAATAATGTCTGCAGAAATTAGATACGATTGCCGGGTTTGAAGAGTTTGCTCCCAAATCAGTTGATCTCTTAACGTCGAAAACAGCGCACCATCTCCAACTATATTATTGAACCAGCTATAACTGCTCCAGGTACTAAAATTGAAATACGGTAGTGCAATGTCACCTGGTATATCACTATAGTCATCTTCAAATGAAGTGGATGTCATTCCTAAATTTTCAAATATTTCATCTGTAAGGGCAGTAAACGATGTTTCGGATACAATACCTGCTATTTCAGCTAAAAGAATATAGTTGGAATTACTGTAGAGATAGTGGCTTCCAGGTTCAAAATTTAAATCATTCTGATCTTCCAGGAAATCCAAGACATCCCGGTTGTCGGCTGTAAACTGCCACCACTGTTTTCCCTGAAGTGACATGATTTCATAGTAGTCTCTGATACCGCTTTTATGAGTCAGTAAATGCTGAATGGTAATGGGGTTTTCTACTTCGGGATAAAGAGTTGGGATGAAATCCCGTATATCTTCATCGAGATTTAATTTATTGTGATAGACCAACTGAAGTACAGCCAGCGCTGTAAACTGCTTGCCGTTGGAGGCTATATTGAATCTTGTTTTCGGTCCGATTAATGTGCTGTCAATGAGAGATGCATAGCCAGCGTACCCTTCGTAGATAATGCTTCCGTTTCTTACGATTCCGATTGCAAGCCCTGGCGCACCATCCGGAACATCACTGACCAGGATGCTGTCAATAGCTGTGTGTTCAGCTTCAGTGAGATTGTTATTTTCCTGAGTGCAGGAAACAAAAAGAAGAATTAAAATTGACGTGATTAAGGTAGACCTCATGGCTGTCCATTAGATTAGGTAGATTAAGTTTTTCATAAAATGGCACTTTAAAACTCATCCGGCGTACCAAATCTTGATTCGGAACCTTTTATAATTTCAGTTTTTGAATATAAAACTGAGGTGTTGAGCCAGTGTACTTTTTAAATGCTCTGTTGAATGTAGTTTTGGAATTAAAACCTGAGTCTAACGCGATTCCCAAAACGGTGAAATCTTCAGTCTCCCCATTTTCAAATCTCTTTTTTATCTCCTCAATTCGAAATGAGTTTATATAGTCATTAAAGTTCATCCCGAACCCTTGGTTAATGATCGTAGACACCTTTTTTCTGTTGATGTTAAGCTCATCAGATACATCCGTTAACGATAGCAATGGGTTTCTATACAGTGCTTTCTCAACTATAAGCTCATTCAGTCTTGCTTTCCATCCTTCAACGTCTTCTATTGCATAAACAGGAGTCTCTGCAACCTGGTAAAGATATAAATCAGGTAATTCGTAGGGAATGCTAAGGCAAATGGTATTCACTAACCCGTTTAAAGCTATATAGTAGAAAAGGGCAGAGAACACGACGTAATACCAGAATTTGGCGCCGAAATCACCCCAAGAAGGATAGATCATCAGAAAGATAATTCTGGCAGCGAGTATAGCCGATAGAGCGATTAAAAACCATTTTAGCCAATTATACGAAATTGCATATGCAAAACTGAACTCTTTGAAGATCTTTGCCTTGTAAGCAAAATACAGCCGTATACTTATCAACAAATAACCAAGCACATAGGCGGTTCCAATGAATTGGTAAATCGGGCTCAGATCTTTATCCCTGCCATCTGCATAGAAGTATAACTCATCAAGAATAACCACGTCAGTAACGAACATCACAAGAGCATAAAGGATATAAAGCAGGCCCGGGATGAAATGGAGGTAGTCGGCTTTTGATAGTTCAAAGGAAGGATTCATCAAAAACCTGGAATAAAAATAAATAACCGGCCCCAGCAGGAAATAATGCTGTGTGGGAATGAAAAAAAGAGCCTCTCTGTATCCATCAACGCCGTACCACCCGGCAAAACCAAACATCCAGGGAGATAGTGAGAGCACACATAGAAGTACAAACGCACTAAGCAAGCATCCAGATCTGTTCTCTAGCTCAATCCCCTTTTTTAGCAATAGGGCCGAAAATATTAATCCTTGCAGAAAGAAAAATAGAAGGGTTACGCTTTTGGCATTAAAATAAAATTCCATTCTTATACGGTAAGAATACTTGTTGGAATGAATGCATTAGAATACTTCGAAGAAAGTAAAATAACCAAACCATATAACAACTTTGCGCATAACTGGCGCACGGGTAAATGTTGAGTTGATGAATAATAAACGGAGATCTAAAAAGCCAAAAGTTGGCAGGAGAGGGCGAGTTACGTCCACTAAATGCGCTGGTTATTGCACCTATTTAATAATCCAGATACTCATAATTATTCAGATAAACGCTTCAAATTTGAGTTTACTATTCACTTTGAAGATTTGTTAGCATTTCGTTTGCGAGCGTATTATCTGAATCAATTAGTATAATATGTTGACAGATGAAACACCTCATCAGGAATCCAGACGCCCGAATATCCGGGCTTCTTGGTTCCTGTGTCTTTTATGGCAAGGCCTATTCGTTGACCACCGAGGCTATTTTTTTTACATGCGTGCAGTTTCTGAGACACCAGACACTCACCCTCGAAGTGGAGTTCGAGGTATCACAAGGTGCTTCCTGCCGGACACCGCTATACTGCCTCTCTGCTATCGGGATCAAAACGAAGGTCGGCCAGGGGCCACTTTTGTTCTCCTTTTACGTACCATCTTCATCCCAAATCAGGTTTCAATACTGATACTAGTTTTCGAATTCTGCATAGATGAACGTTTTCCATGGCCCGTAATTATAAAATGAGCTTCCTGAAGTATTTGCGAACGTCCCGATTACACGTAGCGAGTCCAGGCTGCCAATTTGATGACTCGGCGCAAAACCTGCTCAAAGGTAGTCTGTTAGCAGGCTGCCTTTTTTGTTTCATCACCTTCTCACTACAACATTTTTCTTTACAATTTTGAAGGTTGAAATCTTCCTGATTGTTGGTAGTTTTGCATGCAGCTAACCAAAAGAGTTCAATTCATGAAATTATCAGCATACGCTACGTGCCTTTTTATTTCTATTCTTCTGCTTGGAACAACCGGGTGTTCAGATTTACCTAATGTTGAACCCGGTGTCTCCCTGGAGCTGGCCCAGTTCCGAAAAGCTCAGATCTCCGATATTAACTACCAGCTTTTCTTCCAAATTCCGGGAAATAAGGATGATTCTATTACCGCCTCATCCACTATTACGTTTACGCTGAAAGAAGCCGGAAACGACATCCAGCTCGATTTTCGCGAAACTGAAAAGCTTCTTGAATTGATGACTATAAACGGCCAATCCGCTGACATCATATTCGAGAAAGAACACCTCATTTTGCCGACAAATTATCTTACGGAAGGTGAAAACACCGTTGAAATTCAGTTCACGGCCGGCGAGTCCTCTCTGAACCGAAATCCTGACTATCTCTACACTCTTTTTGTGCCCGACCGCGCCCGGACTGCCTTCCCGCTTTTTGACCAGCCCGATCTGAAAGCTGTCTATGATCTCACGCTGGACATTCCTAAAACCTGGGAGGCGATTAGTAACGCGCCTGTCAGCAGTTTGAGTGAAACCGATTCAAGCAAGACTCTGAATTTCGCACCGACCGATCTGATCAGCTCCTACCTGTTCTCTTTTGTAGCCGGTGATTTTGATACAGTTACTCAAACTGTAGACGGCGTTGATATGACGATGCTGCATCGTGAATCAGATCAGGAAAAAGTGGATCGAAACCTGGACGACATCTTCACTCTGCATAGAGCGTCGCTTGACTGGCTGGAAGAGTATACCGGCATAGACTATCCCTTTCAGAAATTTGATTTTGCTCTCATTCCCTCCTTTCAATATGGAGGCATGGAGCATGTGGGAGCCATCCAATACAGGGCGTCTTCATTGTTTTTGGATAAAGATCCCTCTGATTCGCAACTCCTGAGCCGAGCCAGTTTAATTGCCCATGAAACGGCCCATATGTGGTTCGGAGATCTGGTTACCATGGTGTGGTTCAACGATGTATGGACCAAAGAGGTCTTCGCCAATTTTATGGCAGCCAAGATTGTTAATCCCAATTTTCCTGAGATCGATCACGACCTGAATTTCTTGCTTCGGCATCATCCAAGCGCCTATTCTGTGGATCGGACGGAAGGGGCTAATCCCATTCGGCAGAATCTTGAAAATCTCAATGAAGCCGGGCAGATGTATGGGGCCATCATCTACAATAAAGCGCCCATCATGATGCGGCAACTTGAGCTGTTAGTGGGTGAGCAAACATTCCGGGAAGGATTGAGAGACTACTTAAGCACCTACTCTTTTGATAATGCCACCTGGCCTGATCTCATTACCATTCTGGATCAAAAAACAGATCAGGACCTAAACAGCTGGAGTGACGTTTGGGTAAATACACCGGGCCGGCCTCATTTCAGCTATGAATCTTTTGAAGAAAAATTACCCGGACGTGAGCCGTTGCTCTACGATGAGCTGATTCAAACAGATCCTGCCGGAAATGAACGCGTTTGGCCGCAGCAAGTCGGTATATGGATGATTAGTCCGGACAGCTCGTTTAAATTCTTCGACATTCTAAGTGATGAACAATCCAAATATGCCACACTTAATGAGCTAAGTGCTGAAACAAAAGTCTTCAACGCCAATGGCAGAGGATACGGTCTGTTTCCGGCTGATCTGAACGCACTTGACTACTGGGAATCCATGAGAGATGTTCGTAAAGGAGCTCATTTGGTAAATCTATATGAAAATATGCTGGAGCAAAATGAGGTCGAACCATTCAGTTTTTACAGAGAGTTACTACGGTTGATTCAGATTGAGGAAAATCAGCTTCTTCAAGGTCAGATCCTTGGATACATCGAGACTATTTACTGGAATTTCTTTTCCGAGGAGACCAGAGCCGATTTTCTCCACGAAACTGAACAGACCCTTTGGAACCTGATGCTGGAACAGTCAGAGAGCTCCCGAAAGAAACTCTTTTTTAATGCGTATCGAGAAATTGCGCTGTCAGCGGATGAGCTCCAAAAGGTCTACGATATCTGGAGCAATCAATTGGAGATTGAGGGACTCAACCTCTCAGAAACCGATTACATTTCAATGGCCGGAAACCTGGCGATCAAACTCCCAGGACAGTCATCAGAGATTCTCACAGAACAAGCCGGGCAAATAGAAAACAGCGATCGCAAGCGCCGGTTTGAATTTATCCGTCCGGCTCTGTCAAGCGACACCCAGGTACGGGACACATTTTTCGAATCACTGAAAGATGAAGAAAACCGGCAGACTGAATCATGGGTACTCGGTGCTTTGAGCTATCTGCATCATCCGTTGAGAGTTCAGGACTCAGAGAAATTTATTATGCCGAGCCTGGAGCTTCTTCAGGAAATTCAAACGACCGGGGAAATCTTCTTCCCAAAACGCTGGCTGGATGTAACCCTGGGCAATTACTCGTCTGATTCAGCGGTAAACACCATAAAGACATTTCTGGATGAAAGGCCGGTTTATAACCAGCAGTTGAAAATGAAGATTCTTCAGGCTTCTGATGTTCTTTTCCGGGCGAATGACATCAAAGATTGAGAATTATCAACCCAATGAATTAGAATTTTTGAACACTTTAAAATAGTTTTGAGGCGCTGAATTTTTTCTCAACATTATGAGTTAACTTGTACCGTAACCAGTAAATAAGTATAAGTATGCAAATTTATCGTTTTCGGGAAATGCATCAGATTTCGCTGTAAGTTAAACTAAATGAATTTACTGGTAACGGCACTTGCTACCTAAAATAATTCTTCAAGAAAGTATGTTGATCAACATATGCAGGACATATCACTGGCTGATTATCTTCGCGCTACCGATTTTTTTTCTCGGTACGACGGTGCAGCATTCTATTGATCTGGATACGTGGTTTCCTGTTGAGCAGACCTCAAACGCCGGAGGTTCGGCCTCTGAAGTCCTGGAAGATCTGAGTGCCGAAGATGATATTCACTCTAATCTATCCCAATATTTCTTACCAAGTAACAGACCATTAGAAACGATACAACTGATATTTACTGCCATTAATAGTGACAAGCCCGTACCCACTCCACCGCCGGACCGCATCTAATATTTCTCTCATCATTTAACACGTTGGCATACATACCCGGATTCAAGAACCGGGACCGTGTTGGTTCCTATTTCATATAATCAGAGTATCAATACCAACATCTGTTTGGTATGAATTCTGAACGTATTCAACCTTTAGGTGAACACGCCATGCCGAAGGTCTATCATTTTACAATCAATCAAATTTTAAAAATCATGTTTTTAAGAACATTTATAATCACTTTCGCAATATTATTTGCCATTTTTTTTACGGCAGCATGTACGTCCCAGTCTGACAGCGGCCAGTCCGGCATGTCTGAGTCTGAAGTTGTATTAGTTGATGACGTTATGACTGCAGAGGATCAGGAAGCCATAACTCCTGAACAAATACTGCAGGGAATGAAAGAGGGCAATCAACGCTACATGAATAATAATCTGACGCCGAGAGACTATCAGGCTCAAATCAGAAAAACATCGTCCGGACAGTTCCCGGAAGCCGTTGTGATTGCATGTATTGACAGCCGTGTTCCCGTCGAAAGTATTTTTGATAAAGGGGTTGGAGACATCTTTGTGGCACGTGTTGCCGGTAATTTTGTCAATGAAGATATCCTGGGAAGTACTGAGTTTGGTACAGCAGTAGCAGGGTCGAAAGTCGTAATAGTACTCGGTCACGAACACTGTGGTGCGGTAAAATCGGCTATTGATGATGTAGAGATGGGGAACATTACTGCCATGCTTTCAAAGATAAAACCAGCGGTTGAAATATCTGAAGAGGAGTATGACGGCGATGAGTCATCATCAAACAGTGACTACGTTACCCGCGTCGTCAATAACAATGTTCGATATACGATTGAGCAAATGCGTGAAAGAAGTCCGATTATTGCAGATCTGGAACGCAATGGTGAAGTAGTCATCGCCGGCGCATTTTATGATTTAGACACCGGCGAAGTCACGTTTCTTGATTAATTAACCTGCCTATATTTGTAATCGTGTGCTCCTGAAGCCTCTAAAGTCTTTGGGACACACGTTTATTATAGTATCTACTCCCTTTTCACAAGCAACATGTTATGGTTTCTTTTGATCATGTAGATTCAGCTGCCGTTTTCCTCATACTCAAATATCTCTTCTATTGTCAATTTAAAAAGCCTTGATAGTTTAAATGCCAGGGGCAAACTCGGGTCGTATTTTCCCGTTTCTATTGCGTTCACGGTTTGTCGCGACACCTCCAGAGCATCCGCCAGGTCCGCCTGCGTCCAGTCACGTTCTGCCCGAAGTACTTTAAGCTTGTTTTTCATTTGTACTTCTTAACTTTTAGGATCACTGATATCAGATAGGTAATAGCCATAAGCATCACCAAGTGGCCTATTTCAGCGTTGCTGGAAATTACGTTACTACTATCCAGCATTGAATAAGACAAGCCGCCGACGACACCAATTCCCAGCGAAAGCCCCATAGATTCAAGGTGGATTCGCCGCATTAGCTCGTCTTGAGTATTCAAGTGTCTGATGTTGGCCAGAATCATCCCAAGACCTATTCCGAAACTGATCAATATTGCTGTAAAGGATATCCAGGCATTCGATTCCCATATAAAAGTAGGACCAAATGTTGCCAGTGCGATAGTCAGAACCCAGGCAAAAGTCCATTTTGCTAAACTGATCGTCTGCTGGTTCATTTTGCTTTTCCAGTCGGTTGTTTTTGTCATTTGTTTTTCCATGTCTATAGTGTTTTACTTTATGTAAAGGTAACTTTACTTAAAGTATGCTGATTCGACTATTAATGTCAAGCTCGCTTTACAAATAATGACGGAAAACCTAATTTTTTCCACAGATATTGCCTTTGCAGGTTGTTGAGGTAGTTTTGAGAAGGTTTCGTTAGCTCAACTTCCGCAAAAGTTTAAAAATCGGCCTCAATTAACCTTAAACGATGATCAGTAGACGCTACAACCTAAGTATTCTTCAGTGTTGGACTTATGAAGCACTAAAGATTGATGATTGAGTAAAGACAGCCCTGCCCCGTGGGAAAAGGGCGTCAGCATCCGCCCTACGGTAGAAGAGCCAATACTTACGTATGTCCTGAAAGGGTGCAAGCCTCACAAGGACGATTCGCAGGCTGTCGCCCCTTCAGGGCTTGCATGATAGAGCCCTAGCTGCTCACAGGGCGACTGCCCTGTGTTGGTGATTTAGCCCACGTTGGGGCTACCTTTAACTGAGATCAGATAAGTCATGGTGAAGAGTCAATGTCGCTAACCCTTGTCAGTTAAAGCTTATCTTCGTAGCAACTACTTCTCTATTTTGCGGAAGTTGAGTTAGTCAATCAAATAAGGTGAGTCTGTCACATGTCAGCCAGAAACCACAATGCTTCTGATTGAGTCAACTGATTGAAGGCTTTGCAAAGCCTTCTGATATATGAACGTTAACCAAGCACCTGTTCTCCAACCATGCCCACGGCAAAACCAAGCACTGCGCCCAGCGCCGGCAGCCAGTGTCGACCCATCTTCGATTGTGGAGCTATATCCTGAAAAATAAGGTATAAAATGCCACCGCTGGCAAAGCTCATGATACCCGCAGTAATGACCGGGCTATCAGATAAAAACAGATACCCTGCATATGCTGCAAGTGGACCAATCAGGCTCGCCATAAACAGAACAAACAGAAGAGACTTTGGCGTGCTTTTACCACCAATACTTTCCCTGTAGGAGTTGTATCCCTCTGGTAAATTTTGAGCCGCAATGAAAAGTGCAAGTAAATATCCAGCCGATCGATTATCTGCAAAAAGTGCCCCAAGCGCTATTGATTCCGGAATAAAGTCCATCAGCATAGCCATTAAATTCGCACGGCTGCCACCCTGTTTTGAAACGATGTTGTCAAAAAAGGCGAATAGTAATCCACCCAGTGAAAAAGATAAAACCAGTCCCAACGTTGACAGGTGTTCAATCCCTTTTGGAGCCAGTGTAAAAGCGACGGCAGCAAGAAGTATCCCTCCTCCAAATGCAACAATTCCATGAGTCAGCTCTCTCTTTAACTCGGATTCATTGCTTTTCTCAGCCGCGGCAATCAATCCCCCGGCGAATGCCATTAAACCGGCCGTCCATGAAATGAGAATAATTGTTGTGAGTTCACTCATATATTCAGCTGAATGATGGTTCTATAGATTTAGGGTTTTAAACAAAATCAGACCAGTGGAGGGATCATCTTTCTTAATCGGAAACTAACACGATCTCATCAATGAGCAGCTGAAACGGCTCTGGTTTTTTATTGCCAAACAGAAACGTGACCTCTTGAATAGTATCATGATTGAAGTTGGGAATATTCAGGCGATTTCCCCGAAATGCGGGATACATCTCTTTCAGCGGTATCTCGATAGTTTGCCAGTCACCACTGGTTTCAAAATAACGTTCATAGGAGTAATAGGATCTCAGCGTATGCTTTACCCGAAACTGGTATCGTTTGCCGTCGCCCTTAAGTCTGATCTGCACCCGGGTGCTTTCATTAACCCGTGCCCCTCGGAATTGATAGCGCACAGATGAGAATCCACCATTATTTTCCAGCGAAATATCGCCGCTAAAGATACCGTGTCCTTCGGGAGTCAGTTCAAAGCTCCCATTTGACCGTCCGCCCATCACCACGTCATCCACTATTCGCCAGTTTCGGAGGCTGACATCCTCACTGAAATCGAAAACAACTTCTGTGTTTAATGTGAGAGCTAAAAAAATAAATCCGATCAAGTACTTCATTCTGAATAGTCTTGGTATTTGAGTCAATATGCTTCGAAGAATCAAGTATAACAGCTTGGAATTCGTTCCTTTTCAGAAGATATCCGGCGAGCCCGATTTGAATGATTGCTTTTCAAGTAGCCGAAAAAATGAGTTCAGAAGAGCCGTTTACCCACCAAGATGTTCATTACAGAAGCGCTGTTATACTTTGGCTTAAAGCCCCGACCAATGATTGAAAATTCCTATTTTGTACATGCAATTGTAGATCCAGACATTATTACCCAGAAATCCAAAGAGGCTCACTGCAGCTTTCTCTTTACATTTTCAATCACTTGTTCTCATGTTCTCTGATGGGTTTACCGGATAAGCCAAAAAACCTGCCATCCGGTATGTTGGATATCATATTATTCATTGTTCGCTTATGGCATTAATTCACGCCGTATTCTATATTCGTTATCTTTAGTTTTAACCATGTCCAGTCACCATCCTCTAATTTCCAGTTTGCTCTCAATTCTACAGGTATTTTAACTCCGTTCCTGATGTCAGTTTTGGTTGCTGTTACTGTCCAAAGTTTGGGCTCAGAGTTTGCTTCAGTTTCTGCATAACGCATGGCTGTAAACTTATCAAAGCTGCCATTTTCATCGAAATGGAATACGCCCGAACCCTCAGTTCCTTTGTATGTCATAGTAGCTTTAGCGGAGTGGTCATCAATAGATTCCCAGCTGATGTGAGGGCTTAGAGCGGCAGAAGGGAACCAAACAATTTCGGCTAAATATCTCTGTAACGTGGCTTGATTGACCTTTTCATTATTTTTAGCGTTTACAACCGGAATAAGGGAGAGTAACTTTATTGTCATTTCGCCATGTCCATCTACAAACTTATCACGCCCGACTACATGCATGAGAGGATTCATTTGCAGACTTACCGACCAGTTAAAAGCTGGCGGTTCAACAGTGAAATACTGTTTGGCCGTGGCATTGTACCAGTCCTTCTGTTCGGGCTTCAATAACATCTGTGCAGATTGCTCTAAATAAACACGGTCAATATTTTCTTTTCCAACCATACCGCTTACATTCAACCATTTTTGAACGACATCTGGCAGACCTGCTATCATCTCTTCCGAAACAACCGCTTTCTGAGACGTAACTGAAACTGCCAACATTTGGGTTGTTTCTGCAGCCACTAATTTCTTAAAACTGAAGCTTGAGTAAGCCAGAATAGTTGCAACTAAGATTATCACATTTAAGATGGATCCATATTTGGCATCACTCCAATAGACCACAATCAGAAACTGTGATAGCACCACAGCCAACATTCCGATTACCCACCAGTACTCGTATTTACTCAGAAATGAAATTGCAGATGCTGTAAATAATAAAAATGCAGCCAGCCAGATTATTCCATACGGCTTGGATATCGGTTGTGAAAGTGCATCAAATTCGGATATGCCAAATGCCTTCAGAAATCCGAATAGATGGATGACACCGTGCATTCCAATTATTATAATTAAAGCTATTCGCACTATTTATTTTTCTTATGGCTGATGGTTCAGCGTATTAAAGCCCGCGGGAAAACTGACTCCCTTCTTACAGAAACCCCGGACTGTTGATACTGGTTTTTTAAAAACAGGCAGTCTCAGAGTTAATCCTAATGCTGAAACCTAATTACGCATATAATCCATAAACGACAAATCAGAATCCACACATATCCGGCTTTTGCACAATAAATCCGTTGATTTACTCTCTTCTCAAGTAGTTCAAGAGGCAGTGAGCCATTCCCCGGAATTATATCATGGAGCTCTCGGATATCAAAGTCACCCCCGATGGGGCAAGCCCTCTTCAAGTAATATCCGCCAGCAGACCAAGCTAATCCGAAATTGCTAAACCGGAAGAATTCGCTGCACCTGACGACTCATTCGCGAGGTACGCAGCACGCATCCGGCGTCAAGACCCGTCACAGTTATTCAGTCGACTACCGCACTCTTAACACAAGCATCCTGATACCGTATATAACTATGGATACGCCGATCAGGGCAGCGAGTGCGATGCTCTCAGCGCCGGTAAGCTGAAACAGAAGCCACCCAACGATGAGCACACTGAGTATCGGGATGGTCGGTCCAAACGGAAGCTTAAACTCTTCTCCTTTCGGCAGGCCGTCGCGTCGCCTAAGGTAGATCACCGCCAGGCTAACTGCCATGTAGATCACGAGAATGGAACCCGACGCCACGACAGCCAGTTTTTCGAAACTGCCGGTGAGTGCAAACGCACACACAACCACCGACATGAAGATAATTGCGGTGTAAGGAGTCTTGTGTTTCGGGTGTATTCGTCCAAGTATTTTCGGAAGGTTGCCATCGCGCGCCGATGCAAAAATTACCCGGGGCGTATTCAGCATGTCGCCGCTGAGCGTTCCGAAGATGGAGACGACACCGGCTGCGATGAGCATATTCGCGCCCCAGTCGCCGAAGACTCTCCTGGCAACAGCAGCCAGCGGTGCTTCAGTGTTATTCGCAAGTTCGGGCCCGAGAACACCCTGCGACACACTCTGAAGGCCAACGTAGAGCGCAAGGATTCCAACAAGACCGAATAATAATCCCAGCGGAACAGTCTTCGTGGGGTTCTTGATTTCACCGCTTGCACTTAAAGCCGACTCGGCCCCGGCAAAAGCAAAGAATAAGATAATCGCGGCTGCCCCGATGCTGTCCGCTGATGGCATCTCCCGGATCATCAGATACTCAAAATTGACCATCGTGACACCAACGAGCAGGAGGAGTATCAGTGGTAACAGCTTGGCAAAGGTGTTAAATACAAAGAGTCGTACGCCTGATTTCACGCCCCTGATATTTACGATTGCGAGAAATGCGATGAGGGCGACTATGAAGATTGAGTACAGAACAGGGTGCCCAAGTTGGGGAAATGCTATCTCTATCGACTTTACCATCGCAACGATAATAGCTGCGTCAGCTATCACTGCCCACCCGAACCAGTACAAGATTGAACAAACAAAACCGGCGAACGGGCCGAATGCCTCCTCGATATACGCATACGAGCCGCCACTTCGTGTAACCCGGGTGCCAACCTCCGCGAAGCAGAGAAACACCAGTGCAACTGCGAGGGCACATACGAAATAAGCAAAGATGGCAGCAGAGCCGAGGTAAACGGCAACCAGGCCTGGCAATACGAATATCCCACCGCCAACCACCATATTGATCACACTAAGTCCCAGCGCCTGAGTGCCAATTGCGCGCACCAGCTCTTCATCTTCCGTATTGCTTTGTTCAGTCACTTGCGACATATATATCTCGTTGAATCTCTCCACGTTATAGCAGCCCGGCGCATCTTGGGAGCAGCAGGTTCTTTTCTAAGAAGTAGCATAAATATTTACTTAGCTCAACTTCCGCAAAACGGCGTTGTAGTTGCTACAATTTAGGCTGAATGTTCTCCCGTTCGCCCAACAGATCCAGTTCCTCGACCGCTCGCCGGGCTTGTTCTCCCCGACACCATTCATAGCC
>Ga0307966_1000959_pt1 | contig 23524 bp, 17 predicted proteins | sample OrgLakmetagen646_FD_203141 | JGI IMG/M metagenome (GOLD analysis project Ga0307966, IMG submission 203141) | Saline water microbial communities from Organic Lake, Antarctica - #646 | ecosystem: Environmental > Aquatic > Non-marine Saline and Alkaline > Saline | place: Antarctica: Organic Lake... | reverse complement strand
ACCGCAGATTCACTGGTATCCTTGATGCCTGACTACTCTGATGAATTACAGACAATGACGGGAAGCGGGCGCGCGCTTGTAAGCGAGCCGGGAAACAGCAACAGGGTAACAGTAGAGTTTCAGAGCAACAGATTTCGTAGCCTGTTAACAATACGAACCAGCATTGGTGTGGAGGGCGGTCAGATTCTGATTGAGCCTGACTCACTTCTGATATACAATAAAATTGATGATATCGCACAAAAAGTATCCCCGGCGCAGAGCAATCTGAGCAGTGTGGGATCTATAGCGTCGCTGAACATGCTGGACCTGTTCAATTTCAAAATTGAGGCTGACCAGATTGAACAAATTTTTGATAATGGGGATACATATCTTGCGCTGCTGAGTGATCGTGCGGTAGTGGAGGTCGGGAAAACCAGCGGACTGGTAGTTCAGGTTGATCGTTCTCAGTCTCCGCCGCCAATACCCTATAAACTGATCGAATACGATGGATATGCGGAGATAAGCCGTTTTCAACTGCCGCGGAAAATTACCATTTTTAGTGGGGACGGCCAGTCACGAGCTACGTTTCTGGTTCAGCAACTTGATGTGAATGGTAAACTGCCGCCCCTGAGAATTGACATTCCGGATGATATTCCAATCTACAGACCATGACAATACGGATATTTTTTCTCCTTACATTTTTGATTGCCGGGTTGGTGTCGTCGGCAGCCGGCCAGTCGGGCTATGACGAGTTGCGGTCGGAACTGATTGAGAAACAGGAGACAACCCGGAGCCAGATTGAAAATCTGCAGGACCAGATCGATAGTTATCTCGAAAGACTTGGGTACGCCACGGAACGGTATGATCAGATGTATCAGCAATATGAAGAGCTGACGCGTGTGATTACTCTTCAACAGGAAAAAATCAACCAGATGAACCGTGAGCGTCGTCAGATTCTTGATGAGATAGAACTCGTTCAAAATGAACGGGAAGCTCTGCAGCAACGGCTCACCGAACTAATAGATCAGTACCGGTCAACCCTCTCTTACATTTATAAATATGGCCGCACGCAGGAACTTGCGCTTCTATTGACGTCATCGTCCGTTAATCAGCTCATGATCCGGTCATATTATTTAAGCAGGTTTGATGAGCATCAGCAGCAGCAAATGGAGCAGATACGAGAGACGGAAGCTGAATATGAAGAGACACAAAAAGACCTGGAGGAGGCTCGAGAGCGCAACCGTGAGGCGCTGGAATCAATTCGCCGGGAAACGGATGAGCTTGCTGAAAAAGAGGAGCAGCAGAAACGAAATATTGAACTGTTGCAGCGCGACCGCAACAATCTTGAGACCCAGGTACAGATTCGACAGAATCAGCTGAATGAACTTACGGAGGCTCTTGATGATCTTATCGCTGAAGAGCAGCGTCTGGATGCGGCTGCCGCCTCAGGGGGCGTAACGCGTGCGAGCCCAATCAGTGAAGATGATATGACTGCATTTGAATCTCAGTTCGAAGCCCTGCGGAATGGTCAGATGCCGTGGCCTGTAGACAACGGCGTGATTACGGAAAGGTTTGGTGAACGGGTACACCCGGTTTTCCGAACCCGTACAAATGTGCCCGGTGTTGATATTGCCACACAGCCACGGTCGACCGTGCGTGCGGTAAGCGATGGTTATGTTTTTGAAGTGGTGCCATTTCCCGATTTTGGTGAAGTGGTGCTTGTGAAGCATGGAACCTATTATACCGCCTATGGAAACCTGAGCAGTATTTACGCACGAAAAAATCAGGTGGTAGATCAGGGCGATGTCATCGGGTTGTCGGGTGATGAAGATAACCTGCGGGGCGAAGTACTGTTCTTTCTGGTTCGGGAGGGCAGCGAGTTTGTCGATCCTGAACGGTGGCTTCAGGAATCGATCCAGTAGAAGCAGATAAAGTTCACCATCGGGTTGATGTGGTCACTTATCTGCCTCAGGACCCTGAATCTTTACTTCATATTTACAAACTGCAGCGGGATTCCAAATTTCTTTCCTTTCAGCAGTTGGATGACCTCCTGCAAATCATCTATCTTTTTTCCCGTCACACGAACCTGATCATCCTGAATTGCGGGCTGAACTTTCAGTTTTGCTGCTTTAATCTCTTTCACAATCTTTTTGGCTGTCTCGCGGTCGATTCCCTCTTTAATATCTGCGCTCATTTTAACTGCGCCCGAGCTGCTCCCTTGTTCAGGGCCAAAGTCCAGAACCTTGGGCTCCAGTTTCCGCTTAATAAAATGTTTAGTCAGCATCTCTTTTACAGCCTGAAGTTTCATGCTTTCAGCCGCTACTATGTCGATCCTGTTCTCCTTTTTCGAAAACTCTACCTCTGTATGAAGTCCTCTGAAGTCATAGCGGGTGGCCACCTCCTTCAGTGTATTATTAACTGCGTTATCAATTTCCTGGGCATTGATTTCATTTACAATATCAAAAGATGCCATAAACCAGATGAGTTTTAAATGTTCCGGATAAATTCTTAATCAAATGGAAAATACATAGAAATTTTACAACGAGTTTTGTATTCTTCGAAAAAGCAGGAGCAGAAATGTGTAGGGTCATCCCCTACAAAATGTAAAGGTAACCTTATTACATCATTCGACGGCCTATTGCACTATTGTATTGTGGATCTAAAAATCATACTAACATAAACCAAACGGGAATCATATGGGAGCAGATCAAAACACAGAAGAGGAGTTCAAGCCGAGGGGAGCCATGGCTTTCTTTGTACTCTTACTTCTCTTTTTCATCACAGTTTACTTTTCTATCTACTTTCAAATGCTTAGCTGGGGGTAGGGAATGGACAAATCAGAAAAAATAGCATTAATACTCAGCGTAATGTTGCTCTCGCTGTTCTTCGGGGCAATTGTATACGCGTCAATGGCAAGAAATATCGAGGTTCCGACATGCATTACAGATGTGGAACCTTTCCTGACGGACACCCTGTTTCAGACCGGGCCGGATGAGTACGAACTGCAGATGGTAGCCCGGATGTGGGCATTTCAGCCATCCGTCATTCGCCTTCCGAAAGGGTCAACAGTGAATCTCTACCTCACCTCTCAGGATATCATACACGGGTTTAAAGTAGAGAGAAAGAATGTTAACCTGATGGCAGCTCCGGGCGCGATCAACTATTTACAGGTCACGTTTGATGAAGCCGGCGAGTATAAATTCGCATGCCACGAATTTTGTGGTGCTGCACACCATACCATGGCTGGCCGATTCATCATCGAAGATGATACAAACGAACCTGAAACTGCTGAATAGGAGGCGCCTTTAATGAATACAGATAACTATACCTTTCAATTTTCTAAATCCTCCAAATACCTAAATTCGGTCCTTCTTATTATCCCGATGGTACTGCTGTTTATCGGCGTTTACGGCGGGTTGATGCAGACCCTGTTCAGGGCCGGTATTATACAGAGCGACCCATTCGTTGGAGGAGATTATTATAAAGGCCTGACGTTTCACGGAGTGCTGAACGCGATAGTGTTCACCACATTTTTCGCTGTGGCGCTGGGCAATGCACTCGTCCCGTATTCGCTTAAAAAACAGCTCAACAGCAAGATTTCCTGGGCTTCAGCTATCTTGATGCTGGTGGGGTCTGTGGTTGCGGCTGTTGTGATTCTTCTGGGTGAGGCAACCGTACTCTATACTTTTTATCCGCCATTGAAAGCGCACCCCCTCTTTTATGTAGGGCTTACCCTGCTTGTTGTTGGGTCGTGGCTGGCTTCATACAACTGGGTGCCAATGTACCTGGAGTGGAGAAAAGAGAACAAGGGTGAGAAAACGCCGCTTGCCGTGGTTGGAATGTTTACAACATTCATTATCTGGTTTATAGCCACTCTGGCTGTAGCAACTGAAATACTGACCATGCTTCTGCCATGGTCATTGGGGCTGGTTGACGAAGTGAACGTGATGCTTGCCCGGACTCTGTTCTGGTTCTTCGGCCATCCGCTGGTCTATTTCTGGCTGCTTCCCGCCTACGTAATGTACTACTCCTTTTTGCCAAAAATTGCGGGTGGAAAACTCTACTCCGATATGGCTGGACGAATGGTGTTTATGTTGTTTATCGTGTTTTCGGTTCCTGTTGGAACACACCACCAGTACATGGATCCCGCGATTGGTGCGCAATGGAAGTTGCTGCACGGAATTTTCACCTTTGCGGTTGCTATGCCGAGTTTAATTACGGCATTTACGATAGCCGCGTCGCTTGAGTATGCTGGTCGGCAGCGGGGAGCAACAAGTCTGTTTGGGTGGATGGGCAAGCTTCCCTACCTGGATAAAGAAAGATGGCTCTTTCCCTACCTGATTACAGGGCTGGTCATCTTCATTTTTGGTGGCATCGGAGGGATCATTAACTCTTCGTACCAGATGAACACCGTCATTCACAATACCGCCTGGGTACCGGGGCACTTTCACCTGACGGTTGCCGGGCCTGTGCTGCTGGCGTTTCTGGGTGGTAGCCTCTATTTGATCGGGCAGTTTATGAACAAAGAGATCCGGCTGAAGGGAACGGCGATGATTATGCCGTACATCTACACAGTTGGTCTTTTGATAATGTCGTACGGGCTAAAGATTGGCGGTTTAATGGGGATGCCACGCCGAACCAATACCGGCGCGTCTTACGCGAATCCGGACAGTATTCTCTATCAGCCCGACTGGATTCCATACATTAACCTCACCGTTGTGGGCGGTGTGATTATGTTTATTGGAATTGTGATGTTTGTTACAGCCTTCTTTACAACTGTCTTTTCAAAAAGCAGACCCGGTACGGATTCTGATACATCAGAGGTATCGTTCCCAATATCCGAATCACTGCATGATGAAGACGCGAAATGGCTGCGAAACTTCAAGCCGTTCATTATTATCGCAATAATCCTGATTGTTCTATCCTACACGCCTGTTATCATTGATGTGCTTCAGGCCACGTATGGAGGATCTGTCCCGTATTCACCCAATAGCCCGGTACCGCTTAGGTAGATATGATTATGGATGTTATCAGAAAGATGAATAGCCGAATACCATTACATTTAATTGGTGTCGCAATCGGACTGGCAGGGCTTCTGCTGTCCGGCTGTGACCGGCTTTCGGTAAAGAAGTCGATGGCGGATGAGAGCTACGAGCTGATAGATCAGGACAGCAGTTTGGTTCAGTTCCCAGACGCATATAAAGGAAACGTACTGCTTGTTGGCTATGTGTACACGCATTGCCCTGATATTTGCCCAATGATTACCTACAACATGCGGGATATTCAGCAAGAGCTTTTGGATGAGAAGGAGTTTATGCTGGTTAGCATCTCTTTTGATCCTGAACGGGATACTCCGGAGATACTCCATCAGTATGCCGAAAATTATAAACTTGATCAGGAGAACTGGAAGCTGCTCACAGGAAACACCGAAGAGGTCGACGAAGCACTGGAAACGCTGGAAATCAATACGCTTAAATCGCCCACGAGTTTCGAAGATGACGGCACTGCACGGTATTTTATCGATCATACAGACCGTGTGACACTGATTGACCGAAACGGTGATGTCAGAAATACGTATGTAGGCAGTAAGATGAATCAGGAACAAATAATATCAGATATTCATAAAGTATTAACTGAATGAGGTTATCTTCATGAATGGAATAAAAATGACGATTGTTATTACAATTCGCACATTAGAGTGATATTCTGCTAAAAACTTTCAATCAATAAAAATCAAAAAAGAACAATTACAATGAAAAAATTATTAATAAGCACTATTCTTGCTTCATTTGTCTTCATGCTTGCAGCATGCGGTGGTGGAGAATCTACTGAACAAACAAGTGAAGATACTTCAATGGCATCAGCTGACGACGGTGTTCGTACAGTTGAAGTTATTGGCGTTGATGATCTGCGATTTGCTATAGCGGAAGCTGGTGAAGGTCTGGTAACAGGCGGATCATCCGGTGACTTTATGGTTCTGGAATCAATTGAAGCTTCAGCCGGCGAAGAACTGCGCATTTCATTGCGAACCGTTAGTAACCTGCCTCCAACGGCAATGTCTCATAACTTTGTTGTATTGACCATGGATGCTGATGCAGATCAATTTGCACGCGCATCACTTCAGGCAGCAGATAATAACTATATCTCGTCTGAGTATACAGATTGGGTGATTGCATCCACTGATATGCTTGGCAACGGAGAATCTGATTCTATAACATTCACGGTCCCTGAAGAACCGGGAACCTACCAGTTTATCTGCACATTCCCAGGACACTATAGCGGCGGAATGGTTGGTACTCTTGTTGTTACATAGTATTCACTAAATAATATAAGTTTCAAAGCCCGGGTGGTAATTAACTATCCGGGCTTTTTTATGTCAACATAATACTGTTTTGATAAATCGCATTATAGTATTGTCAGGTTTATTAAAAACTAACAAGTCTTAATAGGCTATTTCTTCCCGTTGAGATAGAACAGAGCAATGAGTAAGAGCAAGAGATAGACAGCCATCACCATCAGAACAATTCCAAAACCGGCGTTTATGCTGCTAAAGTAATGTACCGGCGCGTTGATGAGCAACAGTAATGGAAAGCCCAGCACCAGGGCCAGTCCGCTTCCATAAACCAGGTTGTAGCTCACCGGAGATTCCATCTTCTCGTCAAGAATGCGAAGGAGCAACAAGCCTGACTGCAGTGTTCCCGTCATATTTCCATATATCGCTGCAAACCGTTCAAGTGTGAATGAGGGGAATAGTGCATCGATAAGCTTCGTGAGTGTCCACCACGTGGCAACTACTACCGACAGTGAGATTAGAAGCAGAGGAAGCCAGTACGTTCCGATGACAGTAAGGCTGATGGCTGCAACGGATGCGGTAATCATTAAATCCATAAAGAAGTTAGAGATTCGGGTCATCGTCGTATCGTCCACATAAGAAGATGTGCCGGTGAAGTCGATCCCTTTTCGCACACCCAGCGCTATAATAGCGGCAAAAACGAAGTGAAAAGACCAGAGCGTTGATGCTTCATTTGCCGCACCAGCAAGCGTAAGTGCAGCTTCACCTGCTTTTAAAAAAAGATAGGTTAGCAGGTAGGTGCCCCCAATCAACCCGATGTGGAATGATAGCGACTCCAGCACACCGGGCGATGTTGTGATGCGCCCAGCAGACAAGTCTTGCTCGGTGTCGGGCATATGAAAATGAGCAGTGCCACTCGATGAGGGCTTTATGAGTTCAGCTTTCCCTTGCTGAATACCACGTTTTACGATATAGACTCCCGTGGTATAGGCCGCAAGAAAACCGGCTGCGGCGAACGTGAGCCCCACAATGCCACCGTTTTCAAAGCCAAAGCCTTCCCAGTTCTGCCCGATGGTATAGGCAATTCCCGGATTCATCCCAAACGCCAGAGGCGGAAGCATACCGATGCCCGCAAAGAGATCTGGCTGAACGGTGGCAATTAATGCGAAGGCAATGAGCAGGCCGATGATTCCCTGCAGCAGATAGGTGATAATGAAAATCATACCTGTCTTTACGGAGGAGAGGCCTATCTTCTTCCGCGTGGCACGGAGACTCAGTCCAATAAATAGAAGCGCCAGGAGATGATAGACATAGACCCCAAGTCGATCCGATGTAAGGTCGATCCATCCGGCCCCATTCATGCCGATCATCAACCCTAATATACCAGCGAGGAGATTTGCGGGTATGAGGTAACGCTGAAAGAATGATATTTTATACCGGATAAAAAATCCTGCAAGCAGCAGGGCGCCCAGCCAGGAAAAATCCAGGAAAAAACGGCCGGCTGAAATGTCCATCTCCCAGAATATCATGCGAGACTCCGTACCCGTACCGGTTGCTCTCCATCCTGCAGGCGCTGAATGTAATTTTTCCACTGAAGTGCGCTGGCATTTTTTAAAACGAGCTGATGAATACCGGATTCCGTTGTCATTGTAATCTTATGATTCTGCTCAACAGACATGTAGAGAATCTCATCAAGTGACAATCGCGTTTTTGAAGAGCCGATAGACAGCAGTAGTGTGTCGCGGGTCAGTTCAGCATAGCCGGGTCCTTTTTGTATGAGCTCGTGATTATCATTGATCTCATTCACCTTGCAGCCAGAGTTGGTTAGAAGAACCAAGTCACGGTCCATCTCCATCGGCATCTGGTTGATTGTTTCAAACATTTTAACGATAGAATGCGGCTCTCCATGGGTATCAACGAGTCTTGATCGAAGATTCATTTTATACGAGAGGTTCGACGAACGGCTGTAAACGTGAACGCCATCGGGAGAGTAGACTGAGCCTGTATCCCCGGTGTCAGGACAGCGGTACAGGAATCTTTCAATACCTTTGGCCGGTTTTGCACATGAGTGAATTTTAACAGTGTCAGGTGGCGTGTATTCATCAAACTCGATCAGATCTCTGCAGGTGTTGGCAAAGGTCTGGTAATCGCTGAAATCGGATCCATGGAGAGGATCAAGCCATCGAATTTCGATTGTGCTTTTGCGCGGATTGTCTGCCCAACGGGGCCAGGAGAGATACGACCCGTGGATCTGAACAGGGTGAACGGGAATGTTCATTTTCCAGAACAGCTTCAGCGTGGTTTCTATAAGTGGTTTGGGTTTCCCTGCCCAACGGCGTCCTCCTTCCGGAAATATGACGATCATCCGCCGCTTATCAATCATATTCATGACGCTTCGTACAATTCCGGGTTCCGGAACATACTTGCTGGTCGGAACAATACCGATACTGTCCATAAAAATTCGCGGAAGCGTTTTATGAAACTGATCGCGGGTCATAACGCCGGCCGTTGGTTCTTCAGTCATATCAAGATTGATGAAGAACGGATCGAAATAGTTGGCATGGTTTCCGAATATAAAACACGGTCCATGAGACGGCATGTTGTGCGGGTTAGTCACAACGGGCGAAAAGAGGCAGCGCGTGGTGGGCATTACCAGCTTTCGCATGATGGGGAATGTAAAACCCGATATTCCCCGATCATTTTTCGAAAAAGTAAATGACATAAATACTGCTTAATTAAAATGAGCAAGCATGCGTTGGAAGCAATTCCTGCAGTCCGCCGCCAATCGGAGATCCTGGTGGCGTATAAGGCACATCAGGAGCTGAGAACGACGATGGGTCTTCCATAAACGACTCAATCATGCCGTTCAGATAGCTGTAGTGGGCTTGCCAGGATATATTTTCAGAGTTTGACTGCCGACTATTAAGATCTTCTGATAGCATTTGAAGCGTCATTTTTGTGATAGCCTGAACATCGGGAGCAGCAGAGTTGTCGCCGGCCAGCATGATTGCATTTCGAAGGACAGAGACGTTCACCGCCCGGTGAATGGGAGCGTAGTATCCTGATGCGGGTTCCTTCAAAACAGAGCCGGCAAGCAGGGTGTCGAAAATATCATTAAGCCCCGGAAGTGATTCATCACGTGCATTTTGCAGGACAAGGCGTGCTGCGCGGTTTGAATTCAGCAGTAGTCCGGACGTGAGGTTTGCGGCTGTTTCTGCAATTGCAACGGGGTCCAGAGCGGGGTCGGTATATCCGCGAAACAGCTCCCTTGTAGGTGATATTCCCGCCGGACGGGGAGGAATCATATCAAGCAGTGATTCCGGAAGGGCCAGCTCTTCAGGATCCAGAGTCCTCATTAGATTTTCAAGGGCACTTATTTGAATTGACGCTTCTACAGGCTGAGGTGCGTGCTGGTTGTCGCCCCGTATGGCGTAGGTGTAATCTACTCCGCCTACAAGTTTTGATGTTGCCTCCGTTTGATATCGGTGGTAGAGGTAGATCGGTACCAGAACATCTTCCATCTGCGCCATCGCGCGTCCTTCACGGATCACCTCTTCTCCAAAATTTTCAAGCGCAATACGGCGAATATCCATGATGTGATCGAGCTGTTCAACCGGGTCGCTGCCATACTCCCAGAGGTGCGCGGCAGGGTGCATGCCGCTTGTTGGGCGGGCGGCCTCGTCGGAAATGTAGAGAAGGCCCATTTCAACGGTCTCTTCCAGAATATTCTGAAGCTCCGCTTCCTCATTGGCACCATCCGGAAAATCCTGATAGCCGTAAGCCACAGCACGCTTATCCCATTCTCCAATATCGGTGTCGTATGCGTTATCGAGGCTTATCTGACCGTCTCTGGTAATGCTTGCCCGTGGATGCGGGTAGTCCATTACAGATGCAAGATCGTTAGTGCTTGCCGCAAAATTGTGGGCAATACCGAGCGTGTGTCCGACTTCGTGTGCTGAGAGCTGACGAATTCGGGCAAGGGCCATCTCCAGCATGTCGGGGTCGGGCTCTACTCCTTCTTCATACGGAGCAAGCAATCCTTCAGCAATCATATAATCCTGGCGAACTCTTAACGAGCCAAGAAGGACATTTCCTTTGATGATCTCTCCGGTTCGGGGGTCGGTGACGGATGACCCGTAGGACCAGCCCCGTGTGGATCGGTGAACCCAGTTTATGACATTGTACCGGATGTCCAGCGGATGTGCGTCATCCGGAAGAACTTCGACCCGATAGGCGTTTTCGTAGCCAAGCGCTTCATATGCCTGTGCCCACCATCGTGCGCCATCGAGCAGGGCTGAGCGGACAGGTTCGGGTGTTCCGTTATCAAGATAATAGACGATCGGCTCAACCGGTTCGCTCATTTCAGCATCAGGATTTTTCTTTTCAAGCCGATGGCGCGAAATAAAGCGTTTTGTGAGTTCTTCGCCAATGGGAGTGCTATAGTCTTGATAGGATATGCCAAAGAAACCGGATCTCGGATCAAACTCCCGCGGCTGGTAATTGTCGTCGGGAAGTTCAACAAAGGAGTGGTGCTGTCGCAGTGTAATGGACTCGGCTGTGGGCGCCACCGATCGTACCTGGCGTCCGGGGCTGGATGTTGTAAACGTAAGGATAGCTTCAAATTCACTGTTTTTCGGGAAGTTAAAGGTACCGGGCAGGTGAATGGCTGATCGCCCGGCATCCAGTGAATAGCTGCCTTCTCCTCTGTTTCGGAGACTTCCAATGGCATCGTGCGCATCGCGAAGTAAAAAATCTGTCGCATCGATCAGAGCACGTCCGTCTTCAAATACTTCAACTTTAAAACCCCAGAGTACAGATTGAGCAAACGCCTCATTCACAGATTTCCGTTCAAGTGCGTTTTCACTGCTGGCTCTGAAACCGTAGTTGGGCTGAACCATCAATAACTTGGGCCCGATTTTTTCAAATTTAACAACCCGGGTGTCTCCGAGCTGACTTCTGTCCAGACCAATATCGTTGGATCCGAGTCCGGCTGCGAGGGAATTGACATAAAGAATTTCTTCGTCCAGCTTGTCGATCTCCATCCAGATTTTCCCCTCGGCGTCATCCCACCAGAAATCAAAAAAACCTTCATAATGCTCCATTCCGTCAGTTGTTTCGGATATGGTTGATTGCGCATGGAGCGCTGAGGAGAGTGTGAGCAGACTTAATAAAAGAAGAGTTACGGTGCGTTTCATAATGTTCAGGAAAATTAAGGTTCGCTGTTAAGAAACGAAATAGTTGCTTGATAAGGAAAGAAAAACAGTTTTCAATATGTTAAAGATAATCAGGGATTGTATAGATGGTGTCGGTTTGACGGTGGTATGCATGAATTGGTGGGGATGAGCATAGAGAAGTAACCACAAATAAAAAAGGCCTCCCGGGATGAACCGGAAAGCCTTTCAATAGATAAGAACTATAAATCAGTTCTGTTACTTAATCAGAGTCATCTTGCGAGTCTGAATAAAGTTACCCGCCTGAATTCTGTACAGATACATTCCACTGGCAAGATTACTTGCATCAAATGGAATACTGTAAAAGCCGGCAGACTGCTGCTCGTTGCTTAGCAGTGTAGCCACTCGTTGACCTACGATGTTAAATACCGCAATCTGTACACTTGCCGCTTCTGGCAGCGCGTACTCAATTTGGGTAGTAGGGTTGAATGGGTTCGGATAGTTCTGCTCAAGGGCAAACTTCTGAGGCATGCCGCTGACATCATCAATACTTGTAGAGACACCCGGTAAGAGAGCTGTTGAACCGTCGGCCAGTACAAGAAGAGCACCAAATGCTTCTCCATCCTGATTGGCTGAAGGGGTCAGGAATCCGCTCGCAAGAACAAGCGCTGACTTCCCGCCAAGTGCGTTGGCATCGGCTTCAAAAGAAGCAATAACATCATCGCCGGCAGGCGCAATGTCGATGGTGTAGCTCGCAGCCGGTACATTTGTGTAGTCAGCCGTAGTGGTACCAAAGACAACACCTTCAGCGAGTGTCGTTACATCACGTGCGAAAATATCCACTGCAGGTGCATCAGGTGACCCGTGATTGATTCTGAATGAGAATGTATCATTGTCCGGTGCCGAGGTTGCGGCATTAGGAATCACATCCAGGAAGAAGTCGGTATCTTCACCGCTTGGATTTGGTGCAAAACCTGATGGATCCAGAACACCGCTGGCAACCACATAGTAGTTACCGGGATCGAAGAATACATTCTGAAATGTAACGCCTGATGACAAGGGCTGACCTGTAGGTGTAACGCCGATATCCAGTCCTGTATTTGATGGGAGCTCTATAAAGCCCGTTGCGCTTCTGAACGCCACGTCTTCCAGTGTAAGGGTGCCATCAAGATAAATATCAACCGATGCTACAGCCGGATCCGGTGAGTTATGGATGATTTGAACCTGGGTTGGTACAGGTGCAACATCTCCTTCAAAGAATGGGAAGAGCTGCGTGTCGTCACCAAATTGCCCCAGTGTTCCCGTGATGTTTACAGGTCCGTTTGGTACAGGAGATCCTGAACTATAGAAGGAATTGTTTCGCGCAATACGAATGATAAAAGTCTCACCAGCCGTATTTTCGAACGTCACATTCACACCGCTTCCTGTATCCACAGTACCTGTTGGCCAATCTGCTTCACTTGCCTCGGTTAAAGTAACATTTTGCAGGACAACACGTGATCCTTGAAGATCAGATTCAGCATTATATCCAGCTGCGGTGATAAGCTGTGGTTCTGGTAGTGGATTGTTGTTACTCAGAATTTCGAATTCAGATACTTCAATATTTTTCTGATTTTCGAAAACAGCTGTTTCACCAAGAATGCGGATGCTGTCACCCGGCGCTACAACTGTACCTGACTGGTTTCCACCTGTATCGAAGTCAGTGATATTGATACCGGCCGTATTGTCCTGGACAAAGTAATCGGCAACGCCAAATCCAAAGTCATTTGAATTTACAATGCCGGTTATTTCGACCAGTGTACCTTCATCAGCTGCTCGTGCTTCAGAAATGGTAACCTCAGAGATTGCAGAAAGAAGGGTGGTTGTTCCGTCTCCTTCTACTACCAGCAGGCCAAAGCCGTTGCCGTCAGAGATATTAGCTTCGTTAAAAAAGCCAGATGCGAGAACGGCAATTGCATCCCCTGTAAATGCGCTGAGCGGGGCTGGGATCTCAAGAAGAACCTCTCCTCCTGCTCCGGCAACCCCAATAAGCTCATCGTTTGCAGCCAGAGGTACATAACCTGTAAAGTCAGGATAGGCAAGGTCTGAAACAGCAGGGTTTTCTGTGCCGGTTTGCTCGAGGTAGATATCAACGTTGGGTGCATCAGGAGAGCCGTGGTGAACGTTCACTTCGACTCCATTTTCGTCTGCTGCCATTGTTTTTCCGCCCGTAAAAAGTTCGAGTGAAAAAGCTGATGCGTCTGTAAAGTTGGCAGGATCGAGTACGCCCGAAGCGACTGCGATATAGCTTTCATCTTCGGTAAGCGTCACTGGAATTGGAGCGAGTGCATTTTCGATACCAGCGCCTGCTGGAGCGATTTCGATGCTCAGTTCAACACCAGAGGGCACCAGTCCAAACGGTGTGGCATCGCGGAAATTTACACCTTCGTAAGTCAGCTCACCATTCACAAAAATATCGACTGACTGCACAGCAGGGTCGGGTGAGTTATGAACGATTTGAAGGTTTGCAGACGGTACGAATTCCTCAAGTTCAAGAACGGTACCATCGGCCAGTACAGCAATTAAGCCGAATGCGTTGCCTTCAGTGGCATTTGCTTCGTCAAAAAATCCTGATGCGAGTACTGTCACAGCAGCACCGGCCGCATCAAGCGTAGCAAAAGGTGCGGAGAACTCAAGTAGTATCTCACCACCTGCTCCTGCAATCCCAACGACTTCATTGTCAGGTGAAAGTGCAGCATAACCTGAAAAGTCTGGATACCCAAGATCAGCAATTGCAGGAGTATCTGACCCAGTTTGCTCTAAATAGATATCGACATTAGGTGCATCAGGAGAGCCATGCTGTACAACAACATCTACGTTGTTCTCATCAGCTGCCGTAAGTTGTGCTCCTGAAAGAAGTTCAAGTGAAAAACCTGCTGCGCCGCTAAATCCTGATGGATCAACCACACCAGAGGCAACTGCAATATAGCTTTCACCGTCTGTTAGAGTGACGGGGATGGCAGGTAATGCTGCGCCAATGCCTGCCCCGGCAGGTGCAATTTCAATGCTCAGCTCAACACCGGCTGGTACTTGAGTAAATGCGGTAGCTGTTTTGTAATCAATACTTGTCAGAAATTCATCACCATTCACAAATATATCAACCGACTCTACGGCAGGATCCGGCGAATTATGTATAATTTGCAGATTTGCAAGGGCTGCAGCAGCTGTAAAGTCTGCAAGGCTTCTCGCTGTGATCTGTGCGGATGAACCAAATCCTCCTACGTAACCTGTAATTGAGACACTCTCAGTTGGTATGGTTTCTCCGATATAATCGGCATCAAAAAAGTCTGTTCTGAAGGTAAGCTCATTGCCAAGACCATTTACAACCGTGTAGTTTTCGCCTGTTTCGAAAACTCCTGTATCCTGAAATGTTACACTTTGAATCTGAACCAGTTTCCCGGTGTCTTCAAGTGATAGGTCAGCGATTGCAGTCACTTCAGGTTCAATGGTATTGCCGGTGGATGATACAGTGGCATCAGCTGATCCTTCATCGAGTTCAAAAATAATAAGTGCGCCACTGTTATTGATTGTTAAGGTTCCGACCAAACCTGTGATTCCATCACCAATAGCTGTACCACCGGAGAGGTAATCATTTTCATCGGTCGACCAAATACCGGCTGTACCATCTGTAAGTATTCGCCGCGTATTGAAGTTATCGCTAAAATGAACAAGAGCTTCTCCCGTTAACCGGTATCGTGTTTCGCCATCGGCTGTTCCATTACGAAGCTCAGCTATTGTTGAAACGTCGGTTGCAGGTGGAATTGATTCGCCATCGGGGCCAACTACTAATACATCTCTCAATCGTTTTTGAGTGGGGCTGTCGCCGCGAGTAAATCGAATGGCTACATCGGATTCACCAACAACATTAGTTGCATCAAGAACAAGTTCACCCTCCAGATAATCAGAATTTGTTGGAGTAGGTGACGTGTATGATTGTGCATCCCAGGTAGTACCGCCATCAATAGAAACGTCAACTGTTAAAGGGCCGTCATCTCCAGATCCAAATTTAGCGACTTGAAATGTTAAAGTTGCAGAAGAAACACCACTCAAATCGAATGAAGGTGATGCAAGTTCTGAAGATTCAGTCTCAAATAGAGCATATCCATCTGCGGTAGCTCTGAAGTCTACATCGGTGATCGACCAATCGCTTGGTGCTACACCGTCGCGTAGTTCTTCTTCAAAAATTGTTTGTCCGTAGGCTGCTGAACCGACAGATGCAAATAGTAACATCAATCCGAATAGCAGTTTACTTATAGTAGCTAAGTATCGCATAATTTAAGATTTAATTAGAGTTAGTTGTTGATGGCTGTTCAAAGGTGAACAGGTTGTTTACAATTGTTGTCATAGAGTAACGAAAAAGCGCTACAATTTCATTACGGTATTGTTAAACTTCGAATAGTGGCTGTCGCGTTCCCGAAGTTTTTAAAAAGCCTTTTTTAGTTGTCCTGCAGAAGTTTATGGCGCGATCCACGTTTTTTCCCAGGGTTTGTGCAGAGCTTGTCTCCGGCATTCAAATGCAACATGTTCCATTCCAGATATCTGGAGCACTTTAATTCCGACCGCACTGCATTTAACCGCACAAAAGTGTTCCGGGCTGAACGTTTCCGGCCATTTGTGTGCATCTGCGGAATCACCGACCGGAGCGCCGGGCTTGGCAATTGACGTATAAGCCTTCTGAGCATCACCCTGCACTTTTTTCCATCGGTTGTCAGCAACCTTATCCTGGTTATGCAGTTTTGCCTCTGCTTCAATACGGACCTGAACACGTTTAGACGGATCCCAAAAAAGGGCAGAAATCATAGGGTGCTTTTTGATCTCTTCTACTTTCGTGGAGCGGTGATCGGTGAAAAATTCAAATGTCCAGTCGTCACTAAATGACCGTAACACAACCATCCGGCTTTGTGGCAATGTTTTTTTATCGTTGGTCACTGTGGCAACGGAAAAGAACCGGAACTTATGCCGGGTATCGACACCGGCTCTTTTTAGCTGATCGTGGATTTCGGTAAAGGCCTGGTCGAGGGAGTGGTCAGACGTAAGAAGCATGGGATAGATTTTTTTTGCTGGTATTTCCACACTAAACTGCATCAGCTTCAATCGGGTTCATTTGGGGAAAAGTTAAACTTTAGAACTGATGAACTGCTAAACTGTAAATCTGACAAAAACCCACCTCTGCACAGTCACTGAGCGCTTTGTGTGCTGCCTTCTCCGGGTGAGGAGAGGAGTTTCAAATCGTTACGTCGTTACGTCGAAAATCTTGAAAATCGCTAAATCAACAAAGAGTAGAATCTTGAACATCCTCATGTAATAGTTAGTGAACCTGCTCTATTGTGAGGCAAATAATTTCCAAAGTAATTGCGCCTAAATAGGTAAAGGTTTCCTGGAGAGTCAACGCTTCCGGTCTTTCTGACCCTTCCCGTCCCCTCCCTATCTCGCCCTGCCGGGACTTGATAGAGAGGGGAGCTTCAGAATCAGCCGTTCAAGTTAAAAACTGTCAGGAGAGGAGTTTCAAATCGCTACGTCGTTATGTCAAAAATCTTAAAAATCGCTAAATAAAAAAAAGCTGCGCCGGTTATCACACCGGGCAGCCTCAAAACACAAGCAGAGGTATCTGCTATATCATATTAGACTGATTTTCAGGAGTGAAATTTCAGTTTAATTTTCTTAAGAGCTGATTTATTTAGCTGCTGCGTCGATTAACGACCTCCAGCACCGGTTCACCACCATCAAGTATATCTGATTTTTGTATCCTCAACTCGGTTCGTCCCGGAAGTGCAGAATGTCTGCCTGCCCAGTTGATGGTGATCAGTAGCATTTCATCATTGTTTAAAGAACGAAGGGTAGGCCCATAATCCTGAACGGTTTGAACGAGGGCTTCATGAAATCGATCTACCAGCTGGTTCACATCTTCATCAGAAAGGACTTCACGCTGACGCTCCACAATTCTAACCCGGGCTTCTTCTGCGGATCGTCTGAGTTCTGATGCATCAAATTCAGTAGACGAAAGTCCCGTAATGCTATCAATGCGCTCAGCAAGTCTCTCCATTTTACTCATGTCGATTTCTTCGAGCATATTGGAAATTTCGATGGACAGACTGTCGGTTTCTATTCTGAAGTCATCTATTTGTATATCGCCAAAATCGAACCAGCCGCCGGTGCGAACGTTTGCATTGATCGTATAGCTGAGTCCAAGCCCAGGCAGATATTCGGTTGCCGGTGCACGTCTCACCCTGATGGTATCCGACACGTCTTCAAGCGATGTTTGCAGTATAGAAGCAAAAACGGTCTGATCCCGCTCCGTCTCCAGATTCGCTAAATTAACAACTTCAACCCTGCTTTCGAACTCGCTGCTACTGATGGAGTTTTCATCAAACGCACGAATGTCTGAGGTGCTGGCCCAAGCCGTTATGTATGCAACAGGTTCACGGTTATCCGAACTACCGGATCTTAAAATAAACGCAACAGCTGCATTTGAATACTGGCCGAACGTCAGACGAATGACTTCGTTATCGGGCAGTTCATCGAACAACGGAGCATAGGTTTTCAAATACTCCATAAACCGTTCTTCAACAAACTCACGACTTGATACGCGGTTAGCGTTAGAGTCAGCTTCATCATCGTAATTTACGTCGATGCTGATCTGCCCTTCACGAATCAATTCAATAAATGCAGGCGAATTATTGGCATCTATGGTAAAGTGAATTCCGTAGCCCGGAATGTACTGTCCGGATACATTGCGCACGTAGCGGTTTACGTATGGGCGGGGTGATTCATCGGCTCCAAAAAGCTCTTCGATGATGCCTTCGGCAATCCGGATATCCCGATCGAAGCGGTCAGATGACTGGGCATTAAGTGATAATGTGAGAAAGGTCGTAAAAAAGAAAAGTGACAGTGTTAAAATGATCAGATTCTTCATGGAAAGTACTCGTTTGTTTGTTGATTTTTCAATAAAAACAGATGCCTTCTTGTTATGGCAGATTCTTACTCATCTCCACCTTACCGGGATAAAGCTGTCGGCTGGAAGTGGCGGTGAGTTTTTCAATTAAATGCTCTATCTCTTTCAGCTGCTGGTCAGAGCTTTGGTCAAAGGCGGCTAACATTGTGCTATTATTTTGCTCTTTCAGCTCACTCTCTACCGAATAACATTCGCGATTAGCGGCGATAGTGGCTGTAGCCGTAGGTAAATTGACAGGTTGTGACTCCTGCCCGAATGATATCTGGGTTCCATACTTGGTTGGCGTGATCTGCAACTTGACGAATGAAAACAGCGTCATCAAAAAAAGAAATAGCAGTGCAGAAATGATTTGAAGTTTCATGGCTTACTCGTCGGTTTGTTGAACATTGAATGCAAAAATGAGATCCTCAAGCGTTTCTTCGGTTTGTAGGAATTTGTAATAAGTCTCCTCTTCAAGCTGTGCAAGCCCCTCACTTACAAGTATCAAATCCTGTTGGCGTCGCTGATCGTAGTAGGTTGTAAGTGTTTGAATCACATCTTCCATCTGCTGCTGATGCTGCTCGCGCGTCTGCTGAAGAGCCGTTGCCATCACCTGGCTGTTTCGATTCTGGAGCTCGTCTATCATATCATAAAATTCGGCTTTTGTGATGTACTCTTCCGTTTGATCCGGTTCGTTGGTTTCCTGGGGCAGTGTTTCGCTTCCAAAGGATATCAGCGTGCCGCGATCGGTATGTGATATTTGAAGGTTCATAAATGAGAACACTGCAAACGAGAGAAGAATAGCGGCAGCGATGGCGGCAAGTGTCGCGAGTGTAAAGATTTTGCCACGCTTTGCAGAGCCTGATCTATCAAATTCTGTAGGGTCTCGGTCTGGTTTGATCAGCAGCATGTTACCAGGCTTGATCTCAGTGTTATCTTCCTGCAGAAGTTTACGCATCGACTGCATATCGTCGAGTTCTTTCTGCAAATCCTGATCATCGTGCAGAATCTCTTCAAATTCCCGTCGCTCTGCGGGTTCCATCTCGTCGTAGAGATAGTCCATTAGTCTGGATTGTGCGTCGTTCTTATCCATTGTTCAAATATTCGTGTTTGATATTCCAGTTCGTTAATACTCTGCGGGTTGATTTTAGCCCGTAGTAAAGTCTGGACTTCACCGTGCTTTCGGGTTCCTCAAGAATGTCCGCTATTTCCCTGAACTTCAGCCCCTCGTACTCTTTCAAAATGATGACCGTACGCTGTTCATCTGGCAGCGTGAGCAGCGCTTTTTGAAGGATGGTGCCAAGCTCTTTATTCTGAAGAATGGCATCGGGCGCGCTTTCATCTCCTTCAAGTGGACCTGTTTGCTCTATGTAAGCCTCGAGTGATGTTGACTTCCGCCGGCCGGCGCGTTTTAGTTCATCAAGGCAGAGATTGTTGGCGATGCGGTAAATCCAGGATGAAAATTTCTCAGGATCTTTCAGCCCGGATACACCTTGGAATGTTTTTATAAATGTCTTCTGGGTGATCTCCCGTGCGTCGGCCTCATCAGCAAAAAAACGAAATGCAAAGCGATAGATTTTTGAATGCCACTTTTCCACAAGATGGGAATAGGCAGCATTGTCACCGTTTTGTATCTGTTTAATGAGTACCGCTTCGTCCATGTCATTCTTGGGTTTGATGGCTTACGCCAAAATTTTCCAGCTTCTGTAAGTAGGACGACGCAGCTGTGAAAAAAGTTTTAGATAGCGGAAATATTTTTTTGCCCGGTTGAAGCTGTAGCACCCTAAGTAGAAATTAATAAAATAAGATCCAGTTAGACCCGGCTATCGATTTGGCATTTGGGTTATTTTCCGGCAATCTCAGGTACAATATTGGTTTGAGTTAGCCAATAGTCTATTAGAAGATGCTCTTCATTGTTCGTACTACGTTTTAGCAATTCAATGAAATCCTTTGTGGTAGGATAGAAATCAGACCGGTACCGGTATTTTAGAAGGAAGTCCCCCAATATTGAATCAAATGTATCCCTGCCGATGGATTTTGAAATTTCAAAGAAGGCAATAGCTCCCTTTCCATAGGCAATATACTCCTGATGGCTTAAGACTTTGCTAAGCGGGGGTTCTTCACCCGTTTCCATTCTCCTGCCGCGTTTATATCTGTTGTATTGTGCGCTCAAAAACTTATCAGCGTATGCCTTACCAAAGTACTCTTCATAGATGCGAAGGGAGATATATTCTGTAATGCTTTCGGTCAGCATTTTGGCTCCTTCAGCATCTGCAGGCATGACCTGGTTTCCAAACCATTCATGGGTGAGTTCGTGTGCAATCACGTAGAATGGCAGATTGAGAGTTTCGTCCATTTCCTTTGAATTGATATTGAACAGGACTTCGGATACCGGGATATTATTCGATTTCAGAGTTGCTGAGTAATTCTCTTCGGTAAGAGGGAATTCGATGATTCTGATCTGCTTGTAGGGATAAGGGCCAAACCGCTTAGTATTATAATCGAGTGAAGACTTCAGTCCTTCAAGCATCAAGCCTGTATTATTTCCGTGTGCTTTTGCGTGATATAGCTGAACGGTAACCCCATCATATTGATCTTCAATTACTTCAAATATTGCCGAATGGAATGAAAAATTAAATTTCACAGGACTTGGTGAACGGTATTCGTAAATATTTCTCATCCCTTCTTTTTTTTCAGAGACTAAGTCTCCCGGGGCGATGGCGACCTGATCATCAGAAGTGCTTACCGTTGTATGAATATTCACATAGTCCGCATCTCTGCTAAAATAGTTCATACGGTTTACCACAGGGTTCGTTAGTGGCAGTTCACGCTCCGTAAACTGATACCCTAAACGCGGTAAAATATCTTGTTGAATGAAAGATCCGTTTTTAAGCACATTTGAATTCCTGGAGAAAAGAGTGTTCGGCGTATTCTTAATTGTAAAGGATAGATCAAGGCTATCACCCGGCTGTAAAGAATTATTCAGCTTGTACAGGTAGCTTTTCATTTGACAATCTTCCTTCAACAGCCGGGCCTTTTCAGTCCAGTTCAAATCTGTGATTTCATCAAATCCCGTCCTGATAAAAATTGTGTCAATTGCAGTTTCGTGTGTGTTAACGAGGGTGTAAACGCCCGCTGCCTCAAAGTTTCTTTCCTGTGGATAGAGATCAAGACGAAGGATTATGTCTGTAATGTTGGGTTGAGAAATTCTATCAAACGGCTTCCACTCTTCTTTGTAGTCTTTTAAGGTAAAGCCTGAACGTGACCCAGTCACAATTGAGTTTCTGCCGGCATCCTCAAACTCATATATCTTAAACCCCAGCCACAGGAAATTGATTGATAGCAGAATCAAGATGAATGAAAGCGGTTTGGTCATTCCAGATCTGGCCTGTATGAATCTTTCTCTTACTGAAGACGAACTACCCCTGATCCAAATAACGGAAAGCCCAAAAGCCAAGAGCAGGCCCCATACAAACCAATAGGAAAGCAGTAGCATATAGCCTTTTAGCTGATGTCCGTAGCCGCTGAAATCTGAGTACTCTAAAGCGGGCAGCGAGGCGTACTTTAAGATGTTTGTTTGAACGCCTATTTGCTCGAGCGACTGTGCCCCTAACCAGATACAGGCTAAAACGAACAGGGAAAGAAATAGGCTGGGTATCAACGAGTGAACAAAATGAGCGGTGACATTCCATATAAATAGCACGGGGAGCACAAGCACGAAGAGATGAAAAAAGTAAAGACTCCATTCGAAATTGTAGTATCCGTTTATGATCTGAATGGCTACACACATCAGAACAAACAGCAGTAATTGAACAATCTGCAGTAAGCTGATTGCCCCAATTTTTGAAAGGATAAGCTGCCAATTACTGACGGGGGTTGCATCCAGCATCAGATTCATTTTATACTGCCGCGCCCTGTGTATTAGTGAACCAGAGAACAGAAATGTGCCAAAGATAATGATCAATGTATAAAGACTTAAAATAGCACCAAGAAACAGCCGGGTTTGTGGAAGTAAATTGAATTCACCTGTATTAGTGACTCGCAATTGAATGAAGAACACCGCTATTCCGCCAAAAAAGCAGAGTGCAATAAACATCCAGCTCTTGGCAATGCTTCTGAAGTCATACATCATCAGTTGCGCAAAGCATTTGATTCTCGCTGTTATGGAGAAGTCTAAATGAATTCCTAATTCGAAATCAGAAGCGGCTTTAAGATGAGTAGCTGCATATTTCTCTTTTTGAGCGGATTTTCTGTATTGCCAGATCGACTCATACTGGAAATCGAACGTTCGATAAAACCCACTGTAGCAAGCAAATGCGAGGAAAAGCCACAGGAATCTGTTCCCAATTACCATCCCGTTGACCGGCAATGAACTCGAATTTTGTATTCTAAAATCCCACTCTTGCGTGGCCATGTGAAATGCATGTTGCCCAAACGGGTCTAAAAGGGCCAGCCACTCCTTTTGTCCAAAAAACACGTTTTCTAAAATCAGCTGAAACAGCACAAAACAAATCACCACTATGAATCCGCTGAATATATTTCGTGACACACCCACCATCACAAATACGGCTACCCCGACAACGATTAAAGTTGGAACAAGGTAAACACCAAATGCAACGATATAGGCCAACAGAGGATTAGCAGAGATTTTTGGATTCTCCACACCTATCGCCATGTCCCCTAAATATATACCGAAAATCGTGAGCAGACTGATAAGCAATAAGGTGAAGACCACACTGCCCAATTTGCCATTCAGGTACCATGATTTCGGGATTGGAAACGTGTACAGGATGGCATGTGTGTTATTACTGTAGTCCCTGTACAGGCTGAAGCCTCCAACAGTGGCTACCACAAATAACAGAAGCTTGGCAAAAAGAAAGCTGATAGAACTCAGCGAGTATGGTGAATTCAACAGCTGAACAGGCGAAGCCGAATTATTCGGACTATCAAAAAAGCCTCCTGAGCCAAGCATGGATATTAAAGAAAATAGAAAAAAGCCGGTCGCCAGCAGATAGAACAGCGGGGATTTAAGCCAGACCCATACTTCGTAACGAAGAATTGCGCTCCTCATACTACGCCCCTTTTAACATGAGGAAGTAAAAATCTTCCAGT
>Ga0307966_1000953_pt1 | contig 23596 bp, 23 predicted proteins | sample OrgLakmetagen646_FD_203141 | JGI IMG/M metagenome (GOLD analysis project Ga0307966, IMG submission 203141) | Saline water microbial communities from Organic Lake, Antarctica - #646 | ecosystem: Environmental > Aquatic > Non-marine Saline and Alkaline > Saline | place: Antarctica: Organic Lake... | reverse complement strand
ATCAAATATAGGGACGAAGGAAGTGACGCCTCCCTGGAACTTGAAGACGCACTCAGATAAAAAAAAGTGTAAGGAGTTGCACGATTCACGTTCATACTATCAGAACAAATATTAATTAAACAAAGGAGTTAGTTATGAGTTCATTAAATAAAGCGATGGTAATAGGAAGGCTTGGAGCCGATCCGGAAGTTCGTTACACACAGTCTAATACTGCAGTTGCGACCTTAAGCGTTGCTACGACAGAACGATACAAAGACCGAAACGGCGAGCAGCAAGAAAATACTGAATGGCACCGGATTGTAGCGTGGGGCCGATTGGCTGAAATTTGCCAGGAGTATCTTAAAAAAGGGTCGTTAGCCTATTTTGAAGGCCCTATTCAGACACGTCAGTGGGAAGACAAAGAAGGTCAGAAGCGGTATACAACAGAGATTAAGGCACTTAATATGCAAATGCTCGACAGCCGTGGCGACATGGGGTCAGGCGGCGGAGCTCCTGCATCTCAAAACAATAGCGCGCAGAATGAACCTGTAGGGAGTTCAGTTGACCTTGACAATTTTGACGACATGGATGACGATCTTCCATTTTAAGCAAACAAGCTTACTCAATATTCTGTAAATTACGCTTGTTAGAAGGTGACAGATCCATTTGACTGTCACCTTTTTTTATTAAACTTTAAGTTAAAGAGTTGGCAAATCCACGTGATACTTTATTTAATATAGTAATTTGCTAATTTTATTAACATCAACATTGATTTCATTGGTTGACGTCAATGTTGGTTACACATTCATTAATCGTGCCATTAAAGGCGCACTATAGTTACTAACATTTATTTGGATACATTGGACGAACCTCCAAGCAACCCTGCATTTTTTCTTTTTCAACAGTTCATTTTTGTAATAGCTGAATATGGCCAGGCTCTTAACTGGGGTGCTATTTCAATTGAGATAATTATTTTGATGCTGGGTCTTTTGCTCAGCGCATTTTATTCCGGTTCAGAGGTTGCCTTCTTTTCACTTGTTAACAACCTTGATCAGCTGAACCGCTCCCCAAAATATAGCAGTGCGGACACAAGGATTTTGAAAATGCTTGAGAAACCCCGCCGCCTGCTGGCCACAATATTAATTGGGAATACGTTCGCCAACATTGTGAGCTCCGTTCTGGGTGCCGTTATCGCAGGGAAAATCGCTGCCTCATATGGGATACCCTTAACGCTTGTTTATGCACTTGAGGTCATTGTGCTCACGTTTATGATATTAATACTGAGTGAGATCACACCAAAAGTGATTGCAATAAACAATCCGCTTAAAGTTTCCCGGCGAATGAATAAATTTATTTATTCCAATTTTGTCTTTTTGACGCCCATTTCCAGACTGATAGCAGATTCAACTATGAGCCTTGAAAAAGCCTTGCCAACGCCATCAAACCGCATGACAACGGAAGACATTAAAACGATGGCTGAGGTGAGTGAGCAGGAGGGATCCATCCACGGAGATGAACGTGAAATAATTGAAAACGTAATCGAATTTGGGACGATATCCGTGCGCGAAATAATGACATCGCGAGTGAATATTGTGGCTGTGTCGGTTGATTCTACTCTACCCGATGTGATAGCTCTTATTAAAGAAAAAGGATTGTCGCGGATGCCTCTGTACGAAAACGATCTCGATACGATCATAGGCGTCATTTATGCGAAAGATGTATTGCCATATATAAACAGCGAGATGGAAGACACCATCATAAACTGGAAAACCATCGCGAGAAAGGCTTTGTTTATTCCGTCTACAAAAAAGCTGGACGATCTGCTCAGGGATTTTCAGCACGAAAAAACTCACATTGCAACTGTTGTTGATGAGTATGGTGGCACGGAAGGTATTGTCACACTCGATGATATTCTTGAAGAGATCGTGGGAGACATCGTTGACGAATACGGGGATATTGAAGAAAAACTTTTCACGAAGTTTAAAAGCGGGGTATATGTATTTGATGCCAAAATTGACCTCGACGATCTGGATGAAATTCTGGACGTAAAAGTCGCATCACCGGAAGATGAATTTGAAACGCTCGGAGGCCTGGTTTATCACCTGACTGAAAGAATCCCGAATGTGGGAGAGCGGATGAACTATAAGAAACTTGAACTTACCGTCCACTCTCTTGAGAATAATCGTGTAAAAAAGGTGCGGGTTAAAGTTCAAAACAGGGCTTCATCAGAAAAAGGGACGGTATAATGGCGGATGCTCAAACTAAATCTGCAAGGGACGAACCGGCCATTCGCACAGATGTAAATCTTGGGCCGATGAATACTTTGGGGGTTGAAACACGAGCCGGACAATTCGTTGAGATTCATCATCCCGACCAGCTTCGCGCACTATTTGACGATGGTTTTTTTAAGCGGCAGACGCCAATTGTTTTGGGAGGAGGGAGCAACATTCTCTTCATTAGCGAGCCAGAATATCCTATAGTGAGGATGTCCATCATGGGTATAGAGATAAAATCCGGGAAAGATGGCACCGTGCTGTTAAAATCCGGCGCCGGTGTAAACTGGCATCAGCTTGTCAGACATTCTGTTGAAAAGGAGCTGGGTGGCATTGAAAATCTGGCACTGATTCCGGGAACGGTTGGGGCAGCTCCCATTCAAAATATCGGGGCATATGGTGTTGAGCTGAAAGATGTGTTTGATAGTCTAACCGTTTTTGATCTACAGACCGGTAAATTTCGAACATATTCAGAAGCTGAGTGTGAGTTTGGATACCGTGACAGTGTTTTTAAAAATAGCCTGAGAGACCGGGTAATTGTTTGTGATGTGACGCTTCGGCTCACAAAAGATTTTCACAATCTGAATCTGTCTTACAGTGGGCTGACCGACTGCCTGGAGTCTAAGAATATATTATCTCCGGCTATCAATGATATTTTCAATGCCGTTGTAGAGATACGACGTTCAAAACTGCCTGATCCCTCAGACATTGGCAATGCCGGTAGTTTTTTTAAAAACCCGATTGTGTCAATTGATCACTATCAAAAACTGAAAGCAGCCTACCCGAAGATTCCCTCCTATAAAATTGGCAACGATGAGTATAAAATTCCGGCTGCCTGGCTAATAGAGCAGGCCGGTTGGAAAGGAAAGCGGGTTGGAAATGTGAGCACCTATAAAAATCAGGCACTCGTTATTGTGAATCACGGTGGGGCAACCGGCGAGGAGATTTATAATCACGCTGTCAATATTCAAAAATCAGTCCTGGAAAAGTTTGATATTAACCTTCTGTATGAGGTAAATATTGTCGGAACCGGATTGTGAAAAGCCCGAATGAATTCATAATCCGGGACTACACGTTTCGAGAAATGGTATCCTGCCCGCTAAAACTTCTTTTTCTTCAAAAAGAAAACTATAACGATCAGCGTGATGATCTTTTCAGGCGGAAAACAAAGCGTATTCTCAGAGAATCACTCGCACAGCAGTTTGACAACATTAGTTTTACGTCAAATTCAACAGCTCTTGCAGCGTCTGAGACATCCGAATGGCTAAAAGATGACATTGTTTCAATCTGTGGTGCAGTATTGAGGCATGGAAACGTCCGTGCCCGGCTTCCAATTCTCCTCAAAAACGGTGATTCGTTTACAATTATTCAAATACACGGAAAAGCGCTGAAAGGTGATTCGTCTGCTCTATTCAAACGATCACCGATCGGGAAGTCGCTTCAGCGATATCTGCTTAAAGCGGCATATCGTTATAATGTCGTCAAATCTGTCTTCCCGGATGCTTCTGTTGAATGCCGGTTTATGTTCCCGATTAAGTCCTTCAAAGCGCGGAGCAACTACCTTTATCAAAAAACACAGGGTGTAGAAAAAATTTATAAAGATTCCCTTGATGAACTGAAAGAGTTATTTGTGCAGGTTGATGGAACCAACCGGGTGCTTGATATGATGACTTCCATTCCGCCAGACGTTTCTCACTCCTGGTTTACAGGACTCTCGCTAAAAGAAGCAGTTGATAAGATGGTAATACTTCATAAATATGGTGCAAAGGGTATAGTTGAAAATGTGCACATGGGATGCCGAAACTGCAGGTTCAGAAAACCTGTAAATCAGCACGATGATGGCTGCTGGGGTGTTCATTTTCCTGATACTGATATTCAAAATCATGACAAACATCTTTTCGAGCTGATCGGCCATCACGTTCAGGAGGAATATCTCATAGAGGAAAAATACCAGGAGAATGTCACCCATATCCGTGATTTCTCCGATGCGGGGAAAGTCATCCGCCATACAGATCAAAAAATTGCTATCTACCATCGGAAAGCATTGCAACTGCTTGATGCTAAAAATCAAAAGCTGCCGCTTGTTTTTGCCAAACAGCTGCTTTCTGAAATCGCAGGATTAGAACCTCCACTCCATTTTATTGATTTTGAAGCTGCGACACACCCTCTGCCTGTCGAGAGGGGAAAACACGCCTACGATCCAGTCCTATTTCAGTTCTCGTGTCATTCCCTTTTTCCTGATGGAAATATTGTCCATACGCAGTGGCTGGATCAAAAGGATCTCTCATCTCCTCATGTAGAGATTACAGAGGCACTGGCAACAATACCAGATCTTGAAAAAGGGACAATAGTCCAGTTTTCACCCTTTGAGCGGCAGGCCTTCTTCAAGCTGTATCATGATATGAAACAACATCGGGAGACGACTGAAGAGCAGTACAAATTTCTTAAAAAAGTGCTGAAAATTGGCAGTAAGGATCAAAGCAGCCGCTTCTTAGATATCAGTGTGTTGCTCAAAGATGGTTATTACAACCGGTTTATGAACAGCGGGCTCTCCCTGAAAGAGATTTTATATTCTGTACTACAAGTAGAAGATAAGCTTAGATTATTCGACAAGGATACCTATGAAATTGAAGGGGCAGAAGTAAATTTATTTGCGAAAGCAAACGGCCGGCTCATCGATCCTTACTATCAACTAACTGATGAGCGGTCACGAATAAGAGACGGTATAACTGCAATGCATGCTTATCTGTGTATGAAGGCAGGCGTATTGAGCAATACACAGCAAGAACTTGTACCGGTTTTGTTGAAAAGATACTGTTCAATGGATTCTCTGAGTCTTTTTCTGATATATGAGCATGTTGTTCACCTGATGAAGTTGAACCATTCCGGTGGTGATCTTGTGATTGAGGGGTGAATTATTAAAAATAGTCAGTGCTTTACCTTATCTTTTATGTTCATCAAAATTTAAAAATGGGTACTATGAAAAATTTTCTGAGATACACAATTCTATATCTTTCAGTTCTTATTCTGGCGAGCGCGTGCACGATTCAGAAAAACCCGGTGTCGGGCAATAAACGCCTGATGGCCTACAGCTGGGAACAGGAGGTCGAAATTGGACAAAGTGTAAATCAGGAAATTGTCGCGCAATACGGACTTTATGACGACCCTGATATTACAGAGTACGTTACCAATTTGAGTGAAGATGTACTCGCGAACAGTCATATGCGTCGCGAGGATACGGACCGTAAATTTCGTGAAACGGAGTTCTACTTTCAGGTACTTGACAGCCCTGTTGTGAATGCGTTTGCTCTTCCGGGCGGATATGTATACTTCACACGTGGGCTGATGGCACACTTAAACAATGAAGCTCAGCTATCGGTAGTAGTCGGTCACGAAATAGGCCATGTTGCGGCGCGTCATGCGTCTCAAAGTGCTTTTGAGCAGCAATTGGGACAAATTGCCGTGATAGGCGGTGCTGTTTTAGGACAAGAACTACTGGGTCTACCCGGTGGCAGTATACTTAATCTAAGCAGTCAGGCTGCCGAACTTTTATTTCTAAGCTATAGCCGTGATGCTGAACGAGAGTCGGATCGTCTTGGAGTTGAGTATTCTGCAATGACCGGTTTTAAAGCAGCTGAAGGAGCAGAGTTTTTCACGAGTTTAAAACGGATATCTGCACAATCAGCGCAGAGCATCCCCACAATGTTATCGACTCACCCAGATCCTGGGCAACGCGAAGAGAGGATTCCTGAACTTGCTGAGGAGTGGGCTGAACGGGGGTATGAAATGACCATCATTAACAAGGACCGCTATTTCGAGATGCTAGATGGAATGGTGTTTGGAGATAATCCACGCAACGGGTTTGTGGAAGATGCTCAGTTTGTCCACCCCGACATGGAGTTCCAATTCCCCGTCCCTGAGGGATGGCAGACGATTAACCAGCAGCAACAGGTGGTTTTGGTGAGTCCCTCTGAGGATGCGGTTATTATTTTTAGAATTGACAGTGAATCGGATTCTCCACAGAGTTCAGTCCAGCAGATTATTGGTCAGGAAGGAATTTCTGTAAACAGCCAGTCGGGAACGCAAAGCAGCGGCCGATTTACTGCATATCGTGCCAATATTACCATAACCCAGCAGGAAGGAAATTTAAAGGCAGTGATTTATGCTCTGGAGTTTGGAGATCAAATATTTCGCTTTATCAACTATACATCGGAAGGCCAGTTTGCAAACTATCAGGAGACTCTCTCCGGCGTGCCGGCAGAATTTGACAGACTCACTGATGAAAAAATTCTGAATATACAACCGGTTCGGATACAGCTTATTCAGACTGATAGATCGGATACGTTCAGTAACTTTTTACCTGAGCAGCTTCCAATGGATATAGCACCGGAAGATGTGGCCATTATTAATCAGGTACAGATTGATGATACTATTGAATCGGGCCGATTCCTTAAAATTCCTGTTCAGTAAAACAGGGCCGGTAAAATCACATTTGAATATCTAACTAACACAACTGTCTTATATTACTATGATTGAACGATACGCCAGGGAAGAGATGTCAGTAATATGGTCTGAAGAGAATCAATTTCAGGCGTGGCTTGATGTAGAGCTTGCGGCCTGCTGGGCCTGGAGTCAGATTGGTAAAATACCGGGAGAAGACGTAGACAAATTGTATCAAAATGCTGCCTTTGATGTTGACCGAATCCATGAAATTGAAAAACAGACGCGTCATGATGTTGTAGCATTCACAAGGTCAGTTTCTGAAAGCCTCGGCGATGAGAAAAAATGGGTCCACTACGGCCTTACCTCAACTGATGTGGTAGACACAGCTAACGGTTATCGACTGAAACAGGCAAATCAAATATTAAGAGCCGGCCTGCAGCGATTTCTGGTGGTACTCCGTGAGAAGGCAAAAGAGCATAAGTTTACCGTAATGATGGGGCGAACACACGGGGTACACGCCGAGCCTACAACGTTTGGACTGAAATGTGCCCTTTGGTACGCTGAAATGAAACGGAATATTGAGAGGTTTGAAGCGGCTGCGAAAGATGTAGAATTTGGCAAGCTATCCGGCGCTGTTGGCACGTTTGCAAATATCCCGACCGAGGTAGAAAAGTATACCTGTGAGAAACTTGGCATTTCAGCAGCGCCTATTTCTACACAAACTCTTCAGCGCGACCGCCACGCTTACTATATGGCAACGCTTGCTGTGATTGGAGGGACCCTGGAGAAAATTGCGGTAGAAATCCGACATTTGCAGCGAACAGAACTTCGAGAGGCTGAAGAATTCTTTCGGAAGGGGCAAAAGGGATCATCTGCAATGCCACACAAACGTAATCCGATTAGCTCGGAGAATATTACAGGTTGCTCACGGGTGCTTCGAGGATATATGATGTCTGCCTATGAAAATATTCCACTTTGGCACGAGCGTGATATTTCACACTCATCGGTAGAGCGAATCATATTCCCGGATTCTACAATCCTGCTTGATTATATGCTGAACCGATTTTCCGGTGTCATCGAAAAACTGATAGTTTATCCGGACAATATGAAAAAGAATATGGAGAAGACCCACGGCCTGGTTTTTTCGCAACGGCTTTTACTGATGCTGATTGATAAAGGTACCTCGCGAGAACTTGCCTATGATACCGTTCAGCCACTTGCCATGGAGGCGTGGGAAAATCATAAACCGTTTCGTCCGCTGGTTGAAGCCGATGAGACGATTAAAGAAAATTTAACGTCTGATGAGATTGAAAGTGCGTTTGATCTGGGTCACCATACGCGAAGGGTTGATGAGATTTTTGAGAGGGTGGGGATTTAAAAAGCTCGGGTTTGTATTTGTTTTCTGTTTTCTTATATCCCGGAAACCACATCAACTTTTAAATCCGTAGCTGCATCAAGCAGAACTGTGTCTGTAGAAAAGAGAGTCAACCGATTTGTGATTGAAAATGCAAGATGAAGGCTATCGAGTGTTCGAATGGGATAGTCCGTCTTTGACAAAACCCAGCGTGCTGTATGATAAACACTGTCTGATATGGGAAGCATTTCAAAAAGCTGTGCACGCAAGTGTTCATTAAATTTGTCAATGATCCTTTTTTGCTGATCACCGTTCACCTGGTTCATCCTGAGTTTCTTATTCAGCATCGAATGAAACTCAACCTCTGTAAGCGAACTCACAATCGGGGTGTTAATTGTCAGAAGTATGGATTGTACTTTTTGGGTGTGACTCTCTTCGATGTAGTAGGAGCCTAAGCAGCTTGTGTCTATATACATTGATGTTAGCTTTCGTTTTCTCTCATGTCTCTTAAAAAATCTCCGGCCGGCTGATCGGATGTTACTCCAAGTGATCTTCTGAATTCTGAAAGGTCAGGAAGCTGAGTGCGAGACGTCTTTTCATAGGGAACTATCTTGGCAATTTTTTTTGAGTATCTTTTGATGATCGTCTCTTCTCCATGCTCCGCTCTTGTAAGATATTCTGCTATCCGTTCTCTTACTTCATTAACGTTTACGTTTTTTTTGTTCATAATGATGTATTTAAATTTATGTACAACTTTAATTTAAAGAATATTGCAGAAATTTAAAAAGGGTGACATTAAGATGTCACACCCTCGCTGTATCATAGGAGTGAACAATAAAAAAAAACACACTCACTATGATGAATACAGCACTCAAATCACCCCGCAGTTTTCAGGCAGAACCTGTTCTCAGATCTATATTTAAAGAAGCTGAACTTGAACACCGATCTATTATAAAAATGTTCGATATTCTGGGATGGGGAGATCTGCCGGAAGAGCTGAAGTTTACCATAAAAGAAGATGTGAAGGGATATATTGACGAGCTGAATGGCGAGTACTCGACAAACTGTTCGCTGGTTCAGCGCAGGAGAGAAAGCGTCGATTTTTGGGTCAATAGCTATTTAGATGAGACATGTACATTAAATACGGCAGTGAAGGCTCTGAAGACGACCCGGCTGTAGAAAAAACGGGAGTGAATGATTAAATAAGTTGGATTGGTTTTCTTATCTTTACCAAAATGTAAATGAAAAGAATAATTTCCATGAGCTCCCACTCCCCATTCGACAAAATTACCCGCCAGGGATTGACTTACGACGATGTTTTATTGGTTCCAAACCACTCCAGCGTACTCCCCAGAGAAGTAGATTTATCGGTACAATTGACGCCCACGCTTGAACTGAAAACTCCTATCATCAGTGCGGCGATGGATACGGTGTCGGAATACCGGATGGCAATTGCACTTGCGCGTGAGGGGGGCATTGCTATGCTCCATAAAAACATGTCGATCGAAGATCAGGCGGAGCATGTAAGGCTCGTTAAGCGAAGTGAAAGCGGAATGATAGTAGACCCTGTTACACTTCACCCGGGCGCTACTGTGAAAGATGCTCGCGCACTCATGAAGAAACACAAGATTGGTGGAATTCCAATAGTAGAGGGCGGGAACAAGCTTATTGGTATCGTTACGAACAGAGATCTTCGGTTTGAGCACTACGTTGATAAAAAGCTCAGCGAAATTATGACCATAGAGAACCTGGTTACAGCTAAGCAGGGAACAGACCTGAAGCAGGCAGAAAAGATTCTTCAGGAGTATAAGGTTGAAAAACTTCCTATTGTTGATTCAAATAATATACTGGTGGGATTGATCACCTTCAAAGACATTGAGAAGAAGATGAACTTTCCCAACGCATGTAAAGACGATATGGGACGATTGAGAGTCGGAGCGGCAGTTGGTGTAACGTCCGATACCCTGGAAAGAGTGTCGGCACTGGTAGATTCAGGCGTCGATATTATTACCGTTGATACAGCTCATGGCCATTCAGAAGGCGTATTGAAAATGATTGCAAGTATCAAATCAGAATATGAAGATCTCAACATTGTCGGTGGAAATATTGCGACCCGCTCCGCGGCAGAAGCCCTTGTTGAAGCAGGTGCAGATGTTGTAAAAGTAGGTGTGGGTCCGGGATCTATCTGTACCACACGCGTTGTAACGGGAGTGGGCGTCCCCCAGCTTTCTGCCGTCATGGAAGTGGCTGAGTTTACTCGTAAAAATAACATCGGACTCATAGCTGACGGTGGAATTAAACAGACCGGAGATATTCCAAAGGCTATCGCCGGTGGTGCACAGGCGGTAATGATGGGATCTATGTTTGCCGGAGTAGATGAAGCTCCCGGCGAAACGATTATTTATGAATCCAGGAAATATAAGTCTTACAGAGGCATGGGAAGTCTCAGCGCAATGGATAAGGGGTCGAAAGACCGCTACTTTCAGGATGTGGAAGACGATCTTAGAAAATTGGTACCTGAGGGAATCGAGGGGCGTGTACCGTATAAAGGATTTTTGGGAGAAGTTGTCCATCAGATGAACGGAGGAATCCGGGCAGCAATGGGATATGTGGGAGCTTCAACTATTGAAGACCTCCAAAAAGCTGAATTTGTCAAGATTTCAGCGGCCAGCTACAGGGAGAGTCACCCCCATTCCGTACAAATCACAAAAGAAGCTCCCAACTACTCGGTATCATAGCATTGCGGAAAAAAGTTCTGATCATCGCGTATTATTTTCCACCAATGGGTGGAAGCGGTGTGCAGCGGCCGGTAAAGTTTGCAAAATATTTGAAACGACTTGGTTGGGAGCCAATCGTTGTTGCACCGGATCCCGATATTTATCATACGTTTGATAATTCGCTCACGAAGGAGCTCAACGACTCATCAATCCGTGTTGAACGAGTAAAAAACAGCCCGCTAATCAGGGCGGGAAAAAAAAGTATCAATCCATCACCCCGAAAACCGTGGATGGCATCTCTGCTGAAGTGGATTACGTCATGGTTTTTTCTGCCCGACAATAAAAAGGGGTGGATTGACGACGCCGTAAACAGGTGTTTGGAACTAATAGATACTGAATCAATATCTGTAGTTTTTGCAACGGCGCCTCCCTACAGCAACCTAATTGCGGCTCGCCGGATCAGAAAAGAAACGGGTCTTCCCGTGGTTATGGATTTGCGTGATGACTGGCTTGAAAGCCATCTGATACACTATCCAACGCGCTGGCACTACAACAAAATGAAGAAAATTGAAGCTGAGACTCTTAGCTCAGCGGATCACATAACAGTTGTCAACAGTTTTTACAGGTCTAAAATTGAGGGCAGGCTTGGTGCGCAATGTCCCGATATAAACGTAATTCCAAACGGGTTTGACAGGGAAAATTTTGAGCAAACAATCCCTGCACCTGATGAGAGTAAGTTCTCAATCCTTTACAGCGGAATGTTTTATGGCAGTCGTAAACCTGATTGGTTTTTACAGGCCGTAAAAAAAGTGATTGAGAGGAACCCGGAGATTAGCGAGCATCTCGAGCTTCGGTTTCAGGGTGGACTCAATGAATCTCACTGGAAAACGATCAATCGGCTGGAGCTCTCTAAATATATTACGGACTTTGGTTACCTGGCACACCAGAAAGCAGTTCAGAACGTTGTCAGCTCAGATATCTTGTTTTTGACCCTGGGTGACCGAAAACATAACAGCGCAGTAACGCCAGGCAAAGTATTCGAGTATATGGGGAGTATGAAACCCATCCTGGCATTTATACCGGATGGCATAACCCGATCTCTATTGAAAAATTACGGTGCGGCAGTGTCTGTTGGCATAAAAGATGTGGAAGCGGGAGCCAATGCAGTAGAAGAATTTTATACGAAATGGAAGCAGAAAAAACTTCCGCAGGGTGATCCGGACTTTGTTAAATCGTTTGAAAGGTCAAATTTAACAGCACAACTTTCAGATATTCTGGAGATTTTGACTGAAGAGAAAGTGTCGAAAGCCGATAAGTGACACATAGAATAGATTCTGAACTGCCAACTAAGATTTAGGACTGAAGCATACTCCAAATACATGTGGGAATTTGTAAAAAAAATATTTTCAGAACGGGAAGGCGACGTAACAGTTGTTGTTCTGGATGATCAAAATCCGGATGGATCGAGTTCTTTCAATCTCGCCGCCCAGGATATCGTTAAAGTGACCCTATTTGTAGTAATCCTATCTGTGTTGATTACAACAATTATTTTTTTTGCCACTCCATTGGGATCACTTTATCAGCAACAGCAAGACGCGTCTATTCGCAATGAAGCTATTGCTATTAATGAGCGGCTTATGGTTTTACAGGATTCCCTTGAGGCCCGAGACCGGCAGCTTACAGATATGCAGGAGGTCCTGCAAACAGTGCCTGATACCACCTTCGAGGTCAATTCGCAAATAGATCAAAACCGTGAGGGAGGCACCGATTTTGATAATGATTTTCCCTTTCTAAATGCATTTGAAATGCTCTCTCAGGATCAAATAATCTTTTCGGAATCATTGGAAAGAGCACCTGACTTCCCTGCGGATCTTCCTGTGGATGGAACATTGAGCCAAATGTTCGATACCGGAAAGGGACATTTTGGTATAGATATTGCTGCTCCAACCAATACAAGCTTTAGATCGATTGCCGATGGAGTTGTTGCATATGCCGAATGGACGATTAACTATGGACATGTTATTCACATGCAACACAGCAAAGGTGTTACGTCGGTTTACAAGCATGGATCAAGTTTATTGAAACAACAGGGCGATTATGTTCTGAAAGGGGATGTTCTGGGAACCGTGGCAGATACAGGTGTATTAAGCAGTGGTTCTCACCTACATCTTGAAATCTGGAAGAATGGAATTCCCCAAAACCCCGTAATGTATCTAAACAACTAAGAAAAATGTTTAAAAAAGAGGATAATAAAACCGTGTCTACATCAAAAAATAAAACGCCTTCTCTCACAATGATTAGTGAGGGAACGAAAGTAAATGGTACAATTAATACCGAAAATGATATCCGCATAGCGGGTAAAACCGACGGTGAGCTGAATACAAAAGGGAAACTTATTGTAACCTCCACAGGTGTCGTTGAAGGAAATATCAATGTAAAAGATGCCGATATTGCCGGAAAAATTGATGGTGAACTTCGTGTGAGCGATAAATTAACGCTTCGACAGTCTGCACTTGTTGTAGGAGATATCTATACTAAGACTCTCATAGTTGAAGAAGGCGCAGAAATGGTCGGTGCCTGCAGAATGGGAGCAGAAGCGTCCAAAGCTAAGTCTACAAACGCGCCAAAAGATACATCTGCAAAATCACCGTCTTCGAAGCCTAAAAGCAGTGACGGTAAAGATCAGTACTCTAAATACAATTCAGATACAAAGGCGAAAAAGGCCCCGAATAATGGAAAATATGTTAAAGCCTGATAGTTGACGAATTCCGGTGGAGGAAATGGCTATAAATATTTATCACTCGGCATTGAAATTGCCGCAGGTTTAGGTGTTCCTTTAGGTCTTGGTTTTTGGATCGACAGTACCTGGGACACAATGCCGTGGTTTACGTTTGCCGGAATTATTCTCGGAGTGTCCGTTACCATCTTGTTGCTGGTACGGCTGGCAAACAATCAGGAGTGAGTTTGCTATGAATAAAATTGAGCCGGAGAAATAAGTGCGGATACTTTTCATGATCGCTGCCGGTCTATTGGCACTCATTTGCGTACTTTTTTTTGGACCCGGATTGGATATCGCTGCGGTATTTACAGGATATGGAATTGGCTTTCTGGCTATAGGGTTGCACTATGTAATGTCATCGCTATCAAAGAGATGGGAGAATGAAACGTTTTTAGCCCTCTATACGCCGCTCTCTATGGTGCGACTATTGTTGGTTTTAGGGATCTTTATTGTACTGATAATTTTGGGGAAATTTGATCAATTTAGCTTTACTGTTAGCTTTTTAATTTCTTATATTTACCATTCTGTGATAAATATTCTTCTACTAAATAGAAGTGCTAACAACCGACCGGGTTGAATCAGACCTAAAAATGAAACGAGCTTTGCGCGGCACACTTTTTTCAATTCTTTTATTGATGCTATTTTCTCCAGCCGCTATGGCGCAGGGTCAGAACACACAGGCTGAGGAAGAACCTGTCATTGATGTGATGGGTAAGATCGTGGATCACGATTACCTTACGCTGGTAGGCGTAAAAATCTACCTCCCACGCATACTTTTAGTCGAGGGCGAGCTTTATGTCTACGGAAGCACTAAATCTGCTATCGCTTCAGGCGAATTTTCCGAAGTTGACGGATCACTTACCCGTGCAGACGGTGCTCCCGTCTCACTTGATATGTCAATTACATCTCATCTGATGTACGTTTGGTTTGGTATTATTCTAACCTTAATGTTTACAATTTGGGCAGCACGGCGCTATAACAGAGGTATTGGAAAATCAGTAGAGCCGCAGGGTGTTACGCAAAACATTTTTGAAGTCCTATTCATTTTTGTGCGGGATGACATTGCAAAGGAGTACATACCTGCTGATAAGTACCAGAAATACATTACCTATCTTTTTTCTGTTTTCATGGCTATTGCATTCATGAATATTTTTGGATTGCTGCCGTGGGGTGTTTCGGCGACAGCAGATCTTACCGTAACAGCCACTCTTGCAGGCATTACATTTTTCATTACTCAGTTCAGCGGTTCAAAAGATCACTGGCGGCATGTGTTTATGTTCCCCGGTGTTCACCCACTTATTCGCATTATTTTGACGCCTGTTGAAATCTTGGGGCTTTTTACAAAGCCATTTGCACTTGCTATCCGTCTTTTTGCAAACATGCTGTCAGGAAAAATACTCATTATATGTATTCTCGGACTGATTTTCATCTTCACTAATATTTTCGGGCCACTTGTTGGTGTTGGTTCCAGTGTGGTGTGGGTGTCCCTAACGGCAGTACTCTACATATTAAAAGCTTTTATTGCGCTCTTGCAGGCCTACATCTTTACACTGCTATCAGCTGTATTTATTGGTATGGCAGCCGAAGAGCACGATCACGATCACGAACATGAAACAATCGTTGCAGCAGCAACGGACATGAATACTTAATAACAACGATTAATAATTAACAAAAAGGTATACACTATGGGTTTCTTAGCAGCAGGAATTGGAGCTGGAATTATTACACTCGGTGCAGGAATTGGAATTGGACTCATTGGTAAAGGTGCAGTAGAAAGTATTGCGCGTCAGCCCGAAGCATCAGGCGACATTCGCGGAGCTATGATCTTGACAGCAGCCTTTATTGAAGGTGTCGCACTCTTTGCCGCTGTTGTTACAGCAATTCTGGCCCTTGGAATCTCCGTCTAAAAAACAGCATTTATGTTCTTTATAGCAGCCGGAGGAGGTATCCTCTCATTTAATACTGGCTTTGCGATTTGGGTGTTGATTTCTATGTTAGTATTTCTCTATATCATGGGGAAATACGCCGTTCCGCCGATTTTACAGGCGCTGAGCGAAAGAGAGCAAAACATCAAAGATTCATTAGAGTCTGCTGAGAAAGCAATTGCTAAAGCGGAACGTATTTCTGAGGACAACAAGAAAACTTTGAAAGAAGCAGAACTGAAAGCCCAGAAAATCCGAAAGGAGGCTATTGAAGAGGCAGAATTGCTGCGAGCTGAAAGGATCGGTAAAGCAAAGAAAGATGCTTCTAAACTTCTTGAAGACGCCAAAAAAACGATTGAGCAGGAGAAAAAACAAGCACTGTCTGAACTCAGAGATGAAGTGGCACATCTTGCAATAAAATCAGCCTCAATGATACTTGAGGAGGAACTCGACGAGGATAAGAATAAAAAACTTGTAGATAAATTTATTGGCGATCTGTCAAAAAACTAAAGGAAACGAATGATTTCTAAAGCAGCCCGGCGATATGCAAAAGCTCTTTTGCAATCTGCATTGGAGCAAGACATACTCGACGACGTTGAAAAAGATGTACGCTTCATTTTGAATACCATTCAGGATTCACGGGATCTAGTTGTCTTTTTGAAAAGCCCGATTATTAAACAAGAGGATAAACAGGATGCACTGTCTAAAATCTTTGATGATCATATTTCAGGTGAAACGATAAGTTTGCTACGTCTACTCTCTGAAAAAAGAAGAGAAAACCTACTGGAAGACATCTGCAATGGGTTTATTCGGCTCTTCAATCAACATAAAGGGATTATCCAGGTATATATAACTACGGCGTATGACCTTGGTGAAGCCCAACAAAAAGAACTTCATACCGCTTTAGTCTCTTCAACCGGAAAAAAGGTTGAAATGCACATAGCTTTGGAGCCCGAGATTATGGGCGGAATTATTGTTCGGATTGATGACACGGTACTGGACGGATCGGTTAAACACAAAATTAGAAAGCTCAAAAATCAGTTTGCAGTTAATACTGCAGTATAAAATTTAGGTACGAATATGAGTCAAGTAAGACCTGACGAAGTTTCAGATATTTTAAGAAAACAACTCTCCGGATTCGATAACGAAGCGGAATTATACGACGTGGGGACCGTGCTCGAAGTAGGAGACGGTATTGCCCGTGTTTATGGGTTGTCTAAGGTTCAGGCAGGGGAACTTGTAGAACTTCCTGAATCATTAGGCGAAGACGGAAATGCTATTCGCGGTATGGTACTGAACCTTGAGGAAGACAATGTAGGTATTGTACTTTTTGGTAACTCAACCTCTGTTGAAGAGGGACATACCGTAAAAAGAACTAAAAATATTGCATCCCTTCCTGTTGGGGAAAATATCCTTGGACGAGTAATTGATCCGCTGGGTCGACCGCTTGACGGAAAGGGCGCAATTGGTGGTGATCTTATCAACTTACCACTTGAACGTAAAGCACCCGGCGTAATTTACCGGCAACCTGTTGCAGAACCTGTCCAGACGGGTATTAAAGCTATTGACTCATTGATACCCATTGGTCGTGGTCAGCGTGAGCTTATAATTGGTGACAGGCAGACTGGTAAAACGGCTGTGGCAATTGATACGATCATCAACCAGAAATACACACAGGATTCTGATGAGCCAATCGCTTGTATTTACGTTGCTATTGGGCAGAAAGGATCAACTGTTGCAAATATTGTTAAGACATTAAATGAGTACGATGCAATTGATTACACATGCGTCGTATCAGCACCTGCCAGTTCTTCGGCTCCTATGCGCTATATTGCACCCTTTGCCGGTGCAGCCATCGGTGAATATTTTCGTGACACAGGACGGCATGCACTGGTCATTTATGATGACCTTTCAAAACAGGCTGTTGCCTATCGTGAGCTTTCACTGTTGCTTAGGCGTCCTCCGGGCCGTGAAGCATATCCGGGTGATGTCTTTTATCTGCACAGTCGTCTGCTGGAACGTGCTGCAAAAATCATTGATAGTGATGACGTAGCACAAATGATGAATAACATTCCGAAAGACCTTGAACCCAAGGTGAAGGGCGGCGGTTCATTAACGGCACTGCCAATTATTGAGACGCAAGCTGGGGATGTATCTGCGTACATTCCTACAAACGTAATTTCTATTACTGACGGGCAGATCTTTCTGGATACGGATCTGTTTAATTCCGGTATTCGTCCGGCTATCGATGTGGGTATTTCGGTATCCCGTGTGGGTGGTTCCGCTCAGGTGAAAGCGATGAAGAAACTATCCGGTACTCTTAAGCTTGATTTGGCTCAGTATCGAGAATTGGAAGCATTTGCTAAATTTGGTTCTGACCTTGATGCATCCACACAACGCCAGCTTAAGCGCGGAGAGCGCACCGTTGAATTGATGAAACAGGGTGAATATAAACCACTCCCTGTTGAACAGCAGATTGCCTTGCTCAAAATTAATAATGAAGGGTTACTTGATGAGCTTCCGGTAACCAAGATTCGTGAATTTGAAGATACGTACCTTGAGACAATCGGGGCGAAGTACAGTAAAAAAATGCAGGAGCTCTCAAAATCAGGCGTATTGAGTGATGATTTCGGTGATGAACTCGTCGAATCCGGACAAACTGTAGTTGATCAAATTCTGGCAGCAGAAGAGGTAGAATAAATGGCTAACCTTCGGGACATACGCAATCGGATATCATCCGTAAACAACACCCAGCAGATCACCAAAGCTATGAAAATGGTGGCTGCTGCAAAACTTCGGAAAGCACAAAACCGAATGACATCCATGCGTCCGTATGCAACTAAATTAAGAGAGGTGGTGTCTCGTTTGGGGTCAACATCTGACGGAAGCAATGCACTGTTGAGAAAACCGGAAGAATTTAGCCGTCTTTTGATAATTGTGGTTGGATCAGATAAAGGACTCTGCGGCGCTTTTAATAACAACTTATTTAAAGTTGTGGAAAAAACGGTTGCTGACGAATATGCAGAATTTCACAATAACGAATCTCTCGACTTCATCACCATTGGCCGCAAAGCCACTAAATACTTTAAAAAACGCGAGTACAACATTGTAGATGAGTTTCCCGGTTTTTTTGACGATCTGAATTACGAAGTCACCGCGGAAATAATGGAACACGTTATCGAGAAATATACGTCTGAGTATTATGATAAAGTGTTGATTAGTTTTAATGAATTTAAAACCGTCATTGCCCAAAACAGGAGAGTGGCACAGGTGCTTCCTGTAGATCCTGCATCCCTGAAAAAAGATGAAAACGAAGATGATTCTTTGAAAACAAGCAATTATATTTATGAGCCTGATTCAGAATCAATACTGGAAGAAATAATGCCAGTATATGTAATTATGCAGCTCTGGAGAGCTGTACTTGAGTCAAATGCTTCAGAGCAAGGCGCACGGATGGCAGCGATGGATAACGCTACCGAAAATGCCAAAGAGCTTGAAGAAGAGTTAACGCTGAAATATAATCAGGCACGACAAAGCGCCATTACAACCGAAATATCTGAAATTGTATCCGGTGCCCAGGCACTTGAAGAATCTTAAATCTTTTACTTATTGACGACTGATAGCTGTTGCGGGTTTTATTCCCCTCAGTCAAGAATTTATTTATCCTTTTGAAATGGAGGGATGGCAGAGTGGTCTCGCATAGCGATCCCTTTGGGGGAATGCGGCGGTCTTGCCCCGAAGGGATAAAACCGTTGAGGCGCAAGTCTCCGGGGGCCGGTTACAGTTTTATATAAATTATTTTAAAGTTTGTGTACAACATATGTGTTGAAAAGCATTAAATTTGACAGACGATATTATGGTTATACGAAAAATATGGTCAAACGGCTTAAACGTCATAACCAAGGAAAGGTGAGAAGTACAAAAGCTTATACGCATTGGGAAGTGATTTGCACTGAAGAATTTAAGACGAAGTCTGAAGCGTATAAGCGTGAGATGTTCTTTAAAAGTATTGATGAATATCAGTTTCTTAAATCTATACATGTGATATAGAAACCGATAAACCAGACCGGAGGGATGGCAGAGTGGTCGAATGCGGCGGTCTTGAAAACCGTTGAGGCGCAAGTCTCCGGGGGTTCGAATCCCTCTCCCTCCGCATTATTTTTTATGCATACATACTGAAAAGTGCATCGCATGGCACGTATTACTATGGAAGTACCGACGATGTAGCTGCCCGGTTAGACGCACATAATGCCGGTCGCCAGCGGTATACGAAAGGCCGGCGACCTTGGGCTCTTCACTACGTTGAGGAATTCAAGACGCGAAGCGAGGCCCGAAAGCGTGAGGCGTTTTTCAAAAGTATTGGTGGATACCGGTTTTTAAAATCGGAAGGTATTATTTAATGAATTGAGGTATCTGAGGCGCACGTCTCCGGAGGGTTCCCCCGCAGGGATTCCTTTGGAAGAATCCCTTTCCCTCCGCATTATTTTTTATATTCTAAAGCCCCAAAGATCATTTGGGGCTTTTTTTTTTAAATATTATGTTTTTTTTACGTTTGTGGCGGTAACTCTTTTTATAATCCCGAAAGAATAGAATGAAGTCACGTTTTACCACTTTTTTATTACTTATTGTATTCTCTGTGCTTTTTTTTTCAACCGCATCAGCACAGGATACACTCAGCATTTCCTTGCAAAACTTTATAGAAAAAGGCCTCGAACGATCCGGTCAGGTCGATTATCTTTCTAATGCGGTAGATCTTGCTGAAAACACTGCAGAGCAGACTAGAGACCAGCGGATTTTGCCCAGAATCAATCTGAGTTCACAACATGGCCTTATACCTGGGGTTCTCAGTCAGCGCGATGACTTGACTGAAAACGAGTTTTATTTGGATCCAAATTTATCGAATAACTGGGAAGACTGGGCGATTTTTACTCGTGCCGAAATAAGTGCCGTACAGCCTGTGTATACCTGGGGTGCTATAAGCAATGCCATTAACGCAACTGAGTCTGCGGCCAATGCCGCCAGATTTCGGTTTGAGGCTGAACAATCAGAAGTCGAACTTCAGTTGGTTGATCTCTATTTTAGCTATCAGCTTGCTCTTGAATTAGAGCGTATTTTAAATGAAGCAGATGATCAGCTACGGCAGGTCGAAAATCAATTGGACGATATGCAGGAGGAGGGAGATCCAGACCTGGATCAATCGGATATTTTTAAATTCGATATTTTTAAAGCGGAGTTTGAAGTTCAGCGTGAAGAAGTACGGCAAAGTCTTAGTACAGTGCAGCGAGTGTGGACCTATATACTTGACCCGTCTCAACGAGCAGTTTATGAACCTGAAAGTTTGTTTCTTAATGCGGTTCCATTTGAGCTCAAGCCATACGGATATTACGAATCAATTGCGATGAATGAGCGGCCTGAACTGAAGGGAGCGGATGCCGGTATTAGTGCCGCTAACAGCCAGGTTGATGCTGTGAAATCGCAATATTATCCATCCCTGTTTTTAGGGCTAACCGGTAGCTATGCCAATACTCCCAACCGACCGCGTCAATCGAATCCGTTTATTGTAAACAGTACGAACTATTCATCAGCTGCTGTGGGACTCAGTTTCCGTCAGAATTTGAATTTTTTGACAACAAAGAAAAAAGTTGAACGGGCGCGGATTGAACGAAAACGAATTGAGGATCTTAAGGCCGCGTTGACTGATGGAATCGTCCTTGAGTTAAATGAAACATATCGTAAGGCTGCTGTGGCTGAAAAAAGCGTAATACAGCTTGAAGAAGTTCTATCAATTTCAAAAAACTGGGTACGGCAAGAGCAGCTGGATTATGATTTTGGTTTTGGTGATGTGAAGGATCTTTTGGATGCAGTTCAAAAAGAATTAGAAACCAGAGTTGAATTGAAACAAAACACCTTTGAATTGAATAAGAGAGTAGCAGAGCTTTATAGAGCAGCAGGGATACCCGTGCAGCAGCTTAGTATAAATTAAACTTAATGATTATGTATTTAAAAACACTTGGCTCAATTTTTATCTCAATACTTCTTGCAGGCTCCGTTCTTGCTCAGGACGGAGAACAGGAGATCCGGCAGATGCTCAATGAAAGGGATGCAGAGATTAAAGAACTTATTGGTCCTGAAGGATCCACTTATACACAGAAACAGCGAAATGAACTCAAAGAGATCATAAACGGAGTCATAGATTTTCGCTCAATGGCCGAATTTGCACTGGAAGATACATACAGCGAAATCTCAGAAGAACGCAGAGAGCGATTCGTGGAACTTTTCGCGACAATTGTCCGGGACCAGTCTTTGAATCGCCTTGAAATTTATCGAGCGAAAGTTGAGTATGAAGAGATCTTAGTAGACGGTAACCGGGCAACTATACGTACAGTGGCACAGCTTGAAAATGTGAGAACGCCCGTAGGGTACGTGATGGAAAACAGAGACGGTGAGTGGGTCGTTACTGATTTTCTTATTGACGGTGTGTCAACAGCGGGATCGTACAACACACAGTTTCAGAACATCATCCGGCAGCGTGGTTTTGAGGCACTTTTTGATAGTTTAGAGCGCCGGGCTGCACGCTCCTCAACCTGATTCGATTTTAAAATGCTTCATTTGAACCGGTTTGATGGTATGACAAATATGAATCACTATACCAACCAAAGATCCGGCAAGGGAGATCCGTTTTTGCTGATCATGAATACGGTACTTAATCGGCGTTTTACTTCTGAAACCTGATGGCTACCTTTCTCTCATGAAAACGGTATTAATGATTGCTCCATATTTTGTCCCCCGCCGGCGCGTGGGATCGTTGCGGCCATACAAGTTCGCCGGTCACCTCACATCATTTGGCTGGAAGCCCGCTGTGTTTACTATTGGCACTGACCATGACGAACTCACAGAAAAAGAGAAAAAAGCTCTCCGTGATGTAACAGTAAAGCAGATCTACCCCCCGTTTGACCGGACGACAGGATCTTCAACTGATCAGAATGTTGAACCAAAACATAGGGTGTTGTCTGAATGGTCAGACTGGATCGCTGAGTGGTTTGACCGACAAGTGCCCATGGATACATGGGTTTTTCTTTTTTGGAGCGCCTACACAAAAATCTTGGAGGAGGCCCAGAGTCTGGACCCTGACCTGATATGGAGTACGGGTGATCCATGGTCAGGCCACTGGCTTGGCCACAAGCTATCAAGAGACCTTAAAAAACCGTGGATTGCCGATTTTCGTGATCCCTGGACTCTTTCAGGATTAACCCTCCGTGAGCGATCTTATTTATCAAACAGGGCTGACCGCAAACTTGAAAAAAAATTTATTACAGCTGCCGATAAAATTATCTTTACAGCACAGGCTACAGAAGATCTTTACAAAAATCACTATTCACTGAACAGTGATAAGACAGATACAATCTATAATTCATTTGAAGATTCCGGATCTAACGAGAAACCAGAAACTAGTCTGACATGGCAAGCCGATATTGATGATTCCAAACTGAACCTGATTTTCTTTGGCTCATTCAGGAGGCTGAGTCCCATTAACCCGATTGCAGAAGCCATGGTGGAACTTCCAGGAGAATTACAAAAACAGATTAACATTCACTCCTTTGGAACCATTGAATTTAAAGACCTGGAGACACTTAATCGATTTGGAATTTCCGACCTTTTCAAGACACACGAAAAAGTTGTGCCCGAACAGGCTAAGGCTGCCTTCGAACGTGCCGACATACTTCTTGTAAGCACCAGTGCAGAACGCAAATCAATTATTCCCGCTAAACTGTGGGAGTATATGCTATCTGATAAACCGATTCTGTCGATTACACCAAATCCTGAAATTGCTGAAATCCTTAAGGAAACCGGGGCCGGGCTTCACTATCATAACAGCAAAACAGCGGAAATTGCCGGCGTTTTGAAACATGCGGCAGAGAGGAAATTACGAGGGGAACCGGTACTCGATATAGCACGTAAACCGGATCGGATTGAACAGTACTCAGCGAAAAATAATACCCGTAAACTTGCTCAAATAATGGATACCTTAACCGGCGATGAGCAGTAAAAAAGATAACTTAACAGAAAAAGCGGGTGTAGTAGTCTTTGCCCGGATCATCACGACAGTGATTGATCTGGCGATTGTGATT
>Ga0307966_1000952_pt1 | contig 23610 bp, 20 predicted proteins | sample OrgLakmetagen646_FD_203141 | JGI IMG/M metagenome (GOLD analysis project Ga0307966, IMG submission 203141) | Saline water microbial communities from Organic Lake, Antarctica - #646 | ecosystem: Environmental > Aquatic > Non-marine Saline and Alkaline > Saline | place: Antarctica: Organic Lake... | reverse complement strand
GCACCCTATATCGAAACCGTTCTTGGCAAAAACATGATACCTTTGCTGAGACAAACAAAGGAGATCTGGGATCCAGGCTACAGGTTTAATCCCGGCAAAATTCTGGATCCAAAACCGATCGACAGCGACCTTAGATTCAGCCCCGACTACAAAAGGCCTGAGGTAGAAACAGCATTTAACTGGCGGTCAGCCGACGGATTTGATAACGCCCTCGAACAGTGTAACGGCGCCGGCGTGTGCCGTAAACTTGCCGAAAGCGGCGGAACCATGTGCCCCTCCTATCACGCCACACGGGAAGAAAAAGATAATACACGCGGACGGGCCAACCTGTTTCGTCAGCTTTTTTCAGGGAAACAAAAAGAGGCGTTTCGGTCTGAAGAGCTGAAAGAGGCACTCGATCTCTGCCTGAGCTGCAAAGCATGTAAAAGCGAGTGCCCCGCGAATGTAGACATGGGCAAAATGAAGGCAGAATTTATGAACGGCTATCATAAAGAGAATGGAACAACTGCCGGTGAACGCTTTTTTGGTCAGCCGGAAAAACTTTACCCGCTGGCCTCTCTGTTTGCCCCTGTCACAAACTTTATAAATAAACAGAAACCAACGAAGGCACTTCTGGAAGCACTGTTTGGAATAGATTCACGCCGTGACCTCCCGGAATTCGCCTCGCAGACATTTAAATCATGGTTCAAAAAACACGAGACGGAGTATAATGTCACGGGCACCAAGCAGGTTGTGCTTATGGTAGACATTTTCACAAACTATCATGACCCTGACATTGCCATTGCCGCCTGTAAGGTTTTGAGGTTTCTTGGTTATAGCGTTATGGTTCCGGGAATCTGGCCCACAGGCCGTCCGCAAATTTCTAAGGGATTGCTTGATGAAGCCTCTGACATCTGTGAAGAGAATATTCGACGATTTTTCCCATTCGCTGATCTTGGCATTCCAATTGTTGGCCTGGAGCCAAGTGAAATACTTACGATGCGGGATGAATACACAGACCTGTGTAGTGATTCTAACCTGAAGAAAGCGGAATTGATTTCTGAAAATAGTTTTCTCTGGGAGGAGTTTTTAGTATCTGAACTTGCGTCTACCGACCCCGTTGATCTTGGCAAAGGCCTGAAAGTGCAGCTTCACGGTCACTGCCATACCAAGGCGCTGGTTGGAAATGACCCTCTGATGCAGGCGTTCAGACTCCTCGGTTTTGCACCAGAAGAGATGCAGACCGGCTGCTGTGGGATGGCGGGAAGTTTTGGCTACCAGAGCGATAAGTATGAGGTCTCGATGCAGGTTGGTGAGCAGACGCTTTTCCCAAAAGTTCGTGCCTTTGATGAAGAAACAACGCTCTGTGCCCCCGGGTTTTCATGCCGCCATCAAATTGCTGACGGCGTCCAGCGAACCTCCAAACATCCTGCCGTGATCATGGCGGAGGCTTTGGAAAGAAACTGAGTATCGACATCGTACTCCTGCCGGAGTGGCCGAGCATTTTTGCGAGGACTTCCGGCAAAGATCATTAGCCAGGACCTCCGGGCGTAGCCGAGTGCGCTTCTCACGAGGATTCCCCGAAGCGTCCGGTTCACGTGAGCATGAATCATGATCATAGCAATACCCCGACGCTTCAAGGTGTGTTCCAACTGCAGTCTCACACGCTTGGAGGTCTTGAGTCAGAGGACCTCCGGGCGTAGCCGAGTGCGCTTTTCACGAGGATTCCCCGAAGCGTCCGGTTTCGTGTGAGCATGAATCGACAATCATAGCAATACTCCGACGCTTCAAGGTGTGTTCCAACTGCAGTCTCACACGCTTGGAGGTCTTAACCCAGAGGGCCTCCGGGCGTAGCCGAGTGCGCTGCTCATGAGGATTCCCCGAAGCGTCCGATTCACGTGAGCATGAATCGACAATCATAGCCACACCAACCGACGCTTTAAGGTGTGTCCCAACTGCAGTCTCACACGGTTGGAGGTCTTGAGCCAGAGGACCTCCGGGCGTAGCCGAGCGTTTTTGCGAGGGGTCCCTCATTCCTAACCGATCTCTAAACTTAGCCACCGGCAACCTATGTTGCTATGATTAAACAGGAGACCGCGGTAATAGTGAGAAAAGGGTGGATGCTTCCTCATCTCCTCAAATCCCCTGAATCTTATCAACCAGAAAAAGAGACCGCTTCCACACCGCTAATAGTAGTTGTCAATTCAGCTTTTCTGTATGTTGAGTATGGCCTGACAGTTCCATCACGAAACCGGGCTGATACTTTAACTACCTAATCAGGCTCATGACAACCGATTCATCAATGCAGTCAATATCATCGGGCAAACGCTTGGTTTCTCTTGATGTATTTCGCGGAGCCACGATTGCCGCCATGATTCTCGTCAATAATCCCGGTACGTGGGGCGCTATTTATCCACCTCTTCGGCACGCAGAATGGCATGGCTGGACAGTAACCGACCTCATTTTCCCGTTTTTCTTGTTTATCGTTGGGGTCTCGGTAGTACTTGCATTTACCAAAGCTCTTGAAAAAGGAGCCGACCGGGGCGATCTGGTCCGTAAAACAGTAACACGATCGGCTATCATTTTTGGCCTTGGCTTGTTGATGATGGGATTTCCCTATGTTACGTTTGACCCCACATTTGGTCTTCACTCTAACCTGACCGGCATCCGCATCATGGGAGTTTTGCAGCGGATCGCCATCTGTTACCTGGTTGCATCCCTGCTTTTTTTATATCTGAAGCCGCGAACAATTGCCATTATTTCTGCCGGTCTTCTTTTGGCATACTGGGCGATGACTATGCTTATTCCTGTTCCCGGCTATGGCGCCGGACTGATTGATCAGCCGCATACGACACTGACCGCCTGGATTGACCAGCTTCTGATCCCCGAACCTCACATTTACAGGGAAGGGCCATATGATCCGGAAGGAATATTGAGCACAATACCGGCAATTGCCACCACACTGTTCGGGGTGTTTGCCGGATTAATTCTGATGTCGGACCGAAACTCAATTGAAAAAACGGCTCGACTTATGCTATGGGGGTTCCTGCTGGCAACTGTTGGTTATGTCTGGAACTGGTTTTTTCCCATTAATAAAGCGATCTGGAGCAGTTCCTATGCCATATTCACCGGTGGGCTGGCTATGCAGTGTTTTGGCGCCTCATACTGGCTGATTGACGTTAAAGATTATCGCCGGTTTACGCGCCCATTTGTGGTTTATGGCGTCAATGCACTGATTGTATTTTTTGTAAGCGGACTGCTTGCCAGAACATTGGTAATGATTCAGATTGACACCGGTGATGGCCCCATGTCTCTTCAAAGACTGATTTTTAACAATATATTCATGCCCCTCGGTTCTGAACTAAATGCATCATTGTTCTACGCCATTACCTGGATTGTTCTGTGGTATTTTGTTTTGAGTTTTATGTACAAGCGAAAGATTATTATAAAAGTGTAGCATTTTTTGTGCGGGGGCCCATAGCATCCGGTTCATTCTTATATGAGTCAGAATCATAGCTACACCAACCGACGCTTCAAGGTGTGTTCCAACTGCAGTCTCACACGCTTGGAGGTCTTAACCTTGAGGACCTCCGGGCGTAGCCGAGTGTGCTTCTCACGAGGGTTCCCCGAAGCGTCCGGTTTCGTGTGAGCATGAATCATGATTATAGCAATACACTCGACGCTTCAAGGTGTGTTCCAACTGCAGTCGCACACGCTTGGAGGTCTTAACCTTGAGGACCTCGAAAGATTATTATAAAAGTGTAGCATTTTTTGTGCGGGGGCCCATAGCATCCGGTTCATTCTTATATGAGTCAGAATCATAGCTACACCAACCGACGCTTCAAGGTGTGTTCCAACTGCAGTCGCACACGCTTGGAGGTCGTTAGATTTCATTTGAGAAGATCTACTATCTCACGATTCAAGTCTATCCCCATCCACCAGCTCTTCAAGAGCTTCCCGGCTGATGCCAAGCTTTACTTCCATCTCTTCAAGGGTAATGTTCTTTGTTTCCGGCATCACTTTCCAGACAAACAGTAGCTGCAGAACCATCATAAATGCAAAGAAGGAGAATATCTGTGCTCCTGTAAACGTACTTAATACAGTGGGTGTAATGAGTGTAATGGTCGCCGCAAATACCCAGTGTGTACCGGAACCCAGCGACATTCCATAATCCCGAATCGCGTTTGGAAAAATCTCAGAGATAAATACCCAGATTACCGCTCCCTGGCCAATGGCGTGGGAAGCAATAAACGCACAGACAAAAACGACTACAAACACACCTTCAGCACCTGTGTAAAATGCCCAAGCAACGCCAAGTAATGATGCGATATACCCCACCGATCCGATATACATCAAAGACTTCCGGCCGGCCCGGTCAATTAAATACATGCCCAGCAATGTGAACAGGAGGTTCACCACGCCCAGTGATACCGATGCCCCAAGCACATCCCCTGCAGCCACCCCGGCCTGATTAAATATTCTCGGCGCATAATACAGGACAAAATTTATGCCCGACCACTGATTGAAGAATGCGAGAAGAAACGCCAGCATAATCGGGAACCGAAACCGTTTGGAGAGAAAGGTGTCTGCACCGGCATCCTTTGAGACGGAGTGCTTAATCTCAGATATCATCTTTTCGATGTTCTCCTTTGGATAGAGCTGGGCAAGCAGCGTGTGCGCCTTCTCTTCGAGTCCCCGCTTTAGCAGAAGCCATCGCGGACTTTCGGGTACACCGGTGACCAGTAACAGATATATTGCGGCAGGAACGGCCTCAACTCCGAGCATCCATCGCCAGGCATTCACCTCAACCGTGAGTCCGATCCAGTAGTTCGAGAGGTAGGCGATCAATATTCCAAAAACGATGTTAAACTGATAAAGTGCTACCAGTTTTCCACGATTATGCGCCGGTGTGATTTCTGAAATATAAACCGGCACTGCAACTGAAGACGCTCCCACACCCAGCCCTCCAATGAATCTGGCCATTGAGAAAAAATAGGGATCAGTTGCCAGAGCTGACCCAAGAGCTGATACGGTATACAAAACACCAATCCAGAGCAGAACTTTTTTACGCCCGAATTTATCGCTTGGTATACCTCCAAAAAGTGCTCCAACAACTGTGCCCCACAGCGCCATCGACATAATAAAAGTACCGTGAAACAGATCCGACATCTCCCAGAGCTCCTGAATCGGCTGATCGGCTCCTGAAATTACGATGGTATCAAACCCAAACAGAAATCCGGCTACGGCTGCCACAATACTCGAGAGTAGTATTGATTTTGTTTTAAACATATACGATTAATTATTCGTGAGTATTACTGCGCAATATTTATCGGGAATATCAATTCACATATTGCTTGTTTAATCCCAGATTGACTCAAGTGGCCAAAAGGTCAGACTTGTCAGTCTTGCGTCTCCCCCATCAGCAAAAAGTGAGAGCCCCTCACTTTCAGGATCAGGGAAAATACGACTGGTAATCACCTGCTCCCCGTCATTGATAAAAACTTCAACAGACGACCAATCCACAAAAATATGCAGCTTTACTCTGCCGTCGATCAACCTGGCCGGTGCATCCATTCTGCGGGCAAATTCATTACCAAAGCTATCATCGCCTGATTGAGTTCGATCCAGAAAAACAGACCTGGTCTTAGAATCATAGCCAATCAGCGTTTCTTCATTCACTCCCTCCCGCACCTTCAGTCCCACCGTTTCTGAACCACCCGGCTCCAGCTCCACAATCATTTCATAGGATTTACCTGATAGCCCCTCATCCGCCGCAGGAGAATCGCCATCCATAATACCTTGTGCCTCCATTCGAATCTCATTCCCCCGAAGGGTCTGAAGCTCTTCGACCGGTTGCTGAGTAACAGCCACCTTCTCTCCTACAGTTTCCAGGTGCACTGATCGCGGAATAGACATCGCACTTCGCCAGGGATCGGTGGGTATCTCATTTGCGTACTCCCAGTTATTCATCCACGCGAGCCACAGGCGGCGCCCGTCTTCTTCCGGCACGTTATTCCAGGAGATGGCGGCGTAAAAATCTGTCCCATAATCGGCCCACAGGATCTCACCGCCGGAAATGGAGTCATCTGCCGTGAATGTCTCACCGTCCCAGTCACCCACAAAGTATTGCGATCCTGACCCACCGGCTATTGCGCCGGGATTAATATCCACATGAAGTACCCATTTTATATTATCAGGATCTCCATCAACAGCCAGCGGAAACAAGTCGGGGCATTCCCAAATTCCGCTCACTGCTCCGGCCGGACCAAAGTCACTCAGGTACTCCCAGTCGATCAGGTTCTCTGATGAATAGAACTGCACTTTATGCTGAAGAGGCAGTGCCACCACCATAATCCACTTTTGGATATCCTCGTGCCATTTTACATTAGGGTCGCGAAAATCCGGTTTTTCAAACTCAAGTACAGGATTTCCCACATATTTTTGAAATGTCTTCCCCCCATCAGTACTATAAGCAAGCGATTGTGATTGATGCGGATTCTCACCACCATAAGCACTGGTGTATATCGCCACAATCGGGGCTGTTTTGCCATCACCAAATCCAGAAGATTTGTTATGATCCACAACCGCACTGCCAGAAAAAATTCCCTCTTCCTGCTCTTCCCCATACGGTATGGCCACGGGCTGATGCTGCCAGTGCACAAGATCTGAACTGGTTGCGTGATTCCAGCTCATGTAGCCCCATTGGTTGCCAAAAGGGTTGTACTGGTGGAACAGATGGAATGTACCATCCAGATACACCAACCCGTTTGGGTCGTTCATCCAGTTTATTTTTGGCGTATAGTGAAATTGCGGCCGATAACGCTCATCAAATGAAACGTCTGTTTCCATATGACTATTGATCTGCGTCGCATCGAACATTTCTTCTTTTGAGTCGGCCGGACTACAAGCCGCAGCAAGTAAAAGAGCGGTTATAAGAAGAGTGAGTCTTGTTTGATAATGAGAAAAGATCTGGCTCATGGTATTACGTTAAAATTATTTTCGTTTGGATGGTTTCAACCCGGTTCCGGTAATTTGATAGCGCTCCCATGAATGTAGATCATCAACCCTAGAAATAATAATATTTACCCTTTTTAATTATTGCCCCTCAAGCCTTTAAGCAAGCAGCTCACACATCGATAAGTCAAACATGTTATTTAATACTTCGGCTGTTTAAACCACTCTTTATCACTTTGAATAGGTATCCAGAAATAACGCCGTGTATATCTTATTAAATGGGTAACAATCCTTTAACTGCAAACGAATCTTTTTTGATATGCTAACTGAACTCACGCTACGAACAAATGCCAATTCACTTCTTTCTATCTTCCTTGGCATGATATTATTTCTTCTGGCTCCTCTGTTTCTTCTTTCCTGCGAAGACCAGCGTGTTCAAACAGTGACCTGGATTGAATATGAGCCGGTTTATATGAGTGAGGCCGATTTTTTAAGTTCAGTCTCCATTGCACCTCCCAGAGACCTGCAGGTACCCGGTAAAATTTATTTCTATCAGGGATATCTGTTTGTGAACGAGCGTAATGAAGGCATTCATATCATTGATAACCGCGATCCAGCTAACCCGGTTAATGTCGGGTTTATCACCATACCCGCGACTAAAGATCTCGCCGTTAAGGGTGATCTTTTATATGCCGATTCACAAAAGGATCTTCTTGTGTTTGATATCAGTGATTTGCAGAATCCGGAGCTTTTAGAGCGAATCGAAGATGTATTCAATACGGCGGCTAATATAGCCCCGGGATTTACCACACAGCAGATCGAGCCGTCAAAAGGACTCGTTGTGGACTGGAAAAAGGTTAAACGTGAAGAGTTATGCAACGGTAACTGTCAGTCAAATCCACAGTGGGGATTCCTTACCCTGGAAAACGCTTCCTTTGATGCATCGACCTCATCATCAGAATCCGGTGGCGGTGTGGGCGGCTCTCTTGCCCGGTTTGCGATCAGTGGCAACTATCTCTATACCGTGGATCATACCGATTTGATCACATTTGACATCGAAACTGACGATACAAACCAGCTCAGTCAGTCGAGTGTAGGGTGGGCCATTGAAACAATCTTCCCCTATAACGATAACCTATTTATCGGGTCAGAACGCGCGATGTATATTTATGAGCTGCAAAATCCCGCAAACCCGCAACTTCTGTCGGTCTACTGGCATGCCACCGCTTGTGATCCGATTGTAGTTGAAGGCGACTACGCTTTTGTGACGCTGCGCAATAGTGAGCGTTGCCCAATGGGCGAAAACCGCCTTGAAGTGGTCAACGTATCTGATCTGTCGACTCCTTATATGGTTAATTTTTACGAGATGAAAAACCCGCACGGTCTCGGCATAGATGATGGCAACCTGTTTGTGAGCGAGGGGGAGTTTGGGCTAAAGATTTTGGACGCCTCTAACCCACTTGATATCAAGCTGCTCCGCCATATTGAGGATATCAAAAGTTATGACGTTATTCCCTACAACGACGTGTTGATGGTGACAGGAGATGAAGGAATTATTCAGTACGACTATAGCGACATCAACGATCTGAAGAAGTTGAGCACAATTCCTGTATTTGGCGAGGAAGATGATGAGTTACTCTAAATCTAAAACACTATCAATCTTTGCCGGTTGTATTTTGGCTTCCATGATGCTCACACTGCTGACGGGTGTGGCTAACACAGTTTTCGCTCAGAGTTCAGCCTCTGAAACACCTCAAGATCAAACCGGCTACTTTCTTCAATCCGGGATAGATATACTACCCTCTGCGGGCCCGGGTTCCTCCACCACTCCACGTGTATTGATAGTCAATGGCCATAGGTTCACACCACAGACATCGGTTGGTGTTGGTATTGGCTTTACTCCATACAACACCCCTTTGTCGCTTATTCCATTTTTCTTTGATTTCAACTATCGTCTCATAAAACAGGGGATCTCTCCGATTCTCTTTATCCGTGCGGGATACAATTTCACAGTTAAAGGCGATGATTCATTTCTTATGGACAGTCATACCGGCGGTCTTTTACTACATCCGGGAATAGGTCTTGAAATCCCAATAGCTGAACAATTTGGACTTTACGTTAGTGCCGGCTACAACATTGATAACTCTTCCTATGTATTTGAAACCTGGGGCAACCGTACTGTGATAAACGATCTCTCCTACCGACGGGTGGCACTTAGTATCGGGTTTAAACTCACGCCCTGAATTGATTAATGTAAATAACACTACGTGAGAAACCCTTCTTCCAACGACGCTTCAAGGTGAAATCCAAATGCAGTCGAACACGCCTGGAGGTCGTTAACCAGAGGACCTCCGGGCGTAGCCGAGTGTTCTTCTCACGAGGATTCCCCGAAGCGTCCGGTTCGTGTTCTAATGTGGCATAAGCGCAACGATACCCACGACTCTTCAAGGTGAGCTCCAACTGCCGTCGCTCACGCTTGGAGGTCGTTAACCAGAGGACCTACTGGAGTGGCCGAGCGTTTTTGCAAGGGCTGCCGGCAGAGTCCGGTACACGTTCTCAATAACTGGAATCTAACATCCCGACTCTTCCAGAGGACCTCCGGGCGTAGCCGAGTGTGCTTCTCACGAGGTTTCCCCGAAGCGTCCGGTTCATGTGAGCATGAATCATAATAATTGCCCTTGCCCTTCCAATCGACGCTTCAAGGTGATCTCCAACAGCTCTCTCACGCTTGGAGGTCGATATGTTAGTTACCCTCGCCGCGTCATAATAATCCCAAGCACTACGATGGCTGCTCCTGCATACTGCAGGAAACTCAAGGACTCACCCAGCAAAACAACACCAAAAAAAAGCCCGAGTACCGGAACCAGGTTTTGATATACCGATGTCTTTACCGGGCCAACATTCACAATGCCGTTGTTCCAGATCAGATAAGCCAATCCAATTGAGAGTGCGCCGCTGTATATAATACCACCCCATGCAGCAATAGAAACAGCACTCCAGTTGGTAGCCTCAACCGTTAAAAGTGAAAGCATACTGAGTAGTACCGCCCCGATAAGCGTCATTATTCCAGAGAATTGCAGGGCCGTGTATCGTTTCAGAAACTGTTTTGAACGGAGAGTAAAAACCGCCCAGGTTACGGCAGCACAAACAATGATCAGATCTCCCCGAAAGGTATCAGATGCCAGACTTATTGGGTTGGCTCCGCCACCCACAATGGCCGCAACACCCGAAAACGCGAGGACAACCCCAATTGCTTTCAACCGCGTCATCTTTTCGTCGGTAAAAAGATGAGAAAAAATAGCTATCCAAATTGGGATTGTCCCCAGCATAACAGCAGCATTTGCCGACAGTGTCAGATCAATCCCAACAATAAAGAGCGACTGGTACAGAACATTACCGATCAGTCCAATGCCAAGAAGAGGTAGCCAGTCAGTGCGCGAAACTCTAAACCAAGCGCCTTTCCAGAAGATAATAGTCCAGATCAGACTCGCTGCAAGAATAAACCGTATCGCATTAAAACTGTAAATATCTACTTCTGATAGACTCGCCTTTACAACGGAAAAATTAAGCGCCCAGATTACGGCTATCGTAAATAGTGTTACATCAGTAAATGGGATACGTGCCGGTAACGTCAGTTTCATGCATAATATTTAAAGGAGGCCAAATATATGCAGTTCACCGGCGGAATAGAAAGTAAATGTTGGCGATATGAGAATGTTAGATAGATTGAAAAATATGAGCCACAAAGCTTTTAAACAGCCTATGATTCAGTTTATACAATCTCTGACTTAAAAGTATGTGGGAACAAGTACTGTTAAATAGTCTCTTCTCTTCAAACAGAATTCAAGTACGTTTCATTACTTAACACATAAAAATCATCACAAAAGAATAATGGAGGTGAATTCAGGGGAGTTGACTTGGTGTGATTAAACTCGTTTCAGTTTCAGCTTATACAGCTGTGAATCACCGAGCCTCACCGGGTAAGACTGCGTTGTAACCAAGTCTCCTTCATTTACTTCCCCGCTTCCAGTGATATCGACGTGGGCTCTTAAGTTGTATCTTGGGTGTATAGAGTTAGATTCCGCACTTTCGAACTGAAATTCAAAAAAATCATACTTCCCTTCGCTATGCGCTTTGTCATGTAATATTTCCTGATGAATAATGATTGCTTCAGCATCTATCCGCCCCACATCTTCCAAAGTGACATAGACCTTTGCCCCGGTGAATGAGGGCGTCTGACTGTCTATCACCAATTTACCCTTAACTTTCATTTGTAACGCCGTTTTTATCTTTATTTAACTGCAGACCTGAAAATATTATTTCTTTTTCTTTCCGCCAGACCCTTTTTTCCCTTTTTCGTTACTCTTTTCGTCATCCATATCTGAGTCCATCTGTGGTGGCGCTGGTGATGCACCACTTCCCGACATCAATACACCAGTTACATCCCCTGCTATATCAGGATGATTACTTGGTGGTGAGGGTGCTCCGCCTGATAGGTCGGTAGCTGTTGCAAATGATGATATGTCATCGGAAAAAGAAGGAGGTCCTTCAGCCGGCATATCTATGTCATTGTCCATTGATGCATCCTGAGGAGGAGCTGGAGCTCCAACAAATGCTCCAGTAGCCGCATTATCTGCACCTGCTCTACCCATATTATCTGAAGCAGGAGGGGCCGGCACGGCGGTATCCGAAACTGCCATTTGCTCACTTAATACAGCCTCGTCGTCACCTTGTGTTACAATATTTATCACGATTTTTGAGCTCATGTTTGTTACCTCATTTACAGATTTTCTATTAGTTCTAAGCGTTCGATCTGTTATCGAAGCGTTACTCGTTCTATCATATTTGATACAATATAGACATCCACTTTTCGGCCGTTTGCTATAGCAGCAGATAGCGCAATGTGAACATTTGTTACTCCGTCACCGGATCCGGTTTTTACTTTTTTCCAACCGCTAACTCCACTTACAATTGCATAGCAGTTTTGGGAATGGTGAGACGTGTACACACGTGAAACTGATAAATTGTTATGCCACATAATTTTTACCTCTTAATTTTTGGTTGAACATATCGTGTCTTATTACAAAAGTTCCATTCGATAAACAGTGTTACCATCAGCATATACATTTACTTTTCTACTATTGGACTTGGCCTCGCAAAATGCTGCAAACATATTGGACGTCCCGTCAGGTGACCCTGTTTTGATTTTTCTCCACCCCATTGAGCTGATGTAAACCCACGCGTTCTGAGAATGATATGTTGCATAGGTTAACGCAACGGTCATATTTCGGTGCCAGGTTATATACATGGCATGAACAGCTGAAATATCTCCGTTACTGAGATTGCTTCGCTGACCAATTGATTCCCCCGGTGGTATCGTAGTTATAGTAGACTGCCCGTTTTTTGAAAATGCTGTTGCATGATAGTGCATGATCGAATTGTAATCATAGGGTCCATAATCATCACCATCTGTTATATGCTGATTAAAATTATGCTCTTTGCCCGTCGTAATATTGTTCCAATGCACTTTGATGTGCAGGTCACGATCTTCTCTGCTTTGTTCGTGCCACAATCCAACAGCATGGCCAATTTCATGGATAGTGTTTCCAGTGCTGCAGCCCGATGCCAGTCCAACATCCTGCATACCGCCCTGGCGGCCTACATATGACCAGCAACCGGTAGCGGATCTGAAATTCAGATAGTCAGGATAATGTGCAGCGTTTGAAGACGTTCGCTGAACAAACCGAATGTTTGTATGCTGTTCCCAATGGTCAATAGCGTTCGTGACCCTGTTTTTATTTGGCAATCCTGAATCGATGATATAGGGCACAAGTCCATTGGGCCAGCGATACTGATCGCCTGTAATTCCAACTCCGTGAGCAATCACGCCGCCGGCATCTTCAACACTCACAGATTGAGTATCCTTTGTTTTTGCCTCTATTTCATCAGCCTTACCAAGAACTATACATCCTTCGAATACGGCGAGACCATCAACCACTGCGTACTGTACTGATTTATTAATAAAAGTATTGCCTGTGATTAGGCCTGTACGAACGTCATCACTTTCCAACATGCCAAATAAATAATCATCTTTGGGTTCTTTCTTTCCGGCCATAATGCTTACCTCCCATTATTATTTTTAATGTGTGCTACGAACAATAATTTCCGCCACTGAATGATTCTCTCGATTTAAAACCACATTCATCCAGTTTTTCTTGGGACTTCATTGTTCTCTAAATAGATAGAAAATCTGCGCTAATTATACACTAACTAACTTTACTACCGATATTTACTCTCAAATCTTGCGATGTCTTCCCCACCTATACCAGGACTTCACTCAAAAAAGGCTTTTTACCTAAGATTGTTGATAAGTTTGTGTTTTGCGAGGGTTCCCTTAAATGACCGAGGCAAGTTCTCATGAATCATAATAATTGTCCTACAACCCGACGCTTCAAGGTGATCTCCAACAGCCGTCGCACACGCTTGGAGGTCGTTAACCAGAGGACCTGCAGGAGTGGCCGAGCTTTTTTGCGAGGGCTCCCGGCAGAGTCCGGTAAACTTTCTCAAAACTGGAATTTTAACATCGCAACTCTTCCAGGAGAGCTCCAACTGCAGTCGCTCACACTTCAAGGTCCTGAGCCAGAGGACCTCCGGGCGTAGCCGAGTGTGTTTCTCACGAGGGTTCCCCGAAGCGTCCGGTCATGTGAGCAAAAATCATAATCATTGCCCTGCCCTACCAACCGACGCTTCAAGGTGTGCTCCAAATGCTGTCACACACGCTTGGAGGTCTTGAGCCAGAGGACCTGCAGGAGTGGCCGGGCGTTTGTGTGAGGGCTCCCGGCAGTTAAGTTTACCCCATAAAACTGGCGACTTGCTGAACCGCTGCGTTTGGTTTTAACTTAACTAAACGGGTTAATGTCTTATTTACTATCAAACATTAAAATACCGGATATTTAATGTATATTTGGAAATCAAACATCATTTTAATGCCAAAAAGAAGTGCATATTATAAAAAACAGAGATTTTAATGTCTGATATTCACGCATACCCTATCAATCCCGACCGGACAAAGCCATGGAATGATCTACCTAACCTGCCGATCGACACGGATCTTTACCGTCATGTAGATATCTACGAACAACTTGGCCATGCAAAGGAGGCGCTCGCGCTTCTGGCCGGACGTAGTATAGCAATTCCAAACCCAGCAATGCTAATCAACTCTATCACACTGCAAGAAGCTAAAGTATCGAGTGAGATCGAGAATGTATTTACAACCGATGATGAGCTCTATAAAGCTGTGAGTGATTCAAGTGCCGATCCGGAAGCATCTGCCCCGACTAAAGAAGTACTGCGTTACAGAGAAGCGTTGTGGGATGGCTATCACTATCTGGAAGAACACGGGGCCTTCGACCGTGAATACTTTGTGAGGCTCTATCAAATCATACAGGAGAGCGGAGACGGAATCAGGCCGCCGTTTGCCCGAACTTTTATCCGAATGGGCGGAACTGGGCCCAATGCAGGAAAACCAGCCTACACGCCACCACGCGGTAAGGGTATTGTTGAGTCCAAGCTGGACAACCTTATACATTTTCTGAACAACAGTGAACTACTGCCAACCGACCCGCTTCTGAAGATGTGCATTGCTCACTATCAATTTGAGGTCATTCATCCTTTCAGAGACGGCAACGGGCGCGTGGGTCGAATCATGAATATTCACATTGCTACCCGAAACCATCAGCTTGAACTACCCATTCTGTACCTGAGCAGGTATATTTTGGAGCATAAACATGAGTATTATGAATATCTGGCGGGTGTTTCTCGGGGCGGGCACTGGAAAGAGTGGATTATGTTCATGTTAAAAGCAGTAGAGTGGACGTCCAAGCTGACCCTTCGCAAGGTAAATGATATGATTGAGAGTCGGGAAGAGATCCTGCAGGTAATCCGGGAGCATACAAGTGTACGACGTCCCGAGGACTTGACCGGAGCAATTTTCACTCAGCCCTACACTAAAGTAAATCATTTAACCGATAGCGATCTTTATGCTGAAAATACAGCACGCAACTACCTGAATGAACTGGCAGACCTGCAGGTTTTAAAGAAGAAAGAGATAAAAGGGCGCCACTACTATATTAACCCTGCACTGACGGAAATTCTGTCGTACTGATATTGCTGTAATATTTCATTCTATAAGTCAAAACTGCATCTGTATAACTTCCAGCATTCTTAGTTTTTTTCTCTGAGGCTTCAAAGTGAACCAACACCCCGACGCTTCAAGGTCCTGAGCCAGAGGACCTCCGGGCGTAGCCGAGTGTGTTTCTCACGAGGGTTCCCCGAAGCGTCCGGTCATGTGAGCAAAAATCATAATCATTGCCCTTCCAACCGACGCTTCAAGGTGATCTCCAACTGCAGTCGATCACGCATGGAGGTCGTTAGCCAGAGGACCTCCGGGCGTAGCCGAGTGTCTTTTACGAGGATTCCCCGAAGCGTCCGGTTCGTGCACAGATGTCAAAATTATTACACCACCCCCGACGCTTCAAGGTGTGATCTCAAACGCAGTCTCACACGCTTGGAGGTCGTTAAATAGAGGACCTGCAGGAGTGGCCAAGCGCTTTTTGAACACCATTCAGTTAAAAGTGTAAGCAAAATATCACTATTCGATGATGCTAATAGGCATGGACAATGATGAAGCTTTTATATAAAAGAAAAGCCACGCTATTAACGTGGCTTTTCAGTTCACTCAAAATTTACCAGCATTATTACCCTTGCTGAGTACCGTAAAACCGTTCTCTCACGATTTTGCCGTCTTTCCATTGCTGGGTAGCTACCTGATGGATTTTTGTAGATTCATCGGCCCCTTTAAAGGTCACATCCATCCAGCTTTCAACAGCCGTGGCTTCTTCATCTTCGTTTGATGTGATCGCTACAATTCCCATTCCATTAAACGATTCAACGCTTCCGAAGAATTCGTTTTCCCGGTTGCGGTTAGCATCCTTGCTTTCCACTTCGGTTCCGTCTTCGAGAATCATCACCACATTGTCGGCATAATACTTTTCAAATGCATCCATTGCGGTGCCATTTGCTACGTGATTATATACGTCGGTAATTTTTTCTTTTACACTCATTGTGATACTTTTTTTAAATTATTGTTTAATGTGAAACTATTTCATTTGGAACAACCAAGCTAATTTCACTTTCGTTTACGCATCTGGGAAATAAATACTTTTTCTCTCTGAGACCTCCTGCATTTCATAAATTGACATTTCAATTCAGATGTAAACATATATTTTTATTTCGGAAATGCCCGCAATCTGTTATACTCAGTTATTCTGTTACCACAATAATTTTCGATACGATTCATGCGAAATTTCAGCCTGCTTTTTTTCTCCTTCTGGATTGTCTCTCTTTTCCTCCCGTGGTGGACCCTGATGATCCCCGCAGTAATCTTGGGTGCAACTCTGTTTGACCGATCCCTTGCCGCATTTACAGTTGGCTTTGCAGCCCTCTTTGCCGCTTGGTTAGTGCAGGTACTTTACGTCGATTTAGCTAATGAATCTATTCTTTCAACCCGAATTGCAGAAATGCTTGGCGTTGGCCATAGCTGGGCTGTTATATTAATTACAGCCCTGATCGGCGGGCTTATCGGTGGTATGGGAACACTGCTTGGGTCTCAAATCCGACAACTGCTTCGTCCCGCTGACATTCAAAATTCACCACTGGCCTAAAAATATCTAATCTACAGTACAGCAATATTTCGATGAGTAAATCCCCAAACGTTGATACCCCGAATGCATCCGGCCCGGAAGAGAAAAAAACACTCTTTACACGCTTTCTCGATCTTGTAGAATGGCTGGGGAACCTGCTTCCTCATCCGGTCACCCTATTTGCTCTTTTTGCATTTGGAGTTGTACTTCTCAGTGGTGTTGCCGAATGGCTTGACTGGAGCGCTGCCGACCCGCGACCGGCAGGATCGCCCGGTCGCGCAGCCGATGGAATTATCCGGCCTATCAGCCTACTGAATGCCGAAGGTTTGCGGATGATCGTCGAGAATATGGTTTCAAATTTTACCAATTTCGCGCCTCTCGGCGTGGTCCTGGTTGCTCTTCTTGGTGTGGGTGTGGCTGAACACTCTGGTCTGATCAGTGCAGTCATTCGCGGAATAGTTCTTAAGGCAGCGTCATTTAAGCCTGAGGGTGAACTGGGATCTGGAATTCTTTCAATCCCGAAAAGAGCGTATCGATTTGTAGTTACACCAAAAAACCTGGTCACTATAGCCATCTGTTTTTCCGCGGTGATCTCCAACACAGCGTCAGAAATGGGGTATGTTGTGCTTGTACCTCTTGCTGCGGTCATTTTCCACTCTATGGGCCGCCACCCTCTTGCCGGATTGGCATGTGCATTCGCCTGTGTTTCAGGAGGATACAGCGCCAATTTGTTACTTGGAACCATCGACCCGCTGCTTGCTGGGCTTACACAGGAAGCTGCCCGGCTCATTGATCCGGAATATACGGTCGTAGCCACCGCAAACTATTATTTCATGTTTGCCAGTACGTTTCTAATAACCGCCCTGGGAGCATTCGTCACTCTTCGGATTGTGGAGCCTAAACTCGGCGAGTACGACGAAGATATGGCGATGGAAGACGTGTCTGATGAAGCCTCCATGGACCCTTTAAAACCTAATGAAATACGGGCGCTGAAATGGACAGGCGTGTCTATACTGGTGATGTTCGGCATACTTGCCCTTACGATTGTGCCTGAAAATGGGGTATTGAGAAATCCAGAAACGGGAGACTGGAAAGACTCCCCATTTCTGGATGGTGTTGTTGCCCTTATTTTTATCTGCTTTCTTATTCCCGGATTTGTGTATGGCCGTGTGGTGGGTACGATGAAAGATGACCGTGATATTATTGACGGCATGGCAAAATCGATGTCGACACTTGGGCTATATATCGTTATTGTTTTCTTTGCTGCACAGTTTGTAGCTTATTTCGGATGGAGTAACCTCGGGCAGATTTTCGCTGTGAAAGGCGCAGAGTTTTTGCAGAATATGGGTGCGACAGGCCCGATTATATTCATCGGTTTTATCCTGGTTTCCGGTTCTGTTAATCTGATGCTTGGATCGGCATCTGCCCAATGGGCAGTTACAGCGCCCATTTTTGTCCCCATGCTGATGCTGATTGGTTACACTCCGGAGGTCATTCAGGCCGCCTATCGCATCGGGGACTCGGTTACAAATATCATCACCCCAATGATGAGTTACTTTGGGCTGATCCTCGCATTTGCCAATAAATATGATAAAAACCTCGGCATTGGCACCATCATTGCGATGATGCTGCCTTACAGTATCTTTTTCTTAATCGGCTGGATTATCCTCTTTTACCTGCTAATTTTCGGCTTAGGAATGCCGGTTGGGCCGGGCGAAGTGATTTATTATAATATGGAATAAGCTGATGTAATGATCTTCTAAGGATTGACGTTAAATACAGGGAATAAATTAATTACAATTCAGGGCCGTTATGATCAAAATCATCAGACAACCCAACGATCCAAAAGCAGATGCAATTGAATCCCGGTTCAAAGAGTTGATACTATCCTATAAAACCGAGTATTCAGAAGGCGACAACCTGCCGAAAGTTAAAGACGGAGAAACAACTGTTTCAGGTGATGATGATATTGAAATCTGGCTTCGCGAGCTTGAAGATGAATTGACCTGGCAACGATCCCTTAGCGGTGATGGCTGCTATATCAATCCGAAGTCAGGGAAAGTTTGTTAACGAGTGTCCCAGGCATGGTATTTTTAGATGTATTATCAGGTCTAGTTCGAAAACACCGTTTATTGATATATCAATATTCTGTGCTATTTCGAAAAATACCATGTCTAATACTTGCTGCTAACAAGAACTGGAAAATGATGAATAACGACTATCGAATGCCAAATGATAAATGGCCAATACGTCATCATTTATCATTCGACATTTTGCGGTTCGATATTTAAAAAACTATTCGTCCCCCGCTAATTTTGCATTGTATATCTTCTGAATGTTTTTGCACACAGATCCCGGTTTTCCTGTTCCGATATTGCGATCATTTACACGGTTAATCGGCTGAATGTCGGTAGTCGTCCCTGTAAAAAAGAGCTCATCCATTTCAAACAGCTCATTTTCCCCGATCGGCTGTAGGTTCACGTCTATGCCTTCCTCCTCAGCGATCGTAATGACGGCCTGTCGTGTAATACCATTGAGGATGTAATTTGAAGCGGGATAAGTTCTCAAAACCCCATTTTTCACACCAAAAATATTTGCATTGGGGCTCTCGGTAATTACTCCGTCACGAATCATAACCGCGCTGTTCACCCCTCTCTCTTTCGCCTCTTGTTTGGCAAGCGTATTAGGCAGCAGATTTACCGTTTTAAGATTACACCGGCTCCATCGAACATCTGATACTGTAATTGTATCCACGCCCTTTTTGTGAAGCTCTGCATGAGGTGTAAACGACTCAGCAGCGAGATATACTGTCGGATCCACAGGTGGTTCCGGAAACGTATGAGTGCGGGGCCATGCGGCTCCCCTGGTGACTTGGATGTAAACTTTAGCCTGCCCTTTCTTCAGCCCGTTTATTGAGATCAACTTGCGGCCAATATCCGGTATTTGGCCTCGCTGATCATCACCTAAATGGATCTTCAGCCCTGCAAGTCCTTCATCCATTCGAGCCATATGCTCGTTTTCCATAAAAAACTTCCCGTTCACAACCCGGATTACTTCATAAATACCATCCCCAAAAACAAATGCCCTGTCTGCAACAGAGACAGATGCATCGACGTGCTCAACAATTGATCCATTCAAAAAAACCTGCATAAAACTCATATTTCTTAACATTTAACAAGCAATAAATGTATCTAATTTAATGCTGATCTTCACTAAAAGATCCGGTTTTTATTCGTTTTGAACTATTTTGATTGCTTAGTTTTGGACTATATTGCGGCAATCATTACCACACCTAAAAACTACGTTCATGCACTATCTGTTAATTTATGATCTGTCACCCGATTACCTGGAAAAAAGAGAAGTTCACAGAGATGATCACCTCGATCTGGCTTGGAAAGCACAGGAAAGTGGCGAGCTTGTGCTGGGGGGTGCGCTTCAGGATCCTGCAGATCAGGCCTACCTTCTTTTTAAAAGTGACTCACCTGAAGCAGCAGAAGGTTTTGCCAGGGAGGATCCCTATGTGAAAAACGGAATTGTTGTTAGCTGGAAGGTGCGTCCCTGGATGACAGTCGTTGGAGACGATTCTGCTAAAAAAGTATTTCCTGCAGGCAAATAATAATACCAGAGGAAAGTCACTGTCTATAACTTTTCCACCGGTTTCAACAGAAATAATATGAAATAAAAAAAGCGAGATTCGCCACACTTGAAATGTGTCAAACTCGCTTTTTTTAAACTGGTGGTGCAAATAACTTTATCTGCTTATCTAGTGGATACCTTCCATTTGACCGGAAAGAAATTACCGGACTCATCATAGCTGTAACCTACAATTTCGCTCTCATTATTGATGGCTCTTGCGAGGCTGTTTCCGCCAAGTGTTGGAAGTTCAATCATTCCATTCTCTTCATCCCAGAAAAATGCGCGTGATTCGCTATTACCAATACTGCTGTATCCAATAACCTGCCCAAGGTCGTTCACATCCCAAGCCGTACTCCAGTCGCCTCCAAGTGTCCCAAGGCTCATCATACCCTGGCTTTCGTCCCAAATAAATGCTTCTGACTGGTATGAAAAACTCTTCATTTTCGAGGAAAACGTTTGATCAAGTCCTGAAGCATCCACGTTGAGCGAATTGCCAAGTGCACGAGCTTCGCTGACAAGAGTTGAGGATTGGATGAGCTCAATAATATGCTCCCTGGCGTACACTCCATCAAGATTTGCCTTTTTGATTTCTATGTCTATCTGCTTCATATCCCGAAGGGCAGACGAAGAGCTGGATAAACTTACTGCGGCCCCATCCCGGGATACGAGAACTGATCCTACCACCTGGTTGCTGTTGTTTACTGAATGGCCTCTGGCTGAGCTAAACCCGTAAAACGATCCCAGACTTTCTAAGCCACTTTGATTGCTCCATATATAGGCCCGATTCTGAACTGTATAATCTAAACCAACAATATGTCCGGAATTATTAATGCCTAACGCCCAGCCATCACCGCCTATGGATTGATTGCCGGAAGACTCACTCCATACATAGCTGTAAAATTCTTGTTCATAGACATCGCCAAAGTCTTCATCTTCGTAGAGCAGATGTTCAACCATAACCTCTCCGGCGATATCACCCTGATCGTTTATATCATTTGCCTGGGCTTCGGTCCGGTCACTTCCATTTGGAGCGCTGAGTTCTACAAGTCCGTTTGAAGCATCCCAATAGGCGGCTCGCTGGCCGCTATTACCTACAACCTGTCCGATGTTGTTCATTGAACGTGCAAAAATATTGCCCATACTGACAGAAGTACCGTCCGCTTCCACAAATAAATTGCCGCCTGCTATTTGTCCACTGTCATTTATGTCCCAGGCAACAACCATATCATACTCGCTTCTCAAATCAACCAGTTCAAACGCATAGAATGCATCTTCGATAATCGCGATGTTACTACCTGAGGAAGAAACAGCCATTACTGCGTACGTTGAACTCGGGGTATACTGAAATCCATTTCCGCCGGCAACTGCTATATCAACGATTTGTTTCACACTTTCAAGATCAAAGTTGAATTCTCCATTTATACGCATGTCTTCCGGTAATTCTGCAGTGTTTACTGAGTGGGGGTCAAATTCGGTAAAGTCCAGAAGCATCCACACAGCGGCCTGCATTTCACGATATCCTGTTCCGGGATTGTTTTCCACAATCTCTTCCCTGTTATTTAGCAGATAATTCAGAGGTTTCCAGTAATCTTCATTGTAGGTGGAATAGAGATTAACCCCTTCATATGTCGCTCGGTCATTCGCGGATGACCTCCACTGAAGTGTCCATCCATTCTTTATCCCTGTGGACATATGTTCATTGGAGCCGGTGTTTCGCACTGCGAGGTCAAAATAGCTGCTCTCTCCTTTCGTAATATCAAGCGTTGCATTGCCTCCACCATCGAGAAGATTCAATTCTATATTATTGTCAGTCAGTCCCGGGTCGATTACATTGAACCCCTTATCATCGCCACAAGAGACGAAGATGAAGAGTGCCGCTAGCGCAAGTAGCTGATATTTAATGTTTCCTTTGTACATTTTTAGTTGCTTGGTTGAATATATAATCTCTGGTTTTGGCAAAATGTTCCCCCTTAAGTTAAACCATTCCGTATATCCTTATATATATGATTCCAATCAGGAGCAATATATTAAGAAATAGTTACGCTGTATCATTTGCTTTTTTATCTTTTTTTTGAGCTGTTTCTTTGTATTCAGCCTGAGAGAAAAATAGCAAAAACATTGGAAAATAAGCTCCTCTGTACGATTATAATGTCTTAACAGCGGTGAATTCAATGTTCAAGGGTTTTTAAAACACGTTTCTGATAGTTTCAAAACGTATGATTCAATTATTGAGACATGTTATGCCGAAAACCTTTAAGATTTTTTATAGTTGCCAGTAGTACGACACATAACCCAAATACCATACCAAAACATATTGTATTGAAAAATATACCTGGAGATGTTATTGGATAAATGGGAGATTTAAGTCGTGAGACGTGGGAAAATAATAGTAGACGGACAATGGTAGATAGTCAAAAGAGGCGGGTTAGGGTTTATGCCCACTATGCTAAATCGAAGAAGAGAGATACCGACTACAGATCACTGATAACCGATCAGCGACACACTGGTCACTGCCACACTGATCCCCTGAAAAAGAAAAAGCCCCCCGATATTCTCGAGAGGCTTTCTTAATGTATTAATTATGTAGAAACCCGGTCTTAGCCGAGGAATCCAAGCACGGACTGAGGCCCGTTGTTGGCCTGGGCCAGCGCAGATGTTGCGGTCTGCTGCAGGATCTGAAGCCTGACCGATTCACTCTGCTCTTTTGCAAAGTCCGCGTCCATAATTCTACTTGAAGCTGAACTATTGGCACTGATTGACTGCGACAGCGTCACTTCCCGTATACTCAGTGACGACTGGGTCATACCAATCTCATTCACCCGGTCGTTCATTGACCCGATAGCATCATCAACTGATGAGAGGAACCCTCTGAAGTCGCCCGCTGATGCAGCAGTTCCATTTGTAGTTTCAAAGGAAAGGGCTCCTTGTGCTCCACCTGCAGTTGATAATGAAATGTTGCCCGTCCCTGCTCCAGTAAAGAGTTCGGATACGTTTACCGAGTCAAGGGATGCATCAAGCGTGTCTGATGCCCGTTCGCCCACCTGAAAAGTCAGTGTCAAAGTACCTGTAAGAGTTCCATCCTCGCCATTTAACAGTGCTGTATCCTGGAAAACTGTTTGGTCAGCTACATCATTGATGTCTTCCGCCAGTTTGGAAATCTGGGCACCAATATAGCCACGCTCTTCTTCACCGAGTGTATCATTGGCCGCCTGGGTCGACAGAGACTTCATCTCAATCAGGTTATCCATTACCGTGTCGAAACTCGACTCGGCAATATCAAGGACAGACTTGGCGTCGCCCACGTTTTGCATCGCCTGCTCAAGACCGGCAACCCGGCTGT
>Ga0307966_1000943_pt1 | contig 23665 bp, 24 predicted proteins | sample OrgLakmetagen646_FD_203141 | JGI IMG/M metagenome (GOLD analysis project Ga0307966, IMG submission 203141) | Saline water microbial communities from Organic Lake, Antarctica - #646 | ecosystem: Environmental > Aquatic > Non-marine Saline and Alkaline > Saline | place: Antarctica: Organic Lake... | reverse complement strand
GGTTGAGAATTAACTTTTTGTGCGTTTTTGTCACTTCGGCTCTCTTCATCACTAAAGGCTGCGAGCATCTCTACTAAACTTTCTTCAACGTCTTTTACTAATTCAATAACACGGCGAATCACTTGGCCGGTTAAATCTTGATAACCCTGGGCCATTAAGACTTCAGTCAACATCGAATTAAGAGTAGCGGAATCATTACAAGCGTCAGTTAAGAGGGTGTCGAGGTCTACACATAGGCTTTTGAATTCGCCTAGCTCAATTTGACGCGACATTAATTTTTTCCATTCAGGTAATACGCTGCTTAGTCTGCCATTGAGCGATTCGGCAATAGGCATGCTGCGCTCTACAGCGTCCATAGTTGAATTGGCTGCTTTCTCAGTTTCTTGAATTACGTACTCAAGGCGAGATTGAGCATCTGGAATGGCATTTTGGGTAAGATTGGTAATTCGCTCGTCTAACTGAAAATTGGATAATGAGTCGTGAAGTTGACGGGTAAGCTTACCGACCTCAGAAAATAATTCTGTGGATTCGCGTAATGTAATGCTATGCACAATATCGTTAGCAGACTCAATATCGCCTGACTCAAGATGTGCAACAATTTCTTTCGCTTCTTCAAGCGAAATTAAGGGTATTTCGTTTGTCATTAGACCTTACCTTCGTAGCAGACTTCAGCCTAAGCGTTCAAATATTTTATCCAATTTCTCTTTCAGCGTTGCTGCGGTAAATGGCTTCACTACGTATCCATTAACACCAGCTTGGGCGGCGGCTACGATTTGCTCTTTCTTCGCTTCAGCAGTAACCATCAATACAGGTAAGTGTTTTAACTTATCATCAGCCCGAATCGCTCTGAGTAAGTCGATACCTTGCATACCTGGCATGTTCCAATCGGTTACGACAAAGTCAAAATCACCTTGTACTAACATCGGTAATGCCGTGTTGCCGTCATCGGCCTCTTGCACATTAGCAAAACCTAGATCTTTTAATAGGTTTTTGATGATGCGCCGCATTGTTGAAAAGTCATCAACAACTAGGATTTTCATATTCTTATCCAAAACTACCTCCGCAATGGAACCTTTGTTTATATCACTTATATTAATCTATTTTTTGTGCAGTGTTTTATTTTACAGTACGCCACGACTGCATTTTCGCTTTTAACTTCAGCATAGCCTGACTATGAATTTGACTTACCCGTGACTCACTCACTTCAAGTACCTCACCAATTTCACGCAGATTTAATTCTTCGTCATAGTACAACGAAAGCACAATAGCTTCGCGCTCCGGTAATGTTGTTATCGCCCGAGCTAGCGCTTTCTGAAATGATCCTTGCATCATTTCTTCAAATGGTCGGTCTGCACCTTTACTTTCTTCATTGGTCAGTACATCTTCACTGACCCCTAAATCCTCGATGCCTACCAACTTACCTGCATTCACTTCGTTCAGCATCTGGTGATACTCTTGCACCGACACGTTCATTACCTCAGCGACTTCGGTGTCTCTGGCATCCCGACCTGTGGCCTTTTCTACACGATTTATTGCTTCTGTGATGGCCCGTGAATTTTTATGAACTGAGCGCGGGGTCCAGTCACCTTTTCGGATTTCGTCGAGCATCGCCCCACGAATACGGATACCGGCAAAGGTTTCAAAACTTGCACCCTTGGTACCATCAAAATTTCTTGCGGCCTCAAGTAATCCAATCATACCAGATTGGATTAAATCATCGATTAACACATTAGCAGGTAGTCTTGCCATTAGATGGTGTGCAATCCGTTTCACGAGCGGCGCATGACGCTCAACCAATTGGTTTTTGTCTATTTGCTGTTGATATACGGTCACTTTATTACTCACTATTATTTACCTACTCATGCAAAGACACTAGGTTTTCAATAAAGAACTCCAGGTGTCCGCCTGCTTGTGTGGGTACTGGCCATGTTGCCGCTCGCTCTGCCAACTTCGCAATAGCCTTAGCTGCAGGTGAACCTGGATAAGCTTCGACTAAAGCAGTTTGCTTGCGAACCGCTTTCCTAACGTTTTCATCAAAGGGCACTATACAAACTAGTTCTAGTGCTACATCTAAAAAACGGCCTGTTACTTTTGAGAGTTTACTGAACAGCTCTCTACCCTCTCTTTCAGAGCGCACCATATTTGCCACAACTTTAAACTTAAACACCCCATGGTCGCGGTTCAATATTTTCATTAATGCATAAGCATCGGTTAACGAGGTAGGCTCATCACACACCACAATGATCACATCTTGCGCGGCGCGCGAAAAACTCACCACCATGTCGGATATACCGGCTGCCGTGTCGACAAGCATCATATCAATCGGGGTTTGCAATTCGCTAAAGGCTCTAATCAGTCCAGCATGTTCATGTGGACCAAGCTCGGCCATTGATTTTGTACCTGAACTAGCCGGCACAATTTTTACACCGTAAGGACCTGTAACTAGCACTTCATCAAGGGTGCAGTCACCGCTCAGCACATGCGATAAATTCTTGTCTACGCGCAAACCCAACATCACATCTATGTTAGCTAAACCAAGGTCAGCATCGAGTACCATCACGCGTTTACCTTGTTTGGCAGCACTGATTGCCATGTTCAGGGTAAGACTGGTTTTACCTACACCGCCCTTACCACCCGTAACCGCAATGACTTTAATTTGCTTGGATTGGTTCATCCGTCTTAAACTGCTCGCTTGGTCGGTCATTATATGCCACCAGCAATCGCGGCAGATTCTTGTACTTGCATTGGCAAGCCATATTTCTTATAAAGCTTTGCCGCTACCAGCGTCAAATTAGCAGAATCTGCGAGTTTAATATCTTCTGGTACACGCTGCCCATCAGTGACATAGCTTAGCGATAAATCGTTTTCAATTATTACACTCAAAGCCTCACCTAAGCTGTAACATTCGTCGAGCTTGGTAAAGATACAACCCTGAATATCGGTTGCATGATAGGCCTTAACCGTTTGATTCAATACTTGATACTGCGCACCGGCCGGTAATACTAAATATTTGCGGATGTTTACCGACAAGCCCGCTTCATATTCGTTTAGCTGTTCAATTAAGCGAACATCACGCTGACTGAAGCCTGCAGTATCAATTAGTACTAGTTTTTTGTTGCGCATTTGATAAAGAATTTGATTAAGCTCTTCTGCATTTTGCGCTTTTTTGACACTACAACCAATAATGCGTCCGTAGGTAGCAAGTTGCTCATAAGCAGCAATTCGGTAAGTATCGATAGTCACCATGGCCACTTGTTCAGCGCCATACTTTTGTGCATATTTTGCAGCTAACTTAGCGAGTGTTGTCGTTTTACCTGTGCCAGTAGGACCAACGAGTGCCACCACACCTGACTGTGTCAAAATATCGTTGCCGCCCACATTTAAACGGTTTGATAATAAATTTAAGAGATATTTCCAGCCCTGTTTCTCATCAATTTTATTCGGCAAGAAATCAACAAACTGTCTGGCTAGCTGAGTTCCTACACCCATTCCAAGCAACTGCTCGTGTAAATAGTGATGTGTAGGGTTGTTGCGCTTTTTGCGCTCATCTGCAAGCTCAGAAACTTGAAACTTTAAGACATTTTTTATGGACTCTAATTCTGCTTTGATGATATCCAGTTGATCGGGTTCCAACACACTTGGTGGTGGCGTCAAACTTGCGGCTTGACTGCGCTCTAGCACTTCATCACTTTGATAGTCTTCAACAAACGCAGGAGACCGAATAATCGATTCGTCAGCTCGAGCGTCGTGACGCTCTTGCAATGTTTGTGATTGGGTAGCTGCCGGTTTTACTGGGTTACTCTGAGCGTAATGGCTACTCTGCTTAGCTAGCAAAGCTTGCAAACTATCAGGAATGTCGTCACCAATCACTTCACTAAGTGTTCGAGCTGGCTTTTTGCTCTGAGTCACTTGGGTTTGGTCAGTGGCGGTGCCAGAAGGGTCAACAGCGGCAACAAGCTCCACGCCGCCATCTACCTTTTTATTAGACATAATCACTGCGTCTCCGCCGAGTTCGTCCTTGACCTGCTTTAAGGCTTCGCGCATATCTTTGCCAAAAAAACGTCTAATCTTCATACATTCCTCTTTATGTTTCACTCTTTAGTGTTGAGCGCGTGTCAGTTTATTGACCCACCGATGACACAATTTTTATTTGTTTGTCGTCAGGTATTTCTTGGTACGACAACACATGTAAACCGCTAACAGACTGCTTTAGAAATCTTGATAACACCGGACGTAGCATCCCCGAGGTTAATAATACGGCAGGCTCTCCGGCCAATTCTTGCTGCTGATATGCCTGCGAAAGGGAATCTTGTAGCCTTTCTGCAAGCCCCGGCTCTATGCCAGCGCCATCTTCTCCACCTGCTTGAAGTGACTTATGCAACATCTGTTCCAATTCAGGTGCCAAAGTAATAACTGGAATTTCCTGAGCACCATTGTTTATTTCTTGTACGATCAAGCGTTTAAGCGCAATACGCAGAGCAGAAACCAGCACATCAGGGTCTTGACTCTTTGGCCCAAATTCCGCAAGAGTTTGCACAATTGTGCGCATGTCGCGAATCGGTACACCTTCAAATAGCAAGGTTTGTAGAACCTTCACTACGGTACTCAATGGCAAAATATCAGGTACCAAACCTTCTACTAACTTCGGATGTGTTTTTTCTAACATATCTAGTAGCTGCTGGACCTCTTCATGACCTAACAACTGATGTGCATGGGTAGTTAATAGTTGGCTAAGGTGAGTGGCAATCACAGTAGCGGCATCCACCACGGTATATCCGAGAGTTTGCGCATGCTCACGCTGATGCTTTTTAATCCAAACAGCCTCTAGACCAAAAGCAGGGTCTTTTGTGGCTTTGCCTTCTAATGTGCCAAAGACTTGACCAGGGTTAATTGCCAGCTCGCTATCATGGCTAACATCAGATTCACCAACACTCACCCCCAACATCGAGATGTTGTAGGTATTGGGTGTAAAGTCGAGATTGTCACGAATATGCACAGCAGGAATTAAAAAACCAAGTTCTTGAGAAAGCTTCTTACGAACGCCTTTGATACGTGTCAACAATTCGCCGCCTTGAGATTTATCAACTAAGGGGATCAGTCTATAACCTACTTCCAAACCAATGATATCTACTTGTTGGACATCATCCCAATCCAACTCTTTCACTTCTTGATTGGTGTTAACTGCAGGCGGCAAAGCATCAATTCTAGCGCTTTCTTCAAGGCGTTTTTTACGATTGTGTTCACGTAAGTAAGCATATCCACCCACAACTGCGGCAAATGATAAGAAAGCAAAGTGTGGCATGCCGGGGATAATTCCCATTACAAACAAAATACCAGCGGTAATGTAAAGCGCCTGTTTATTGGAAAGCTGTTCGGTGATTTCTTCACCCATTTCTTGGGTGTCATTCTCACGCGTAACAATAATCGCTGTAGCCACAGAAAGCAGTAATGATGGAATTTGTGCAACCAAGCCATCACCAATAGTAAGCATGGTGTAAACTTGCATTGCATTAGAAAAATCTAGGCTATGTTGATACATGCCAATGAACAAACCACCAACAATATTTATCATCATGATAAATAAGCCAGCCACTGCATCGCCTTTTACAAATTTTGACGCACCGTCCATAGAACCATAAAAGTCGGCTTCAGAAGTGATTTCTTCGCGGCGCTTGCGTGCTTGATCTTGGTCGATATAGCCTGCGTTTAAGTCAGCATCAATTGCCATTTGTTTGCCGGGCATAGCATCTAGGGTAAAGCGTGCATTAACTTCCGAGATTCTGCCAGCACCTGCCGTTACAACCTTAAAATTAATGATGAGTAAGATAGCAAATACCACCACACCGACCGCATAGTTGCCGCCAATAACCACTTCGCCAAAAGCTTGAATAACCTTACCCGCAGCGTCACCACCGTTGTGCCCTTCTAACAATACAACTCTTGTAGAAGCTACATTGAGTGCGAGTCTTAATACCGTTGCTACTAGCAATACCAGTGGGAAAATACCAAAATCGATAGGACGTGCAGTAAAAACACACACCAAAATAATAACAAGTGATAAAGCAATATTGAAGCTAAACAGAACGTCTAATAGCACGGGTGGCATGGGTAAAATGACCATGCCCATGAGCGCCAACACCACAATAGGCGCGCCCAAACCAGAGCTAAACTGTTTGAATTGGTTTTTATCTATACGCTGGAAATAAGAGGCTAATTGCATATAACAAATTTTTGACAGATAAGGGTAATTAACAGAGTAATTACAACTTACGTGCCAACTTGCTTTATTTATGCGCTTTAGCTTATAACTTACTTTACACTACTGATGACTCTATCATCTGGGGGCGTAGCAATTTCAAAGTCTTTGTTGTCATAGTTAATGTTATGAAGCACATGCTTAATGCTATTTATTCTAGCTCTTCGCTTATCGTCAGAGCGCACCATTGTCCATGGTGCAAAGTCGGTATCAGTTTGGGCAAGCATTTTTATTTTTGCTTGCTGATATTCATCCCATAGCCCAATTGCTTGTTCATCGATAGCGCTAAGCTTCCAACGTTTAAGGGGATCGTGACGCCGCGCTTCAAAACGCGATTGTTGCACTTCTTGCGACACATCAAACCAAAATTTCACAAGTTTTATATTGGAGCGTACTAACATGGATTCAAACTGAGGGGCTTGATGCATAAACTCTTGATATTCTTCAGGAGTACAAAAATTCATTACATGTTCCACACCTGCGCGGTTGTACCAGCTGCGGTCAAACAGCACTATTTCACCACCCGCGGGCAAATGCTCAACATAACGCTGGAAATACCATTGTGTGCGCTCTGTATCAGAGGGTTTGTTTAATGCGACGACGCGAGCGCCGCGAGGATTTAGATAATCGGTAAAGCGCTTAATCGTGCCGCCTTTGCCAGCGGCATCGATACCTTCAAATACGATGACAACTTTTTGGTCTGTGGCCTTTACCCAACGCTGCAATTTGAGGAGCTCAATTTGAAGTTCTCTCAAGTTACTGTGGTATTCATCGTCAGCTAGCTTATCCATATCCGTAGGCCTTAATAGGTGTTATTAAATATCACGTTCTTCAGCTGGCACACACTCTAGTAAGGCTAAATTTATAGTCATCCCACTTGCTTCATGCACCAGAAAGCATCCTTCATTCATATCATTAGTTTGTGAGATCTTTAAAAGGAAACGCTGCGCACTTACATTGCCATCGCCAGGCAAGGTGATGTCTTTGCCATTAATAACGTTCCCAGCTCGATCTAAAATTCTGCGCTGGTCAATCACAAGCTCAGAGCTGCGGGTGAAAACATCATATGCCAAAGGAATCCTACTGCCATTAAAAAACGGCGCAATTGCATCTTGAATCGCCTGAACGTTTTGTTCAGAAGGCTCTAGCAAGCGAGCATCAACTGCAATTTTATCCGTACTTTTACATGCACTGAGCAAAAACACGGCAGCCACTATCATAAGTGCTTGTTGCATTATTTACGCTCCGATTGAATAAGCCTTCTATCGTCCAACAAAATAGAGTCGAGGTAGCGATTTGGCGAACGAATACTTGGTCCATCATTACCAAAGGATTTGCGCTCGACAGACTCTGATGCGGCTGAAACATTTGGACAAACGCCTGTTTCGGCGAATTGTATAGCTGCTGCCAGCATAGCTTCATCTTCAAAGCCCAAGGGATTACTGAAATCATCACTGACCGTGCACCCTAAAACCTGATCGTCAAAAACTGGACTGGAAACTGGCGAAAATCCATCAGAAAACTCACCAAAGCCTTTATCGTTAGCTCCTTGAAGCTGAATAGTAAAGTATGTGGTACCGCAGTTATCTTCTGGTACAAAACCAAAGGGTTTACCGCAGGTAGTATCACCAATCAGAATAACCTCAACATCAATACCGCGTAAGCCATTGATAAGCGACTCACTGGCCGAGCAAGTTTGCTCAGTCGCAAGTACATATACTCTAGTAAATTCTGGGCTGGGTAATACATTGTCGGTAAATAAACCGGCTGCATAATCAATTTCTCGGTCATAAAAAGGAATTGCTTCATCTTGCTGGCGCTTGGAATTATAAATTAGAGAGTCAAATATTTTGTTATTCGTTTGATTTGGACCTGCTACCATATATGCAATTTGTGAGGCTAAGGCTAAGCTGCCTCCGCCGTTATAGCGTAAGTCAACAACAAGGCTCGTGGCAGCTTCGTTAACAAACCTCTGAAAAGCAGAAATTAAATCTCCCTGTGCAGGAGTAATGAAGGTATTAAATTGTAAATAACCCATCCGCCCTGCTCCAGTATCTAATACTTTTACGTTTTGTACTGGACTGAGTTCAATAACCCTTGCTGTGAGCTCAGCGCTTAGTTCAGAGCCATCAACCGTAACAAAATCGAAGGTATATGACTCGCCTAACTCAGAAGAGAAAAGCGCACCGTTGATAAAATCAATATCACCGCCATTGTTTGTGTTAATAAAGTCGATACCATCAATACGTTGTAATCTGGCGCCACGGGGAATATTAGCTGCACTTGCAGGAGAATTAGGTTCCACATAACGTACAACAAGCTCACGAGGTGCAGAATTAGAAACAAAGGCCCATGAAATACCATAGCCTGCAGACGTACCAGACTGGGTTCTTTCATTATACTCGTCGGTTGGTTGAGTAAAGTGGAAGTTATCTTTAGGGTTACCAGAAGCGGTCGTTTCAGTCGTTTTTAACTGGTCGAAATATTCAGCAATACTAAAGTTTGCTGGATCATTGTCTGGTACTTTGTCAAACCACAAATAAGTTTCGTCGGTAAAAGAACGCAACCATAATTTTTCGGTGAGCGCAGAGCCAGCAACATCTGGGAACGGCGAGCCGGTAAAGGGGTCAGTACCGGTGCGAGGAGTGACGCATTGTGCCACAAACTCTTCGCTTGACTCATATACACCAGCTTGCCAAATAGGCCCGCTAGGAGCTGGAACTGGAGCAAGACGAGTTGGTGTTGTGCTGCCGCCACCGCCACCACAAGCACTCAAAGTGAACAGCATTACTACTGCTAAAGATAAACTAGAATTAATACTATATTTTTTCATTACTTACATCACCGTTCTAAAATCAGCTAAGGCATGGCTTAAATAACCTTAATTATAGGTTTTAAATGTTTTATTAGGATTTTCGCGCTTGGTTAAAATGGTCTCACGTATCCAATAAAATACGCCGAAAGTAATTACTGAGATCGCAATCGTAAAGGCAAAATCAAAATCACGAAGAGCTTGTTCAAAACCAACAGCAATGAGACTTAATCCGGCTATGGTTGAGAAAATAAAGAAGGTAGCAATATAACCAATCATGGACAGCAAACAATAACTTACTTTTTTAGCCATGGTTGTTTCAAAAAGATTGTAAAACCATGTCCCTACAATAGCGATAAATATAATTTGTAACACGGCGAAGCCATCTCTTAATCGACATTAATACAGTCTCAATTTTCACTATTGAGGGTGCAATGTCAATTAAATCGAAATATTGTTCTTAACTATGCGTAATAAGCATACTTCTGTTTACCACTTCAATACTAACCTTGAGCAGATCCTCCGTAAAGATTACAATAAGGTTTTAACTTCAGGCAAGCTACATGACTGATAATGCATCAAGACCCGATTTACCCGACCGCCTTTCAAGCAATCCTCGCAGCCCGCATTACGTTGAAGAAATCTTTGAGCATAATGTTGGTATTTTATTGAATGGCAAAGAGCGCACGAATGTTGAGGAATACTGTATGAGTGAGGGGTGGATAAAAATTCCTTCTCCTAAAGCATTAGACCGTCGTGGTCAGCCCCTTCTTATTACCTTGAAAGGAAAGGTTGAAGCTATTTATAGTTAAAAGGACAATGCCTTTATGAAAAAATATACTTATAAAATTATCGATTCCCAAGATGTTCAATCTGCCGGCTTATTTAAAGGCAGGAAACGAGAAGATGTTGAAACTTATCTAAATGACTTAGGTAAACAAGGTTGGGATCTTGTTAACATCGATTTTAGGGAGCTTGAGGGCACCTTAGAGTTTGCTGGCGTAATGAAAAAAGAAGTATGAATGTCGATTAGAAGTGCCCACTACATAAAACATTAACTTGTATGGGCACCAGCAACCGTTTTCTATTTTTTATTAAATATATTGTCTAAAAACTTAGCTTCTTCACGGGCATAAAATAGTCTGTTGTTAAGTTTACGCCAGCCGTGTCCCTCATCTTCAAACCTAATGAAGGGTGCTTCAATGCCGTTGGCGCGCAAGGTCTTTACCATTATCTCAGACTCAACAATATCTATACGTGGGTCCATCGCACCGTGCGAATATAATACCGGAACATTAATATTGTTAGCTTGGCGAATAGGCGACTGCTTAGTATAAAATTCTAACCATACCTGCTCATTTATATCTCCATATTCAATTCTATCTGAGGCTTTTAAACCAGGCGATGCAATTTGCAGCGCAGTGACCCAATCAGCAACGCCAAACAGTGAAATGCCCGCAATAAAATGCCCTGGGTAATTAGCTAACACTGCATTAACCGCATATCCTCCATATGAACCGCCAGACACTGCCGCTCGGTTTGCATCAACTGGCCCATTCACCTCAAAATAAGCGAGCATATCGACTAAGTCTCTAATGCTGTCTAGTCTATTTATACGGTCGTCTAAGGTCACATAGTTATGACCAAATCCTGTTGAGCCCCTAACGTTAGGTAAAAATACGGCAATACCATTAGTGGCATAATATTGTGCGTCGGCGCTGAATGTGGGTCTAGATTGCGCCGTTGGCCCGCCATGCACAATAAATAATACGGGCGGCTTTTCCCCCTCAGAGTCGCCACTCAATTCAGATGCTTTAGGTAGGTATAATAAGCCCTGAAGCTCAACACCATCGCGGGCAGGCATGGTTATGCTTATCGGCTTAATCAGGGTGTTTTTATCAATGCCAGCCAATTGAGCAGAAAAGGTATGATGCAAGGTTTCAGTGCTAATATTATAGGTATAGATATCGCCCGGAGTTTGCCAGCCATTTACTGTCATCACCATTTCATCTGAGCGCTGTGAACAACTCAGTGTCAATACGCCTTCAGGAATAGTTGGAACACTGACGGTCGATGACGTATCTAGATTCTTAATTTTTAATATACTGTAACCGCCTCTGTTTTCGCTATAGGCAAGGTACTGCGATGATTGCCCGCAAAGCGTCACGTTTTCAATATCTGCAGGGGCAGACTCAATTTCCGTAAATCCGTTTTCCAAGGAGTAGTACATAAGTGCGGTAAAGTTGCGCTCTACATTACTCGCTAAGAAAAAGCCTTTATTGTCGGGCGTCCATTGTATACCCGCCTCTGCATGGTTAGCTCTGCGCTGGGGTTTAGATACCGTTGTCATAGTCTTAGTTTGGCGGTCAAACACATATAAGTTATCGGAGTCTTCGCCAACGCTTTCAGAAATCACAATGTACTGACCATTGGGTGAAACTGCCTCAACCCCAAAAAAGTAACTTCCTTCATAAGTAATCGCTGAGCTTTGTTTGATGGTATCCGCGGTGTAAATATCAAAATCAAGACCCGTTCGTTCGGTAGAAGAATAAGCAATGGTGGTGTTATCAATAAAATCGCCAAATACCCTAAACGCACCGTCTTTTGCTGATAGTAGTAGGGATTCTTTTAAGCCATCTGGTGATATTTTATAGTAGGCTTCTTGTTCATTGCCGTTGTTGTCGGCGCCATATATAAGAGCATCGCCATTTGGTGTCCATCTAAAAAAGCTAATGCCATTACCAAAGGTAAGTTGTTTTGCTTGACCTCCCTCTTTTGGCACAATCCAAAGTTGCGGAGCGCCGGTAATAGACCATTGAAACGCCACTGAGTCTCCGCTAGGGGAAACTCGTGCGCCGCGTGCGCTGTTATTTCTCGCCAAAATGTAACGTGAAATATCCGCAGGGGACTGTCCCGCCAGTGAAATGTTGATTTTTTCGTTATTGGGCGAAATAGCAGTGAGGCTTTGATCAAAACCTGATTGCCCACCCGATATATTCTCTTGCGCAATAGCGACGCAGCTCAGCGTTAAAAATAATAAGCTTGCTGTTAATGCCTTGCTAAGCTTGTGATTCATGAGTACCTCAGTTTTATTTTGCATACTTAGGCTCTATAAAATAGGCGATCTGATTTCCGTAAGCAATTGTTTTAGTGCTGGCGTAAGTTGCTGCTATTGATATTAACGACGCAACTCTGGCGGTATAGGCATATCTTTTTTCAGTGACTTAGGACGCTTGCCCTTGCCGGCTTTATACGCTTTAAGTTGATAGACATAAGCAAGTATTTGCGCAACCGCCATAAACAGTTTTTGCGGCACTTCATGCTTCACTTCAGTAGAGTAGTATATAGCGCGGGCTAATGCGGGTGACTCAATGATCGGCACATCGTGCGCTTTGGCTATTTTACGGATGTGCATGGCGAGCTCATCTAAACCTTTCGCTACCACTGTAGGCGCTCGACTTCCGTCTTGCTCATACTTAATTGCTACCGAGAAGTGCGTCGGGTTAGTCACAATCACATCAGCGTTTGGCACTTCTTGCATCATACGATTAGCAGAAGCTTGATACTGCAATCGACGCACGCGGTTTTTTACCAGCGGATCGCCTTCTGAGCTCTTGCGTTCGTCTTTGACCTCCTGCAAGGTCATTTTCATCTCATCGTTATGCTTAAAGTTTTGATAAGGCACGTCAATCAAAGCAATGGGAATCATCGCTGCACACAGCAATAAAAAAGCCCATTCAATCATGTTCATCGCATGGAATAAATTTAAGGGATATAGCTCTATGTCGAGGTGTAAGGCTTCATCTTTAAAGATATACAAAGCAATATAGGCCATTAGCATAACCACCAGTACTTTACCTATACCTTTGAGTAGCTCAACTACCGCTTCGGTGCCAAACATGCGTTTAAAACCTGACTTAGGGCTCATTTTACTGGCTTTGGGCGCTGCTGCCTCCCAACTGAAATTAAAACCACCCATAGCCGTACTGCCGTATATACCACCTGCCATTGCAATCAACATAAAAATTATTAGTGGCAAAGCACTTTGCGTAACTGCCATCTCTAAAACTTGAAACATGTGTTTTTGATCGTAGGTTTCGTCTCTTGAAAGCACAAATGCACGCTTGGTAATTTCAAACATCGCTGTCGCTATGCGAGAACCAACCGCAAGAAGCGCCAAGGCACTGGCGATTAACAGCATTGCCGTAGCTAATTCTTTGGACCGCGCAAGCTGCCCTTTCTTTCTGGCATCGGTGAGTTTTTTCGGTGTGGGTTCTTCTGTTTTTTCCTGACCACTGGTATTTTCAGACATATCGACCTCAGCAGGTTAACAGAAGCTTGCACATAAATTCTTGTGCACGCAGCCATTGTAAGTTGAAATGATAGACTTGATTGGAAAGGGTGAACCAAATCACCACCAAGCCCGTGACTTGCGCTATGGCAAAACCTAAACTGAAGATATTGAGTTGTGGCGCCGCTTTGGTCATAACACCAAAGGCTAAATTAACAATTAATAAGGAAACAATGGGCGCTAACGATATGGTTACCGCTGATACAAACATCCAGCCTGCCCAATGCGCGATCAGACGAAACTGCTCACCTGTCCACCAAGGGCCATCAATGGGAAAGGCCTCAAAGCTAATAACTATCATGTTGATTAGCAGTAAATGTCCGTCTACCGACCAAAATATGAGCGTGGCAAGAATTAAGTAAAACTGTCCTACTGCGGGCACTGAAATACCATTAACGGGGTCCACAATCGAGGCAAAACCTAAGCCAGTTTGCATTGCGATGATTTGGCCTGCAAGCACAAAAGTATTAATCACCATCATGGATATAAAGCCAATCGAAATACCAACGATGAGTTGCTTCAAAATTTCAAAAAAGGTCCCTAAAGATACTATGTCGGTAATCGGCACTGGCGGTAACATTGGCACTATCATTAGCGTCAGTAAAATGGCCAACAGATTTCGCACCGGCGTGGGAATAGAATTAGCACTGATGCCAACCATAGATATGAACAAACCTGAAATTCTCATGAACGAAAGCATATAATCGCTAATGAGGTCCATAATGCTGGCACTAAGTAAATCCATGTTGCGAAACTAACCAATCACCGAGGGGATGCTCAGCACCAGCTCGTTAGTAAAGTCCATCATTTTAGTGGTAAGCCAACTACCTAACCAGCTCAAGGCTAATAGTGTAATGACCAGTCGTGGCAAGAAGCTCATGGTTTGTTCATTTATGGATGTAGCAGCTTGAAACACCGCAACCACCAAACCAATCAGCAAGCCAGGAACAATAATCGCACTGACTATCAATATAATGATAAACATGGCGTCACGCATAATTTCAACGAAAGACTCTGGACTCATTTTATGTCCCCATACCAAAGCTGGTGGCCAGCGTGCCAAAAATTAGATTCCAACCATCCACCAATACAAATAGCATTAGTTTGAAAGGCAGGGAGACAATCATTGGCGATAACATCATCATACCCATTGCCATGAGAATGGATGCCACTACCAAATCGAGTATTAAAAATGGGATAAACAACATAAAGCCAATTTGAAAAGCAGTTTTTAACTCGCTCGTCACAAAGGCAGGTATTAATACCGTAAGAGGTACTTCCTCCGGCGAATCAAACTGCCCCTCATAACCGCCGATACGAATAAATGTATCAAGGTCGGTCACGCGCGTTTGGCTGAGCATAAATTGACGCATTGGCTCTTTGGCTTCGTTAAATGCTTCTAAAGAAGTCATTTCTTCGTTTAAATAAGGCTGTAAGGCTTTAACGTTCATCTCTTCAAAGACCGGCGCCATAATAAACATCGATAAAAACAAGCTCACGCCAATAAGAATCTGATTAGACGGCGACTGCTGTAAGCCAATAGCTTGACGCAAAATAGATAATACGATGATGATGCGTGTAAATGATGTCATCATCATCACGAAAGCTGGGATCAGACTCAGCGCTGTCATAATGAATAGCGCTTGTAAGGTCATTGAGTATTCTTGGCTACCGTCGTCATTGGTCGTAACCGTTACCGCAGAAATGCCACTTTGTTGAGCAAAGACCTCACTATTGAAGGCCAATAGTAAAAGTGTAACAACAAGAAGTTTAATTAAAGTAATAGGCTTAATCATGACGCGTCTCCTTCGCAAGACCATCTTGATCTTTTGCACTCTTACCAGTAATACCTTGCGCCATTGCCTGCACCAGCTTTTGTTGAAAGCCAGCTTTTCCATCTATGGCATTGTTTTTTGCTGGGCTTTGAATAGGGGTGCTTAGCGTTGCAAGGTGGTTAATGTTGTGCGCGGTGATCCCCAGCATGTGCTGCTCGCCACCAACTTCAATCACCATAACCTTTTCTTTAGGGCCAGCCATCATACTTGCGACAACTTTCATTTGACCGTTTCCTGCCTGAGTGACATTAAACCGTCGCATTAAGTACGCAAGCGCAAAAATAATGGCGATCACTAGAATAAGTGACAAAAATATGGAGACGAAGGAAGACATGCCGCCAAACTCAGTTGAAGGAGTTTGAGCCTGTGCTGAGGTCCAGAAGGAACTTAAAGACAGGGCGTAAAGCCCTGTTTTAAAAGCATTTTTTATTTTATAGCTATTTAAGCTTTTTAATTCTCTCGACTTGACTAATAACATCAGTTAACCGGATACCAAATTTATCGTTGATGACTACTACTTCTCCATGAGCAATCAACGTGCCATTTACTAAAACATCTAATGGCTCTCCGGCAACTCGGTCTAATTCGACCACAGATCCTTGATTTAACTGTAATAAATTTCTGATACTAATATTGGTTCGGCCTACTTCCATCGAAATAGTCACTGGGATATCTAAAATAGTATCCAGTTTCTTCTCTTGGTCGTCATTCATGCTACCAGATTCGGTGAGCTCTTCTAAGCCTGCTGGCTCAGCTTCTGCTGCTTCAGAATCAGCCTGCTCAGCCATAGCTGCGCCCCAATCATCTAGGTCGTCAGTTCCTTCACTCATCGTAATTACCTCTGCTATTGTTTTTCAAGGGAGCTCATTAAATCTTCTTCAAGCACCTGTAGTTCTGAGTCACTGTCAATTTTCTTACCCCCTTTTGTAAAGGAGTTAAGTTCGTTCTTCACGGAGACAGGACGCGGTATTTTGTGGGCTATTTGTAGCGCAATATTTTCTCGCGAGCGGCCCATTTTCGCTCTAAAGGTGGGTAAATCTTCTATCGATACCGTGACGGTTTCAGGCATACGAATTGGAATGATGTCCCCATCTTTGAAATTCACAAGTTGTCCAAGTGTCACCTCTACATCCAAGAAATGGGCATTTAGGTCAACCTTTACATCCATAATTTCATCACGTAAGGCTTTACTCCACCTGAAGTCGGTATCTTCCTTGTCGGTTTGTACACCCGCGTCCAAGGTATCTCTAATCGGCTCGAGCATTGAATACGGTAAGGAAATATGAAAATCACCGCCGCCACCATCTAGCTCTATATGAAACGAGCTAATCACAACCACTTCGGTAGGCGAGACAATATTCGCCATCGCTGGATTCACCTCTGAGTCTAAATACTCAAATGACACGTCCATCACCGGTGCCCAAGCTTCTTTATAATCTTCAAAAATTAATTTCAGCAACATTTGTATAATGCGTCGCTCGGTTGGCGTAAATTCACGCCCCTCAATTTTGGCATGGTAGCGTCCATCACCACCAAAAAAGTTATCTACCATGATAAACACCAAACGTGCTTCCATTGTAATAAGACCAGTACCCTTGAGCGGTCTAAATCGGACCATGTTCAAGCTTGTGGGTACAAACAATGTATGTATGTATTCACCAAACTTAATCATTTGAATGCCGTTTATAGAGACCTCAGCGCTGCGGCGCATCATATTAAATAAGCTGATCCGCATGTGCCTTGCAAAGCGCTCATTGACGATTTCAAGCGTTGGCATGCGCCCACGCACAATACGGTCCTGAGAAGAAAAGTCATATTCAAGCGCGGAGCCGTCATCTTCAATCTCCTCGACTTCCTCTTCTTCAACATCGTCAACACCATGTAAGAGCGCGTCGATTTCGTCTTGGGATAATAAATCGCTCACTTAAGTTCTCAGTATGCTTATTAAATAGTATGTTGGCTTATTCATTATGAGCCTCACTGTTGTCTTAAAATAAAGTGACATCAAATATCGTGTCATTAAATTATGTTCCGATAAAATAATCTTGCTAGTAGGCTCTACTGCATTACAAAGCCGGTAAACAACACCTCTTCAATAACAGGATTATCTTCCAAGTCATTCATAACCTGTCTAACTTGTGATGTTGCTCTTGAACGTAAATCTGCTTTGCCTACCTCAGTCACTAAATCATCTGCATTTGAGGCGCTAAAGACTCGAACAAGGGTTCCCTCTATCATCGGGATATGGCGCTTCGCTCGCTCTTCGTTAACAGGCCCTCTTACCATTAGCTGTACTTCAATTTGTACCAAGCGCTCTCGTGTAACTCCTGGAGCATTAAATTGAAAAGGCCTCGGCATTGATACATATAATGCTTTACCGCTGTCACTTACTAATTCAGTTTCTGAGCTTGTACCAGATTGCTCTGTCGCTGTTGCAGCATCATCGCCAGCAAATAGGAAAAAATAAGCTCCCGCTCCGCCACCAGCAAGCACTACTACAGCAATAATAATGATCAGCATCAGTTTGCTTTTTTTCTTGCCGCCATCTGGAGTATTTAGTTCTTGCTCTGCCATAATTTATCCTAATAAACTTATAAATATTTATGCGTAGTAGTCAATGCCACCTAGGCTACCGCCTACTATTCGTTGTTCTATGACGCCTTGTGGCACAACTTCTGCCGATTGTGAGGCTATTTCACCTTTAGCGCTAGCGCTGCCGTTGCCTGTTTGACCAGAGCCCTGTTCTGCTTGTTGCTGAGCCTGTCCACTACTTTCCTGTTGCACTGAAGACTGGCCTAATTCAATACCTTGTTCTTGTAACATTTCACGAAGTCTAGGCAACTGCTGATCCAAGGCCTCTTTTGCCTGCGACGACTGGACTGTAAAATTAACGCTTGCAATATCGCTGCCTAAATTCACTTTAATCTGCATAGCACCTAAATCGGGCGGATCTAGACGAATCTCAGCCATTGGATTTCGCCCGGCAACCATCCATCTAACTTTCTCAGCTAATTGCTGCTGACCTTCGGGTTTAAATATATTAACGGCTTTGTCGAAGTTACTTGCAGACTGCTGAGCAAGTTTCGTACCTTCTGCGTGCAAAACGTTAGATTCTTTTATCATTTGTGTTTCAGTCATACCAAACAGCTGCTGTGCCTGAGCTTGCGTCGATTGGTTCACACTATTCGCTAAATTCATAATAGCGCCAAACTGTGTCAAAGCCTTGTCTACATTTGCTTGATTTTGCGCTGGTATTTCGACGTTTGCCTGAGCTAAAGCGTCAGAAACAAGTGCTTTTAGGTCAATTCCGGGTTCACGACCACTTTGCATTTGCTCTTTAAACTCTTTAAGCCCACTTTGCATGGCGGCAACAAACTCACTGCCCTTTGTATTGGCACTCAAATCAGCAGCAAATTTTTCGACTCTCGATTTTATGTTTTCAATAGTATTTGTTTGTGAGCGCTCATCTAGCAATGAAAGTTGTTTAACAAGTGCTTGAGTATCCTCACTTGTATTTTTTACCTGCACTTGAGTTTCTATGTTCGTGTTTGGAGAAGTATTAGCAATACTCGCGCGCTCGGCATTTTGTCCAGTATCTTTTATTAACTCTTGGCTCGCATCGTTCTCAAGCAAAGCTGCTTGGAGTGCTTTTTCTTTCGATGCTATCTCTTTGAAACCAAGGTCATTAACTTGACTGTCTTCATCATTCATCTTTGCTGCTGTTTCAAACATTGCAGACGCAGCGTTTATCTCTTTTAAATTGGGTACTACATCAGCATTAATATCTGCTTTATCTTGTTCGCTGAGCGCTTTGCTCACATCAATAGTAGCTTGTGCTTTGATTGGATTTTCAGCCTCACTAATGGCTTGCGCTTCTAGTTTTGGATTATCAATAGGCTGTTGAATAATTGCTTGCACCAGCGCCTTGTCCAACGCGGCGTCGGTATTAGTATCAATCAGGGGCTCAATGGTATCTAACTCATTGCCTAGCGGTAAAGATTGCAGTTTTTCATCTGTTTGTTGATGATATTGTGTGAGCATATTTGTTATTGCTGCATCGAGCTTATCCAACTGTTCTTGGCTTAAAGACTCGTTCAAATTAACACCCGCTTTTTGTGCATCTAATATAACTTGAAGCTCTTCTTGATTTAGACTCACATTGGCTAAATCCAGCGCTTGCTCATCATTCCCCAAACCCTCTGTAAGTTCATTAGAGCCATCAACTGGTTCAGTATTTAGCGATTGTATTTGGCTAATAAAATTAACGTAATCAAACTCTACCAGCGAGTCTTCAATTTGAAATGCTGAAGCCTCCTGAATTTCCTTTGGCTGCGCCTGGCTCGTCTGTGAAATTCGAACATCGGTTTGCTCGAGCGCGTCAGCGTCTATATTTTCTGCCTCAAGCTCTTTCAGATTGCTTTCTTCGCTGTTAGAAGCAGCGATACGCACAGGTTCATATTTAGATGGCTCTGCTGGCTGCGTGTAAAACTCTTCATCTTTGCTTCCAGGTTTATCTGATGCTCCACGCTTTACTTCGACTCGCTCTATCGCTTGCTTTTCTTGTTGGATAAGTGAACGTTTATTATTTTCCCATGCTCCGTTTTCCGCTCTAGCAATTGCGTCCTCAAAGGCGCTGCGACCTTCGCTAAACTTTCGACTGTGCGCCTCATTCGCTGAGGGAACACCTGTAATTATGTCTGACGAGTCATTAACGGCAATTTTTGATGATGGGGTGGCAACTTGTTGCATCATAATGCTATTATCCTAGATTGCTTATCCTATAAATCGTTGATATATATAGCTTTATCATAAATAATCAACGTCACATAATAGATATAAAGCAAAGTACGTACCAATTTATTTAAATCTACTCTAAGCCTATGATATTCTTCGTTTATAATGCGCTAGGGCTGAAAGCTCATCGAACAAGCGCTGCTCTTGCTTCGACTCAATTAAGCTCTGTTTATGTGTCTGAGTCTCAATAAACTTAGCAACCGCTTGCGTTTTTGCTTTTTGCTTCAGCCATTGTTCTTTGCGCTGCTTGACTACCAATACGGCCTGATTAATGAGCTGAACTTGTTGTTCGCAGGCTTTATCTAGTTTTCCAACAAAGCTTTGATGCTGTATGAGGGCCTTCGCTTGTAGGCCCTCACTTGCTTTTTGACGAATTAATTTGAGGTAGTCTAGGCGATATTGCTCTAACGAAGAGAGTTTCTGCTGATTGCTCATTAAATGGTCTTTTGCCTGTTGATGCTGTCGCGCCAGACCACTTTCTTTTTTACCTTCAATCGAGACCACTAAGTGCAACTGAGATAATTTGGCCACTTACACCTACCCCTTGCTTGCAGTTTGTAAGCCTGCACCTAATGTTTGTAGAGCTTCTTGGCCAGTTTCAAAGCTAATAATTTGTTTAGTTGTTTGCTGCAAAAAGGCATTAATAGCCGGTGCTGCTGCAATCGATAAGTCTATAGTAGGGTCACTACCACGCGCATAGGCGCCCAAATTAATTAAATCTTTGTTTTGCTGATAAGCAGAATAAACACGTTTAATGCTACGCGCATTTTGCTCATGCTCTGCACTGACTACCTGCGGCATAACACGTGATATCGATGCTTCAATATCAATGGCTGGATAGTGGCCAGAATCGGCTAGATTTCTTGAAAGTACGATGTGTCCATCAAGAATGGCACGGGCTGAATCTGCAATTGGGTCTTGCAAGTCATCGCCTTCCGTTAATACAGTATAAAACGCAGTGATTGAGCCCTGATATTGATTACCATTACCGGCTCTTTCAACTAAAGCAGGTAGTTTTGCGAAAACTGAGGGCGGATAGCCCTTAGTCGCTGGTGGCTCACCTACAGCAAGTGCAATCTCGCGCTGAGCCATGGCATAACGAGTTAATGAATCCATCAACAATAATACGTTTTTGCCCTGATCACGAAAATACTCTGCAATGGTAATAGCCGTTTCGCTGCCCTTTATTCGCATAAGTGGTGAAGTATCTGCGGGAGCCGCTACCACAACTGCTTTTTTACGGTCATCTTCGTCTAATATATCTTCAATAAATTCTTTTACTTCACGACCACGCTCACCTATAAGCGCGACCACTACTACATCTGCCACAGTGCCTCTGGTCATCATTCCCATGAGGACACTTTTGCCCACGCCACTGCCGGCAAATAAGCCCATACGTTGACCTTTACCCACGGTTAAAATGGAATTAATCGCGCGCACACCCACATCTAAGGGCTCACTGACAGGCTTGCGTTGAAGAGGGTTAATGGGCGGCGGATGAGTAGAGACTCGTTTGTCTATTGCAATGGGGCCATTACCATCCAGCGGTTCGCCATTTCCATCGATGACACGACCTAATAAAGCTTCACCCACACCTAAACCGGCGTCATGGGCAATAGGCTCAACTAAAGAGCCTGGTACTACGCCTTTAATCGAATCTGTTGGCATTAAGTAAGTTACATCGCCAGCAAAGCCAACGACTTCGGCTTCTACTTTACCATTAATCGTTTGAACTCGGCAGCGTCCACCAATCGGTATTTGACAACCCACGGCTTCGAGGGTTAGACCTACTCCGCGCACTAATTTACCAGACGCGACCGGCACACCAATCGGTGTGGAGGCTCTTAATTTTTGAATGTGTTCAACTAGCGCGAGGGTCATCTGCTAAACCTTGTTCAACCAGCAATTGGCTAAAAATTTGTTCACAACGTCGAGAAATCGACATATCAACCGCATTATTTTGTGTCAGCACTTTACAACCGCCCTGCTCTAACTCCGCGCTCGCAATAAGTTGCCAGCGTTTTTGATTCAAGGCATCTGCGCCCATGGCATCCGTGATGTTCTCTAAATCTTGGGGGTGTAAATAAATTTGGTAGTTCGCGTCACATATAGGCAGTACCGCTATGGCATCATTAATCGCTTGCGAGACGCTTTCACTGGACTGATTAACTTCGGTTCTCAGTACCGCTTTAGCTAAGCTGACCGCAAGCAAAACTAACTCTTGTTTCACCTGCTCATTGACTTGGTTAAGTGGCATCTGCAAGGCCTCTAGGACAGAACTAATACCCTGTATATGAACGCTGGCGATTTCAGCAGCTTCGCTTTCGCCTTTTTCAAGACCTTCTGCTTTACCCTGCTCTAAGCCTTCATCTTTGCCTATTTGCAGACCGTGTTCATGGCCTTTTTCAAAGCCTTCCTGGTGTCCAGCGGTAAGGCCATCTTGATAAGCCGCGCTGCGGATTGCTTCAATATCTTCGGCGGTAAGAGGTGCTAAATCTTCTTCCTGTTCGGGGGCTTCATATTTCCACTTACCCACTGGTTTATTGAAGGCATCTGTGCGGCCATCATCTTGTGGCTCACTGTCATCTACACTAGGTAAATCCCAGAGTTTAGCGTCATCAAATGCATTTGAGTCTTCGTGTGCCATCTCTATACGAACTCTTCGCTACCACCGCCACCAAGGACGACTTCACCAGCATCACTTAAGCGCCTTGCAATTGATAAAATTTCTTTTTGCGCGGTTTCAACTTCACTTAATCGCACAGGACCCATGGCCGCCATATCATCAAGTAACATTTCTGCTGCACGTTTAGACATATTGCCAGTAATTTTAGCCCGCAACTCTTCGTCTGCACCTTTAATCGCTTTCATAAGAGCTTCTTGTTGCACTTCGCGCAAGATTGCTTGTATGCCGCGGTCATCAACATCAATCAAGTTATCAAATACAAACATCAAGTCTTGAATTTGCTGCGACATTTCTTCATCTTGCTCACGCATAGAATCCATTAATTGCGCTTCTATGTTGGTGTCGAGATAATTCATAATATTTGCAGCAGATTTTAAGCCGCCCATTTTGGCTGCTTGTGCCCCTGCTTGTCCGGCAAATTGTTTTTCCATAATTTCGTTTAATTCTTGTAATGCCGCTGGCTGAACTTCTTCTAAGTTAGCCACTCGCATTAACAAGTCTAAGCGCACTTTCTCTGGGAACTGGGCTAAAATTTCTGCCGACTGTTCTGGCTCCAGATATGACATTACAATCGTTTGAATTTGTGGATGCTCATTACGAATAATGTTAGCCACTTGCTTAGAGTCCATCCATTTGAGCGACTCTAAACCTTTCGCTCCCGAACCAGCTAGTATTTGGTCAAGTAAATGTGCGGCTTTATCTTCGCCCAATGCGGTTACTAAAGTACGACGCACAAAATCTTCGCTCTTAAAGCCAATGGTGGAATAGTTTTGAATTTCTTCAATGAAATGTTTATGCACAGCATTAATTTTTTGCTGCGTCATGTCGTCCATAGCAGCCATTACGCCACCAAGCGCCTGCACTTGTTTAGGCTGCATAAACTTTAAAATTTGTGCGGCGTCGTCCTCAGATAAGCTTAGTAACAAGATAG
>Ga0307966_1000940_pt1 | contig 23697 bp, 25 predicted proteins | sample OrgLakmetagen646_FD_203141 | JGI IMG/M metagenome (GOLD analysis project Ga0307966, IMG submission 203141) | Saline water microbial communities from Organic Lake, Antarctica - #646 | ecosystem: Environmental > Aquatic > Non-marine Saline and Alkaline > Saline | place: Antarctica: Organic Lake... | reverse complement strand
CCCTTCATTGGCTTGTGCACTGGTGCTGTCAGCAAGACCAACCTTCATGTCCCTCTTCATCCTTGCCCCCCCACTCTTATGATCACCCGCTGCTGCTGCACACAGCTTAGCCTCCAGACTGACAAGCAGGTGGTGCGCATACAGAGACCCACCCCTGCAGCTGCACACCAATTGCAAGGCCTCATCAACCACTGCTGCTTCCGTCGGCGCTATCAATTCCGGCACTGCCTGCGCTTGATGTGCTCCTGGCGTTTCTCCTCCTGTTACTCCTTCTGTTGCTGGTGCTGCTTCTGTTGTTACACTTCTTGCTGGGGCTGTTTCAACCTTTTGAGCATCAGACGCAGATTGAGGCATGTTGCCTACCTGTGCTTCTTTTTCGACCACACCTGTGCATGAGATGCACAATTCCTCAGTGGACAGCTGCTGGAGTAGTGCAGGCAAGCAGCGCACAATAAGCTTGAGCGCGATTTTGCTGGCACGCTGGTGGTGTGCAGTCGCAGCACTGGCCGTGTGATGGGGGAGGGCGAGTTCTGGAGAGGGGGCCACATGCTGCTGTCGCTGCTGCTGCTTGTTGCTGTGTGATGCGCACCGTGAGATCACTCTCTGCAGTGCCCTCAGGCACCAGCACACTGACAGCTGCCACTGGGCGCAAAACCCTGCTGTCCCTTTGCTCCCTACGGACAAATATAGCTTGTGGCTAGAGCCACATTCTAAAGAGAAGCTGGCGGCATCTGCAAGCACCGCAGCCTCCCCTACCATATCTTCCAACTCTAGGCGCTGCTGTGTGGGGTGATGGGTAGCATCCTGTGGATCAGCATGGCCGGTTGTTGAGCTTCCCAAGCAGAAAATGACTGCATGCATGCATGTATACTGCTGTGTTAGTCCTGAATGTGTTTACCTTTCTTCAGCTGTGAGTCATTTGTATCAAAGATCAAAGAAGTGCACAAAAAGCATTGATGCAAAGAGCACAAAACAAGTAAAAGGAGCTAAGCTCAACCAGCACCCTAATTACTAGATAGGCTCACACAGTCAGGCAGTGCAACAGTTCTGATGCATGCGGTCTATTAAGCCTGCGGACTCAGTGACTGTGCTACTCACGTTTTGCAGCGTTTTGGACGGATCTGGCAGCTGACAGTTCTTGAGCTTGCTGATGATCCTGGTGGCCGTCTTGATGTTGCTGCTGCAGTTGCTGCTGCAGATGCTGCTGCTGGCCTAGGGTAGTGCAGATAGTGCGACAGGCTTCACGGTACAAGGCACAGCGAGAGGGGGCTGGGGCAGAGTGCATGACTGAGCACAGCTCTTGCAGCTGCACATGTGATTAGGTAGAAGACGTAATAAAGTGTGTTCAGGTACAATACTTTGTGTATAGATACCTTATATATATTCGTGTGCCTTGAAATGCACATGATGCCGTGGATAAGTCAAATACTCACACTGTCTGTGACGAGAATTTAGGGCATAGCTTATGCTGATGCAAAGAGCTGCTTATCGTTGCTGTAAAAGTCCAGAGAACGAATAAGAACATTGGGTAGGTCTTCGAGGTGCTTAGCATCTTCTTATGCATGACCTATACTTTGCTGCACGCCTTGCTTAGAAGCAACCATTTAGTATAAAAATGTTGCACAATACATGCGGACAAAAAAAGTTATGTTCAGCAAACTTGAAGAATTACAAGAGCGTGAGTGCGCCACACCTCTGCCTTATCTTGTACTTTCTCCACATGTGCCGCCCATGTTGCGTATGCCACAGCAACACTCTTGGGCACAAACCGCGCCAGCAACACCGACACAAGTATTGGAGAGGCCTGGGCTTGGGTGCCTGTTTGAGGCAAGATGCTGTGTCGCTGCTGCTGCTGCTGCTGCTGCTGCTGCTGCTGCTGCTGCTGCTGCTGCTGCTGCTTGTGGTGGTGGTGCTGCTGCTGCTGCTGCTCATCAGTTGGAGCTTTGTCCAGCAACTGCAGGACTAGCTGCAGCATTTTCTCGTCTCCTAGGGCCCTGCCAATCTGCTCGAGGACGTCTTCGGCCATCTGTGGGAGATGTTGCATGCCTCGTGGTTTGGAGCAGATATCTATGCTGGAAAACATTGCTGATTGGAAAAATGGCAGCATTTGCATGTCTTAAAACACATCTTCTGACGCTACAGACATTCCTTTTTGTCTCTAGGAACCCCTTGTCAATCTTCCATAAAATGTCCTTTGTGTACAACACAGCTAACTGGTGCACCGAAGCTGGTGGCAAAGTACGTGCGTGGTCAAGGGATTGTGAGCACCCCCTGAGACAGCTAGCAAGTACAGGAGTATGTTGTATACAGAAGTCAGTAAACACACTGCTTCTGGCTAATTAAGATTGTTTTCTACTTCTCCTCTCTCTCTACACACATAAAACCAAACATCAGCCATGGAAAGCTGTTGCTACAAAACCATATATGTCTCTACAAAACCATACATAAAAATTGTTTTCATGCGTGCCGCACAGACCTGCTGGCAGACGTCATTGCGCAGCTGACAGCAGAAACACTTGAAAGTCATCTAATTAAGTCTGGCTCCTGCCATACCTACATCAGGTCTCCAGTTCATACCTGCTGACAGCCCTCATCATACAGCTGGCTGTCAGTCCTGGCATCCAGCAGGGCGCAGATGGCTGGGAAAGAGGCCAAGGCAACCTCCTGAAGCACCACAGTGATAAAGCAAAACACAAACTGAATTAAAATATAACGGCTACTTTAAGTCACATGTTGCAAAATGTAAACTCTTCAAGATGCCACTATACTTCCAGCCTTCGGATACAAAAACGCTGTGCTCGATACAGGTCTGTTGCTGAGCCATACTTTTGAAACTGCTCACCTTCCTGAAATGATCTAGTTTCAGCTCACACTCGCCTGCTTAATAGAAGCGAGCTTGTTGTCAGTGAGCTCTTCTGCTTCTCCGGAGGTTTCTGCTAGTGTGTCTACAATTCTCTCTCCAGGCTGGAACGACAGCACATCGCTCAAGACAAGGAGTGCCTTTGAGCGTACAGTCTTGACAGCATCAAGCAACCTAAAAGGTGTTACAGTGAACAAAGTAGCTCAAGACAAGGAGTGTTTTTGAGCATACAGTCTTGACAGCATCAAGCATCCTAGAGGATGTTACTGTGTGTGTGTGTGTGTGTGTGTGGGTGTGTGTGTGTGTGAACAAAGTAGGTTACAATGATGGCAGATCTGCCCGTGTTAGCTACAAATAACGGACAACAACTTCCGCTGTGCAAGACTTGCTGGGTACGTTGGTCTTGTTCCGATTGAGCGTGTAGCAATAAAAGAAAGCTATGGAAAGCATTATTGCTTCCAGTTTAGTTATAAAAAAAGGTGAATGATGGTATTGTGGACCTTTTTTGTCATAGCAGGCACGGGAGAAAACTGGAAAGGGGTACCAAAATACCAGAGGGGGTCGACGAAGGCCTGAAAAAGGGGTACTTTTGAAATGTGAATTGAGTATGGGCGCCCCAGCTGGCAACAATTAAGCTCAGTAACCAGGTTTAGGGATGATAACACCTGAGCTTGAAAGGTTCCAGTAGGGGCGCACACGTCTAATTTTGCGCGACGTGAACCCTATTTTTCACCACCATTCTCTCATATCTCACCACCACTGACCTGATTTGTGTCATCTTAATAAGAATCGTCTAAATTTCAATAAAGCATATCATTGCAATAAAAATGGGGCAAAACGACCCAGTAGTTGGTCAGATACTCCATTTTGGCCCATTTCACTTTGAAAAAATCAACATAAGGGGTGCCAAAAAGGTGGAAAACCAACCTTCACCAATTCTATCCTCTAAAACCCAGGATGAATTAGTATCATATAGGAAGTGTTGCCATCTTGTTTTGGGATATAAAGAGGCTCTGGTTGGGGAGTGGTGGCCTAAAATGTGAAAACTCAGTGCCAAAATTTGAACGGAAATCCCACCCAGACCACTGGGGTGGTTCAATTGACCCCAAACTTTGTGGATCATCTAGTTATGTTCATCAAACATGGTCTGAATCAAAAAATTCACATTTCAGGACATTTGCTCTGTCAACCCCCTCTGCCAAAGGAGAGAAACAAATGAGTAGGGGCTGTCACTCTCAAATCAGCATGTAGGTCTAAGAATATAAACTTTAATACTTCCCATAGCCGTCCCAGCAGCCACACCTGCAGCAGAGAGTTGGCACGACATAACCCAAGATGATGCAAGGGTGTGCTGCAACATCAAGATCATGGCTCCACAGAAGGTCCGCAGAGGCAGCAAAGTGTGCCAAAGCACGTGCGCGCACAGTCGCGTCTCTGTCGTTTGCTCCTGTGCAAGGTACATGTTTGTGGCACATCTGTGTGTACAACACGCATCCTTTGCACACCATAAATGACATAAATATAATAAATGTACACCCACGTACACCACCATACACACCAGAGCCTACTTACAGCTGCATGACACAGCTGCATGACACACAATCGACAGATCAAAATAAAATGTCGGAAAAACAACTAATCAGCCTCAATGAAGTCAGCATGCTGTAACTCACACAGCATGCTGTAACTTATAATGCAATGCATGCATGTGCAATGACAAAAGCAGCTCGCTTTCATAGTAATCAAGGCTCTGCACCAGGAGAGCAGATGTGGATTGCGCATCAGTACACGTTAGGACATTTTGCCCCACTTTGTCCCTCACACCTCTTACAATGTTGCAATTTTTGAGAGCTTGTAGCGCAAGGACCACCTGCTCAAGGACCACCTCCTGAGAGCTTGTAGCTCGAGGAGCACCACCTGCAGCTCAGCGTTGTATTGAGTGTCTTCTCTCCTGCCTTGTGCTGTTTTGAGGTTGAGCAGGCATGACTGTAACAAACAGGAACCTGTGTACCTTGTAAGAGTGCAGCTGCAGCAAAGCACGCCACCTCAGGAGGCCCTCCCCCCAAACAGGCAGCACCACAGTCCAGCAGACTCTTGCGTACACCAGATCGAGGGCAGCTCCAGAACACCGGCAGCAAGACTTGTAGGACTAGGCCGGATGCTAGGGGGTCACGAGCCGCACTTAACGCATTAGTCAAGGCCTGCATCCACCATGATGGGCAGGAAGTGTGCAGATATGGGTGCCGAGGAGGTGTGCGCAGAGTCGTTTCATAGAAGCAGATCAAGTAGTAGTGTGTGTGCGGTACCCAAGTCATTCCACATTTAATAAAGCAATAGCAATTGAACAGCAGGAAAGCATTGCGCGACTATTTCAGACTAATTGAGGATCAAAATACGAGGGAAGTTTACTTGTCAGCAGTTAGAAGACACGGTGGAAATTTCAGCACAGGTAGCAAATGTGCATGACGTCACTGGGCAAGCTTTTCTGATATGCTGTGACCACGAAGATAACTCACCTGCAGAGCTACATCTGCCTCTTGGCCTTGCAAGCAGAGAACGCCAGCTTCTGCTGTTGGTACACCTCCCAAGGATGGAGGCTGGTCGTGCACCAAAGCCTGCAAGACACAATTGCCCTTTGCAAACTTGCATACCATGATCAATGGGGCACAGGCACCTGGCAAAATGCACAAAGCACAGATCTGCGAACTACTGCTGGATGTATGCTGTGTGGCAAAACGATGGGAAAGCAGTTTGAACCTTTGAATAGGGACACAGCCAATCATCGAGCTGGGGTAAGTAAACAAGGGTAGTTTCACCTGGTCGTTGTTGCAGGAAAGCAATCTTATTATTATTATTAGAAGAAACAGGGAAGACAGCAACAACTCCACCCAAAGTTACCAAAGGTATCCATTTCCTAGTGTAACAGGCAGATTATGTCCTGGCTCGCAACTTTAGACATAAATTCCTGTGAGGTACGTTAAGTGCTGTGGCACGCAAGTGCTCCTTATTGACGGATGTGTTGTCACTACCAGCACATTTTTCCTTTTCCCGTTTCTGCTGTGAATTAATGCTGACGCACGTGTTTACCTGTGCAAAAGCCAGAATGAGTGTCAGGCCTTGAGACGCATCCAGCTGGGCCGCAGCAAGAAGCACTTCACTCAAGAAAGAAGCAGCGGCTGACTGCGAGCTCCCTGTGCTGCTGGAACTAAGGCAGGAGGTGCACATGCCTTTCACCAGGCCAGCAAAAAACTGCAGGGTTCATGTCAGCAGCATATTTACAGATTAAAGCACGGTGCAGGATTTGTACTCTAAGGCACATTTTGGTCATGTAGCACAAGTATCGTAATAGATTAAGGTGGTCACATCACTGGCTTTGAAAGTGTCAAGTAGATAAGCACAATTGGACATTACATAATACAGACCAACAACACATCTTATTTAATCACCAGTTCTGGCCACGATGCGTCAAAAATGCTTTCAAGAAAGGTTGGCCACACCCATTTTTGATTTAAAAAAGGGGGGAATTCTTAGGATGGATTGTTTTTTCTAACAATATGCCCAAAAGCACGCCTAAAACAATCCTACTTAATTGACAACACACCTTCCAGGGAGAGCTCAGCGACGTACTTTGCTCTGGCCTGTGCTGCAAAGCACTCATCTGGTTTGGAGGAGGATTGGGAGGCTCTGAGGGATGTGTGGACAGTAGCGCTGCAATGGCTACGGAGGCGAGTATTTGTAAGCATGACTGTAAATGTAAGTACTTTTGGCATTGTTCGTAAATGTTTTGAGGTTTCATTTTCCTGACGGGGGCTTTCAACAATGGCGCTAGTTGAGGGCTGGTTCCTTGTTAAGGAATGCATGCTGCTACTTAGCACCTGGGGCTTCCATTAATTATTTGTGATGGCTTGCTGGAGCTCTTGACCTACCTAGGCAGCATCACTTGCAGCACATACTCAGGAAAAAGCTTTTTCACTCCCCTGTGTTGATGATCCAGCATTGACGGTCGACAGAAAGGGCTTACCTGTAAGCTGTTGTCGGCTGCTTCCTGCTTGCTTGCCACTGAGCAGCACTTCATGCAGGGTCACAGCTTGCACATGCTGCATTGCGAGTAAAAGTTGCAGCAGCAAATAGAGGCTGAACTAAACGAGCGACCATTATCTGAGAGACATGTTTGCATACACTCTCCAATTGTAAAGTTTGGCAAGAGTAAGAGCGAGGTACCAGTCCCACAGCTGGTTGAGCAGAAATGTCGGAACCCTTTTATTCCGTGGGGTACTAATTCCTACGATTCTTGTGCATCAAAAAGCAGTCCACTACCAAGCGCACCTGCCCGACAGCTGCGAGAGCTTGCGAGTAGGATGGGTCACCATCATTATGGTAGAGGCTGCGTGCCAAAGAGCAGCACCTGACGAGAGCGGTTAGCGCAGCATCCTGCATGGCGTGCAAATGCTGCTGCTGCGGCTGCACGTGTGCTTTTTTGGTGCCGTCTAAAGGATGGTGCACCAAGATGCTGGTGCTCATGAACACTGCCACCATCAGCGGTAGGAGAAGATGCCTGGCGTCCCCTTCCGTAACACTGCCACTCTGTGTTGCTGCTAAAAGGGAGGAGCAGGAGGCCAGACAACGCGTGACGGCTGCTAAAAGGGGAGCAGGCAGGTGACTTTGCCGGAGACTATGCGCTGCGGCAAGGAGCACGCCAGTGGGAATCTCATCCAGAGTAGGGTAATTGTTTGCCCAGTGGTCGAGGAGCTGAACCACATCTTCTTGCTGGAGCTCACGCCACGCTGGATCGAGAGCACGCCCAAAGCTCTCAAGGCTTGAGATGTCTGGCAAAACAAGGACCTCTTTGTTATCCTCGTCCTCACGATCAGAGCCATCAGTGCCATCCATCTGCTGGAAATGTAATTGCAACGATGAAAGGCGGCTGTGATACAAGCAGGGACAGTGGACTTGCGCAGGTTGCAATTGAATGTGCCGGCATTCAGATTTAGTCCATTTTGCGTGATGAGACACGTACAGGCGGGCAGGGCACGCGACACTCTGTCTGTCTGTCTCTGTGTTGTTGCCTCACCCTAATGATGAAGAAGAGAGCCGGGAATTGAATTTAAAATTGCACCCTAAACTACTATTGTGAATAAATCACGGAAGTTTGTGGACAATTTGTGTCAATCCTCGACAGCTGTGCAAAAAAGTTCAATTCGAGAAGTCCTGGATTTTAAAATTAATAAATCATTATAATAAATCAAGTTAGAACGACCCAAATGTCTAGCCATCACTGGCACATTTCGAATATCAAGGTCAAGAATTTCAAGTCATTCCACGCCAGCACGTGCCTACAGTTTTCATCTCCCTATCTCCTGGCCATCGTGGGCCCAAATGGTGATGCAAGGGCTTGCTTGTGCTCATCTGCTGGCACGCAAGTTCAAACACAGCTGTAACATCTCCTCTTTCCACCATATAGGCTCTGGCAAGAGCAGTCTCCTAGAGGCCCTTCAATTTGCCTCCGGTACTCCCGCTGCTCAGCTGCGTGTAAAAACTCTCAAAGAACTTTGCAATAGCTCTGCAGCAGAAGAGGTGCGTGTGGTGGCTGCTTTGCTCATGGCGCACGCAGGCAGGCCTTACAACTACATCCAACATGATTTAATCACTGTTGCTGAAATCGCTGCGTTTGCCAACGCAGTTGTGTGAGGTTGAATTCAGCTTGGCCCAGTCTGGTCATGACATCAAGCACAAAGTACGCGCTGCACTGACACCAGAGGGCAACCGAGCCTTCACGATTGATGGCAAAAGCAAGTCAGGCGCACAGATCAAGGTGCAAGCTTTTGTCAATAGCTTGTGGCTTATGCTTAACACCAATGATTGCATGGTAGGATGATGCTTGCTTTAAACCACAATATCTTTCGTCGCTGTGTATACCAGGCTAACATGTAGCCCATGTTCCGCCTTCCGCCTTGTGGCTGTGTGACTCTTCTTCCTCCTTCTCAGGAGTTCTTGCGTGCGCGAGGCATTAGTCTGCACAGCCCATCTGTGATCCGGCAGCCATTCGTTACGCATCTGGCAGATACAAACAGCCCCCAGGAAATAGCAAAAGTTGTCGCTGACGCCAGCGGCCTTGCCAGGTAGTGTGGAAGGCCACGGCTAAATTGCGTAATGTCTTAAGTACAGCTTTGTTAGGTGTCCAAGACAAGTTAGCATCAGATCTGCTGTCCAGACAGTGTGTGTGCCTATTTCAACACTGCAATCGTGTGAGTAAAGCCGTTGCAACATTCATTCACCTTACAAGAAGCAGTATCCCATTAATCATGCTTCAGGTGGGACCAAGAGACAGCACGTGCAATGGGAGAGCTGCGGGCTGCACGGCAAGCACTGCATGAAATTAAGAACAACGTTGCCAAGCTGGTGCGTTATGAATAAAAAACACCCCAGCTTTCAAAATGTTTGTCAATTGCCGGTGTTCATAGTGCAAAAGATCATGCGTGCTGATGGCATTAAGAGGGAGAAGAGGGAAGCGTAGAAGAGAAGAGAAATAAGCAGAAGAGTTTCTTCCCGCATCAACGGCAGTGACCTATTGTTGTGGATGGGGGTGTCGTAATAAATCGCTCAACATTTTTGCGTTCATAAAGGATTCTACATATTGATAGCTAGATTTGCAAACAATACTCTCTGAACAAGCGTCGTCTCCTTCAGACTTGTACTGGGCCAGAAACAGAGTAACGTAATAATTCCTTACATGTTGCTCTCCTACTTACAGCAACAGCTGATCGCCAAGGATGACAAAAGGCTGGGTGATGCAGAGAGAGCATGCCAGATCCATGAGGTTGTCCAAAGGCTATCGTCTCGGTTAGCTCAAGCATACCAAAAACAGCAGGCAGCTGCGGTTGCTTCCATGACCGCCAAAGATGTGGAGGTGGTGATGATCCAGGTACGCTGCATGCTAGTAGTTTACGTCTGTGTTCCTTAAAAATCCCCGGTGCTGGTGCTAACTATCCTGCAGGGCCCTGCAATGACTCGTGGGGCTATAGGAATTAGAGGGTAAAGAGTGTACTTTTCTCTACCACTTTAATTTGCTTACATCACCTGGCAGCACGGTAATTGTCTGCCTTTATCATCAGAGCATAACGTTCATCGCTTTTGTTTGGACATCACAGTGCCTGGCTGCATGATGCCTGACCTCAAGATGATGTCTGCTCTCAACAATTGCAAAACTAACCTTGTCTTCACTGAATAATTTGAGCCTTTTTTGGTGCAGGCCTTTGCATACCCTTGATTTCGTATACCAACTTTACTTGCTTACCACCCACGGATGAGAAACAGGACCAGATCGATGCCATCTCTGAAGAGATGCACCACCTGGACCAAGAAACAGCCAAAGCGCAAGACAGGAAGGGCACAGCCAGAGGAACGGACAGGCCCGGCATCACAGCCCTCATGAAAGAAGCAGTAGTCCTTGAGGAACAGGTTGAATTTAATCCTTTTGGTATTTAGATCAGGGGGAGATAGAAATGACTGCCCAATCGCTTGCACTGACCCAAGTGTGCTCATGATGGGTCATTGGAGAAAGGATAACCATTATCTGTTGAACAAGGGAGGAAGGAAATGACACAGTGCAAATGGCAAAGAGCCTTATGCTGCTCGCAGGCTGTAAGTACGCTTGAAGGCAAAAAAATGGGCTAACGAGTCCTTTTCACCGACATCCCGTGATGACCAGCAAAAAGTCCAAAGCTGCTCCGTTGCTGTTGCTACTTACTTAGGACATGCAGGCGATGGAGATAAGAGCCCAGTGATATGGACTATGAGGAAGAGAGGAACCACTTAAGTTGCGCTTGTTCCTTATCTCAACCTGCAGTTCAAGCAGGCTGGGACCAAGCTGCTGTCCGCCCAAGAGCATGCTGCAGAGTACGCACAGGGCCATGCAGAGTTAGAGCGCCTGCAACTCCTCAGCGATGCCCAGGCAGCAGGGCTCCAAGACATAGAGGTGTGGCGTGTGCTGCATTCTTTGAGTCACCTTTCTGGGCGATGCTGGATGTTTCAATGACCAGGGATAATGATCTCTATGTTTTCTGCTCCTCAGCTGCATCTCAATTGTTTATGCATCTTGTAATTGCACAGCCAAATAACGTGTTGAATGCAGTTGCAATTCATGTGGGACTAGCTTATTGCCTTGCACTGTAACAGTCTGTTAAGCACCCACGTGGCCAAGTTGTCGTGTACTCATATGACATATGTGTAGTCTGAGACATTGAACCGTAGCATTGATTGATTGTTTCAGGCACGCACCGAGGAGCTTCGTTCCCAGGCAGCAGAAGCAGGCACAGCTGATGGCGCTGACGAAGACCTTGGTGAGGGTGACGTGAAAAAAGTCTGACATAGAAAGAGATCAAGTATACTTATACTATTTATGTGAGTAAGAATCGGCGTGTATTGCATAGCATCATTAACAAGTGCACGCACAACATCAGGCACATCATTAAGCACGCACTAGCCGCCAGAGCACTTGCTCACCTGAGTGCAGGCATCACCTGAGATCAGGCACGTACTAGCCAGAACATCATTAACAAAAGGCACACACAACATCAAGCACAAAATCAGGCACGCACTAGCCAGAGCCCCACTGACGAGGATGGGATATTCTGGCAGAATCACAGCTAATAATATAATGGTGTACTGTGCAACTCAATAACCTAACTGTGGTAAATAGCCAGAGCAACCTAGCCAGAGCAACCTAACCGTGGCAAATAGCCAGAGCAACTGTGCTTCTCTGCATCGTCATTAATTGCAATGCAGATCAATTGGCTACGACACGTGATCGTCTAAACAATTGCCGGGTGTCTTTTGAGAAAAGCAACAGTGCTGAGAAGTGGCAGGAGTCCAGGCTGCAGCAGATGAAGGACGAGCTTCAGGCCTCGGAGTCAGATCTTGCCAGGTGCGTCATATGGTCAGGAGGTCTTCCGTCAGGCACTTCACATGTTTTTTGTTAAATTACGACGTAGTTTGCTTGGGCTGTGCCGTGGTACACAGCACGTAAATGTTATTGTCAAGGAGCTGCAGCAGAGGTTTGGAACGTGTCATTGTTGCAATAAATTTGTCGCTCCGAGCACACCAGTGCCCTTCTGTGACTACACCAACTGCTTGGCATGTGCTCCTGCAAGATACGTACCAGCATATGCAGTTGTGCACCCGACGGCTTTAAAGTGCTTACTGTGAGAGGATGTGCTGAAAAACTGCTCATAGAAGCATTGCACTTTCAAGCTTGGCAGGTAGTGTCAATCAGGAACCTGACAAGTTGTTGTGTACTTTTCTAATTGTTCCTGCTCATTTCTCTACATGTAGGCTGCAGCAGCAACGTGCAGTCTTGGATGCTGCTTCTAAGCCAGCCGTGTCTGCAGTCCCACAGCTGGAAGAACTCTTGGAGCAGAAGCAAAGGAAGACGCAAAATCTGCAGGTCACCTACCAAGAGGCTCTGGTACGTTGTGACACAACCGCAGGTCCAGACAAGCTTTCATTATTTTTTGAATGCAAGTCACCTGCCAAGAGGCTCTGCTGCGTTTTGATACACTAGCAGGTTTTATTCGTTTGCTTTGTGAGATGCAGCACTAGGATGGAAATTTATAACCAAGGAAGCTCCCAACTGCTCAAGGGCCCTCACATCTTGGTCTAAGAGAAGAAAAACAAGAAAATATGAAAGCAACAATAAGCTGAAGTTCAGAGTGGTTGCGAGGACAAAGGAAATAAAAGCATGAGAGATTTAGATGAAAAGCAAGAGTGGTAAAGTAGTTATCAATTTTGCTGCACAGCAAAAATTAAGATTTATGTGTTCCACACTGAACTCAGAAATATGTGGCCAAGATGTACTCAATTTTCCTTCAAGTGCTGAAACCTCAGGGAGCAAAAAGCAGCTTTGCGTGTCGAGTATAATGCTTTTATAGTGAAAGCATGTAGAATCGCCGTGATGGCTAGGATGTTGCTCTGCTTTTATGCAATCATCCTGCCATTCAGGGCTGAAGAAAAGGTCTGGCTTGTACTGAAACCCTGTGGCCTTAACCATCATCATAACAATTCCTTTTTTGATGAGCAGTCAGACAATGACTGTTTACAACTTTTGTAACAGCACCCCTTAAGTAACAAAAACACTTTCAATCTGCAGCAAACTGTGCCATAGTGGCCTTTTTTCTGCTCAATTTCCCATAATACTCCAAACGAGCAGTACTTCTTGTACACAATACCTCTCTGCATCCGTTGCATAAGAACTGATCATCTCTTGTGTGCCTTTCCTCCTACCAAACAACACATCACAGGTGAGGGTGCAAGTGGTTAAGGCCGGCATGGGGACCTGGAATCAGCCTCCCACCGACATTAATTCTTCGAGAACTCCTGCTGACGCAAAGGTGTGGAGGCTGCACGAGCTCTTCTCGTTTGCCTCCACCCACAACAGCAACTGCACCGACATCAGCAACAGCCGTCACAGCAAGAGCGGCACAGGTGCAAAAGGCAGCAACGATGCACTGGTGGATGGCCAGAGCTCAGCACAGCAGCAGCAGCAGCAGCAGCAGCAGCAGCAGCAGCAGCAGCAAAAGCTATGTACAAAAGCACTGTCGGTCATTGCCGGCAGTAGCCTGCACGTGCTCGTGGTGCCTGATTCCGGAACTGCCAAGCAGTTGCTGGAGAGACCTGGGGCATTCCTTGGCAGCACCAGCTCCAGCCAGGTGAGTATAAATAATTGTGTAATGATGATGTCACCTTGTTACTTGCAAATTGACATGTGCTTTGCCCCATTCTTACCAGCAAGCACGGCTTGTTCTCATGTCGATTTGGAATAGTGGCAATGGTGGACTTGCTTAAATTGAATGGAAAGCTTGAACTATTCATCATCTTGTGAGGTACATACATAATCATTTCACAGATTGTATTCGACTTGTGATGTGCAGTTCATCTCATCACCTCTTGCCTTCATTTTCTTGTCCAAAGTTAAAAAGCATTTCAAACTTCTGTAGCATGAAATGTTCCCCTGTCCTCTTCTTCTCTGCAGAGTCAGACCTTGCGCATTTGGCCACTGAACCAGATCACATGCACAGACATTTCATCCCAGCAGAGACAAGCACAGTCCGAGCTGGAGCCTGGTACGTTGTTTTTTGCATTTGGTTTAAGGACACGCCAATGGTTTTGAGAAGTTTTGCCGTGCTCTAATGTACATTGCATTACACTTGACAACTGCATAGCATGTTTTAAACTGCTTGGGATGTAAAGATCTGGCTTGTATTTCATTCTGGCAAGGAAGTTTTACAATGAGCGGCTTCCATGGCTTGATGCTTCAGGCAGCCATTCTTGTTATAGTCATCCTCGTGAAGATAAGCCTCAACTATTGCTAAACTCTTCAACTCCAAATGGATATGATGACTTCACACTCTTCTTGTGCTGCCTCTTCTGCTTTGATCAGCCCGTGAAGTCTATCACACAAGAGTTGCACACCATCTGCATAATGCGTTTGCTCCCTCAATCATCACAAAGTGTGTCATGGCTTTCCTTGGAATTTGACCAGTTAACCAATATAGGGAGAACATATTGCCTGGCTGCTTCCTTGATCGCGTAGCATACAGCCGGCTTAACTCAAGTCCTCCCTATTTAGACTAACATGATTCCCCTCACAACACGGGCCAATCAAACCTGATTGTAACGATCTGCTACCCTCCTCAACGCAATTATGTTTGCGCTCATCAGGCCGTGTCATACTTCCCCTTAATCTGCTGCGCTACAAGCCTCAGTACAAAGCAGCCCTGATCCGTGCATTTGGCAGCAGCGTCATTGCATGCAACAGCGCTACAGCAGCAGAGCTGGCAAACAGGTAATGCATATGTCACTGAGTAGCTAGAGCAGGTGCCTACACATACTGAGATAAAATACATAGATTTAAATAGGTGGTTTCGAACCACCTTCCTCCTCATCTGTGCAGCTTCCTAAATTTACCCGAGCAAGACTTGTCTTTTACACATACAAGCAGGTCTCAAACTTGAAGCGTACAACGCTTTAGAGGTCTGAGGAGAAGTGTGCGTATGCTTTCTTGTGATGAGAACCCAGTTGTAGAAGAAGTGTTTCATTGCAGATTTGCATGTTACTGCCAACAATTTGATATCCTTACATGGACATAGATTGGCTTCTGTTCCTAAGTAAAATATGATGTAAAAAACTGAACTGACAAGAAGTAAATCTTTTGCTATCGTTACATGGACATAGATTGGCTTCCTTGCCTAAACAAAACACGATGTAAAATCTTGAACTGACAAAAACCAGTGCCTATGCACCCAGCACGTTTTGTTTTGCTGATTGCACCAGTATATCTACACACAAATACAGACGCATATCTACACACAGGTACAATTTGAGTTCTGTGACGCCGGATGGAACAGTGAGCAAGCGAGGCACTGTCAGTGGTGGTTACCAAGGCCGAGGAGGAGGAGGTCAGGGGAGTAGCCCTGCAGAAACACTGTTAATGCAGAAGCAAGAGCTGGCCGTGCTAAAAGTGAGAATCCTGGTACTAGTCTTGAAGCAGTTAGGCCAGCCTCTCCATGCTTATCTAAGGGGCGCATTGTCTCAGAGCCTTTCCTTCTCATTTCAGGGTTCCAAGCTTTGATTTCCAGCATGTAGATCAATTATGGAGATTGGAGTTTGTGGATAGTGCGAGATATGCAAGGAAACCCCACTTTGTTGCACAACTTTCTGCAGGGGGGATGCCGTGTTTTGTCATTGGTGACCTCAAGGGCTCCTGCCTACAAGAGTGCCGCTAAGATGCGTAGCATGTAGCAAAGCGTGATGCATGGCACATTCAATCACAATGCCATATCCGTGCAGGACCAAGCACAGGCGCAGGCTGCTATCCTAAAACATCTTGCTACTGAGATCACGGGCCTGGAGGCGCAGCTGTCATCAGCGCAAGGCAGCATTGAAGAAGCGGTGCAGCATGGAGCAGCAGTGGCTGCAGCAGAAAAGGTGAGAGGCCAGGGCAAAATTGCCACAACAATTCCCACAGAAGCGCATTAGAGAGCTGACTTTGCGTGACCGAAACAAGTAATAAATTAAGGAAAATTGTTGAACCCACGTGATAGCTGTTGTTTTTTGTGGTCAAGACAAGTATTCATACATAAAATCATAAAATTAAGGGAAGATTATGCCAAACGATCAATAGCTGGCACGGAACTTACATTAAATCCATGATCTGCAGTAACTTGTGTCCAACCTCTTGCCTGAGTTCCTCCAGGCAGTACGTCAGCTGCATGCAAAGGTGTCCGGTGCAGAAGAGAGCCTGCGTGTAGTGCGTGCCCAGATGAAGCACGCCACTGCAGACATTGAGAGGTAAGTCAATCCTCCGTGTGCGTGCCGTCAACTTAGCTGGTGTGTGTGTGTGCTATTCACATGATCAGTCTGATTTGTCAAACCAAAGAATCAGACTAGGTTTGGCCCAGATTTATTTTGGTACAATACTATCAGCAGTTACATGTCAAAACAATATACGGTGTTTGCTAACCCTTTAGATGGCTGATACCTGGCATCAGAAAATAATTTTGCGATTGACGCTGCTTGTGAACTTCTTCAGGCACACCGCCCGGCTTGATTTGTACGCGAAGCTTGCTGGTGGAGAGGTAGCGCAGCCACAGCAGCAGAGGCAGGCCTTCCATGAGGACTGCTATAAAAGGCTACAAGCTGCTCAGGTACAACAACATAGTACTTAGTGGGTACTCAGGGTGTACAACTGGTACAACAACATGGTACTTAGTGGGAGGTGCTGCTTCTCTACAAAGTTGGATGTAAGACCTGAGATGATTGTTCAGCGTGCAAATTCTAATTCAAGGTAGTTAGGAAGACACCATTTGAAGCAAATCTATGTAATGTGTAAGCTACGCATCCTGGGGAAAAAACCAACTCAACCATTGCAGACAAGCTCTAAGGTTCCCACTCAACTCACGGGAGGACTGCATTTAGCTACATAGGAGCCCATGTCACTCCACCATCTTCATTTTGAGCAAATTCAGGCTGAACTTGAAGCCTTGCAAGGAGCCCACGGGCGCATCCTGTCCCAGCAGCAGCGCTTACAAGAGCGACAGCAGATTCTGAGCTTGTTGCTGTTGGGTAGCATTGAGGGAGCAGACGGTGGGTAATATAGAGCTTGATACTGTTTGATGCCGCGATTCCACAAAAAGGTGTCTGCAAGGAGTGCTTCCTCCGCTTAAGGATGCCGAAAGAACAGTTAAACGGTCATTCTTTGTAACATCAAACGTGAGGTACCTTTAGTTCAAAATCGTAGCCAAAGTGTGTCAAAAGCAACTCAGTGACACCCAAGCCCTAAGCTAACACACGGTTGCGTTCCAGGTAGCGGAGGAGTCCAGATCGAGGCAATTAACAGCAAAATCAAGGAGCTTATGGCTGCTCTAGATCTTCAGCAAGAGCATCTGAGTGCTGTGAAGTTGAGAATTGAAGCTGCCAAAGCAAAAGAGCAGCAAGAGAGACAGTGAGTGGTGGTGAGGTTGAATACTGGAGATTTAGTTAAGTAGAGAAAAAGAGGCTATCTGGTGGTGAAGACGGTTAAGAAATATCAGATTCGCATTGCATCCTGTCAACCGGTATGCGCTTGCTTGTCAGGAAGAGAAAGAAGTTTCAAAACTGTGATTCGCCACTGTTACAGGATGCATCAGAATTGGAATGCACAACAGGCTGGGCTGGCTCAGCGACAAGAAACAAAGGTCCCAACAACTTTGTTCTGCCAAATTCACAGGATGCATCAGGAATGGAACGCCCAACAGGCTGGGCTGGCTCAGCAACGTGAGGCTGCAAGGATTGCTTTGAAGGAAAAAAGGACCAAGCTGGCTGACCTGCAGGAGCAATTGAAAGACCAACACAAGGCGCTCAAACAGGTGGTCAAGATTGACCCAATGCATTAAATGTCAACCTTAGATCCAACAAAGGGACAGCTTAGTTTTTGTAAACTATACAAGCAATTGTTTGCAAACTGTATGCAAAACCAAATGCACATGAACACACACAGCGCCATTTAAAGCCAGTTGTTTTTGGAGGGGACATGCATTGCGTTTATCCCATTAAATGGGTCAAGTTCCTGTCCATAGTCGTATGCACCGTTGCCACGACCTAGCTTAACAGCCGCCAAATCCCACTAGGCAGATGCCTGGACTTTGAATCAGACTCAGGTCATTACCTAACATGGGTTATTTGTCCTTCTAAAACACCTCCACAGCTACAAAAGGCTGCAGCACAGCTACAGAAACTGTTCCCAATGGTGGCCTTATCCTCAAGGAATGCACAAGCGTGTGACGGCACACAGCCTGGTGAGTCAGTGCAGCTTGAACACATGTACGGAAAGTTGCAAAACAGAAGCTGCCCGTGTTTTGGTGGGTGCCACCTGGTGCCACCTAAGCTTTTTACGAACTGCAAAAACTTGAGGACTTTGTTTTCTTGCTTCACCCATGACTTCATACATATGCCTGTGGTAGGATGTAGATAAATGCTCTTGTTAAGGTGCCACAGCTCACATGTTTTGCTTGCGCCCCTGCTCAATGCAGGCACAGCGCAGGCAAAGGAGGCAGACATAGCCTGCATGCAAGAAGAGCTTGAAACGCTGGGGAAGGAGCTTAAATCACTAGATGGAGTACAGGTGACGCCCGTGACAGGCAACCAGGCCGTGTAGTTGATTTTGTCACTGTAATCTTCATGTGTGACCTGAGTATTCCCCGCACTTATTTACAAAAGACGCCTTCAATGCTTGAAATAACATCAGCCTTTTCCACAATCTCGTGCAATTGGACAAACACCCTCACGTTCTCCAGAAGCCCTTTCTCAAACAAATCCACAAAAGCACGGATCTAATTGCTGTACACTTCACAGATGTCTGTAGTGGAGGAAGCGCAATACAAGGAGCACAGGGAAAGCGTGCGGCTTTTTCAAGAGAGGTACTTTCAATGCCTGCAACAAGATGTTGCGTGTGATGAGCGTGCTTGGAACCTCTCTCCAGCATCTTGAAAATGTATCGAAGTTTCCATGCCGCAGCAAACATGAAAGATGTCGAGGGTCGGCCTAAACTGTGATTGCACGGCATGCATCGCACACTTTTAGTTTTAGTGCAGGTCAGTGAGGTTTCCGTGAAATATCAAAGTATACATGGTCATGAATGGTGTTAGCTAGTACAGATCTGGCCGACCCGATACATGTTGCTAATTGATGTTGTGGTCATTCTTATGTGGTACGTAATCATATGCATTTGCGGCTTGCATTTTCCGTATGAGTTACGTCCATGTTCCTAGTGTTGCTTTGAAATTCACTGACAGACCAGCAACAAAAGCTTATGTGGTTTGTGGCAGGTGGGCAGCACTGGCGTCTGGGTCAGACATGCTCGAAGCTGACATAAAAGACTCGCACAGACAGGTAACGAGTTGTACAATTTCCTTATTAAAGTAGCTCCCCCTAACCAACATGTGGACTAATTTTGGTGCTTGTGGAGCTCTTTTTTAAAAGGGTGCATATTCCCGTTTAATACTAGAGAATGGCTCAGACAATATGTTGTTTACATCCTGATTGCTTGCACGCAATGTAGGATTCTAATTCTTGTCTCTCAACCTCAAGCACCCATTAATGAATGACTGATACGAGATGTCAAACAACTGACAGACTGAGGAAAGTACCAGCAGCTCAAATTAATGTCATTGAAATAGCCGGAGCAAAGTTTCTCTTTGTGAGGTTCTAGCATTTGTGTGGCATGTCTGTATCAAATGAAAGGCCTCCAGGAGCTCATCTCATCGCACGCTGACTCATTGCAGCAAAGGCTTCCCTTTTTGCTTTTGGCTCTGTAATACTAAAAGCCAACGCAATATTGGTCACACATGAAGACATGCGTTCCCTGTAATCTGATGTGTGTTGGGAAGAGGTAGGTGAGTTTGTGTGCCGGTGCTTATATTGCTGTACCAATATGCTCAGTCATAGTACCAAAGTGGAACATGACCAGGATGCACAATGTTGTCGTCCTTACACTGCAGGTCCTGAACACACATAACCAGGTCTTGCAATCCATCAGCAAACGCTTTGAAGCCATGTGCAGTGTGCTCCTTCCCAGCTTTGAATTCACACTCAGCAGCACAACAGGCGGCCGAGTGGGTAAGGGATAGACGGTAGAAATAAGTGGTAGTGCTATAATTTGCGATCAGCAACTACAGGCGTGCCCGCATTGTTTTCTTACCAAGCGAGCCAATTACTATTACATACATGCATACATGTTTTCTAGAGCTCACAGATTAATGTAATTTTCTAGTTCAGATCATGCTGTGCCTTTGAGCAAGGAAAAGCCAACAACGCCTGAACTGATGCGTTTTAGTGTGCATGGCTGAAATCTACCGCATCTACATGACTTTGCATTATTTCTTTTTATTGCTCCAGTGAGATTTGGCTAGCGTGAGCACCAATCTAAAACTCTCTCAATTGACGCTTTTCAATCAGACAGGTGGTATACCCAATATGATTGCATGCTGTTGTATTATGGCAGTAGTTCTTATTTTCGCTGTGTGTTTGTTTGTTTACGCATGCTTGCAGGTGAAATTGAGGACCAAAACAGCTCAGGAAACAAGACCGGCAGTGGGGGTGGGGCGGTGCTGATCCGCTTTCGGAGTGTTAAGGATGCTGCAAGCGCCGACCTTACCAGCTGGCAGCAGAACCTGGACCAGCTGTCCGGCGGGCAGCGCACTCTGGTAAGAACAGTATATTCCTGTAGAGCCTTCTTTGTTGTAATCAGACCACTGCGTCGTGCTTGCTTTCTTCCCTGGTCCACAAACTGTAATGAGATCAGCTGTCTGGCGAGCATTGCATTGCAGTGAGCACTCCTTACTATTCGTATCTTTGATGGGATCGCTATGTGTGGTGCATGCAACCAGAGCATTGTTGTCACTGATCCTCGCTGTTGGTTGCCAACAGAGTCACGCTCGGTTTAAAACAAGAAAGAGCAGAAGAAGCCACTACAAGCATTGAAGTTGATGCCTCATGCCAGCTAAGAAGGAAATTCCTGGGTCACCCAGGATTTTACATTCAGCATTCATGTTTTGTACCTGAGACATTCCACCTCGGGATGTGGGCAATGCTTTTATTGCAACAGTGTTGGAGGAGGAAACTGTCTGTCTTGGCGTGATCTTCCTCAGAAAAGGCCCCATGTCATGTATGCGTAAGTACATTTGAACACTCAAGTCTTAGCCCTAGGACGTGGCGTGTAATCTGCTGTTGCAGCCCTACTCATAAAGGCAAAATTGAAGCTTTATTTTGCTCCTGTCTGCCACATGTGACGTGTATGTGTGAATGTGCGTGTGTGCTATGCAGGTGTCTTTGTCATTGCTTCTAGCCGCTGCTTGTGAGGGCTCTCGATCCAGCGTGCTGCTCATGGATGAGGTACAGACAGAGATTGGGATGTGGTCAAACCAATAATTATAAGGCAAGGCAAAACAGGCAGTGATGATAACCCTTTATGTCGGCACAGTGTCTGGGAGAGGGAGCATGTGTCCATGTATGCAGACGGTGTTTGTTCAATCCTCGCTATACGATAAGGAGCACAAATGCACACAAGTGATGTTCCAGATCTCGGTTTTTATCTTCTGCTCTTAACGCATTATGAAGTGAACAACAGTTCAGCACGTGACAGGGTGATCGGCGAATTGGTACAAACTGGATTCCCAGTGGCGACCCAACCTATCACTGCACAGACCTGGCCATAGGGTTTACAATCAAAATTCAAGATGCGTGTGCTGCTGCTAAAGAGCACAACTACTTCTCTGTATACCATACTGCTTCAAGTGTGTTGTGAGCCCAATGTTGCAAGGTGCCAAAATTATCACGATACCTATTGTTGCAGGTGACTGCAGCTGTAGACAAGCGTGCTTTACTTGATGTTGCAGGTGGATGCAGCTCTAGATGAGCACAACCAGAGCTTGGTGGCACAGCTGTGCCATGCCCTGGCTCACGGCTGCCTGAGTGAGCCAAGAGGCACGAGAGGCAATGCTGGTTGGTGCAAATGTTAGAAAATGTGTGCAAGGGTTTACACAAAAGGCAAAAAGGCTTGTGTTCTAGCACCAAACAATCCCTTTGACACTCATAATTCAAACCTGGCATGTTTTTTGTCGTCTGGTCCTGAAAAGGAATACGCTATTGCCAAACGTTATACATACTGGACCAAGCGTAATTGTGCCTATGTTCTTCTGTTTTAAGTGTGTGAACCTCTCTGTTTTAGGTATCTCTGTTTTAGGTTGTGCGGATTTCCCAACACTCTCACAGCTACAAAAGTGTCTCTATGCATCACTGCGTTCCCAGGCAAACAAAAGGAGCCTGCAGGCCTTGGCGGTTCGAAGAGTGCTGCCAGTATGCAGGTGGTGTGCATCAGCCACCATGCAGCCTTCCAGAAAACGTGCGATGCCCTTGTGAAGGTAGGGGTCATGAAACAAGATCCATTGGGAAGTTGGCACAAATACAGCCATCAGTCATCACACATGCGCACAATATTGCAAGTGTGTCAATGAAAACGTTCATTGCCACTTTATGCCCGTTTAAAACTTCAGCAAGAAACTAGCAAGTGCATTACCATATTCCAATTATTACAGCTGAGGTTGGGATTTCTGCCTTCTGCACTTCAGATCTCCGTTCAGAATGGGGTCTCCCAAGTTGGCGTCCAAACTTCTGATGGCAACGCATCAGGCACGTGTGAACTTAAGTATTGCAACTGGGTTTGCTGTGTTTGATCATTTGCTAACGCATTGATAAATTGTTCTACCAAAAGGGAAGTTGGGCAGCAAAGTGATGCCACACTCCAAATTGTGTTTGTCCTCAGCTTGTCTAAATATCCTTTGAGGCTGAGCCAACCTGGTTAGCATGCTTTTTGGTAGCAAGAGCTGGTAAAGATGGTTTATCTTAATTACGCTTTGATGCAGGTGTTGGAGGGAGCGGAAAGCCTGCCATGCAGGCAAAGCAGCCAAACAAAAAGAGAGGAAAAGGCGATCAGAAGTGTTAGAACATGCCTACGTCATACTAAATAACATAACACAGCATAATCTAGCAAAGAAGCCCGTGATTAGACGGTATGGAACTCTGCGATTGTAAAGCTGTGAACCAGTGCTCTCTAACAACAAGGAAACGTAAGAGCATTCCTTCCCCCTCCGTGCGGTTACAAGTATATGAGCACCTGATTTCTCGTGGTGGAAAGGAGAGGAAGAAAATCAGAAAGCTTTTATGCTATTGCATACAGCTTGAGCAAGACGTATTGAAATTGTCACACTGCTCGCCAAATTGGTCGTCGGCTGACCAAAAATAATGTCATACAGATCTCATCGCCCAGTCAATTCCGATAACTGTACTTCTGTCACTTTATCGCTTTGGGGAAGGCCAAATAGCTGCTAGCTTTGATGACTTTCACACATTATCCGAAATCTTCATACATGCATTCCTCAATCTACCGATATTTTTTAGATAGTCAGGTTGCTACACTGATACATTGGAGTTCACCAGTACCGACATGACGCCTACGGACTCTGCGATATTTTTGTGGGAACGTGCTTAGACGTGGGCACAAGTCGAGCGCAGAGCTTTGTTCCGTTTCCTTGCTTCGCATGTTTCCATGAAATTATCCTGCTGTTAATAGGTATTAGATGATGCAATGATATCGCAGGCCACTTCTTTGCAGCATGCATATAAACATGTGTTTTTTTGTGCGTGTGAATGTGTGTGTGTGTGTGTGTGTGTGTGTGTGTGTGTGTGTGTGTGTGTGGGTGTGTGTGTGTGTGTGTGTGAGTGTGTGTGTGTGTATGTGTGTGTGTGTG
>Ga0307966_1000937_pt1 | contig 23742 bp, 24 predicted proteins | sample OrgLakmetagen646_FD_203141 | JGI IMG/M metagenome (GOLD analysis project Ga0307966, IMG submission 203141) | Saline water microbial communities from Organic Lake, Antarctica - #646 | ecosystem: Environmental > Aquatic > Non-marine Saline and Alkaline > Saline | place: Antarctica: Organic Lake... | reverse complement strand
ATGCAGCTGTGGCATGTTGGTCGAATTTCTCATCCTGACTTCCACAACGGAGATCTTCCGCACGCTCCATCAGCACTGAATCCGGGAGAGCAGGCTTACACCCCTGAAGGATTTAAAGATACCGTCACTCCAAAAGAGATGACCAAAGACGATATCAAGACGACCGTTAATGATTTCCGAAACGCGGCCAGAAATGCAATGAACGCCGGGTTTGATGGAGTAGAGATTCACTCCTCTAACGGCTATCTGATCCATCAGTTCTTTAATGGGACATCCAACCATCGAACCGATGAGTATGGCGGTAGTATTGAAAACAGAGCCCGGTTCTTTTTTGAGGTACTGGATGCGATTAAAGAAGAGGTGCCGGAAGGCAAAATCGGGGCGCGTTTTAACCCGTCACTCCACGGCATATTTGGTATGGAGATGGATGAAGAGACGATTCCGACGTTTGACCACGTGATCAAAAAGCTGAATGACTATAACCTTGCCTATATTCACCTTTCTGAGCCATTCAATGATGTATCGGATCTCCCATATGCCGAAACGGAAATTGCCAAGCGATACCGGCCGATGTATAACGGTACTATTATGATTAACGCCGGCTTTGATCAGGAGAGCGGGAACAGGGTGATCGAAGAGGGAGATGCAGATCTCGTAGCCTACGCCAAACTGTACATTTCAAATCCCGACCTCGTGGAACGGTTCCGGGCGAATGCGGAGCTTGCTGAATGGGATGCTGACACGTTCTATGTGCCGGGCAAAAAAGGATACACTGACTACCCAACATTAGAAACAGCCGATGCGTAACGTGTCTTCTTAAGCTAATTTTCTAAATGATATTAAAAAGGCTCCTTCGGGGCCTTTTTGTTTTTTTGAGAGCTGATTACTCCTCAACAAGTAGTCATGTTCGAGGATAGAAGTGCTGATACCCGGATGAAATCCACATCGTTATGCTGCAGCCCAACTCAAGTTCAATTCTCCAGCTTCCGATAAGACTGTCTGCCTTTTTTCGAGTGCTTATGCCCTTAAACCGAATCCATCAAAGATCAGAGCGGTCTCTAAAAGCTACCTGACTAATCCCGTATCATTGTTCCGGCCTGCAGCGGTGCATGCACTTTGATACCAGCTTCAACTTCTCTATTGTACGTTCCATCACCAGCACTCCCTCGGAAAGTCTTTAGTCGAATCAGCTGAAATACAAAAGAAACATGCAGTGCCAATCGCGTGAATTATGCATACTAAAAAAACGTGGGTTCCTTTTTTATTCCTGATTCTTTTCATCGGCTGTTCAACAGGCAGCAGATTTACGCAGGGAATGGTAAATCCGGCGGAGTTTTATACAAAGACTACGTTTGACCCCGCCAGGTCACTGGTGGTACTTACGTGTGAACTCGATGGTGTGAGCAAAAATTTCATATTTGACACAGGCGCTCAGGTAAGCGCCATTCAAAGAGATTCCATTTCGGGCGATATTGTTACGGTTAGGGGAGGCTCAAACAGAACAGTTGAAAATGGCACTGAGACAGTTAAATCGTTAATGATTGGCGAGGTTGAATTCGTCAATACGTTTGCCACCAATGAGAACATGGTCTATTTAAAAGAGGAGATCCCGAATTACGGTGGTGTGCTCGGACGAACTATTATAGATAAGGCAAACTGGCTGATAGACTATCCGAATAGAACAGTTGAACTATCAAATAGAGAGCTCTCTGATGAAAGCTATACGGATATACCCCTGACCAAATCATCAGATACACCCTATACGTATGTTGAGATCGATAATAAGAGGCACAGATCCATTATAGATTTAGGGTCTATCTCAATTTTCAACGTGCCGGATAGCACAGAACTTGCCAAGGAGTTATTAAACAGCTATGAGTTTGTAGAAATCAGCAGGGAGAGATATACGGTAGGAGGAGTTCAGACAATCACCGAACAAATCGGCACGATACCTTCACTGAAAATTGGTGCAACAGAGTTCAGAAATGTGACCGTAAATATAAATCAATCCAGTCAGATTCGGCTTGGGATTCGGTTTTTTAAAGACTACATGATTTACATAGATAACTTAAACCGCAGATTCAGAATAAAGGCGACGAGTTCCGGCCCTGTTCAAACAGATGGCTAATGGTACTGCATCGTACCGTTTCGTTTAGGCATGCCCCCGCAAACTGGCTCAATAACGATAGTTCTCTACTTAATTGTTACCTGCGTGCACTGCCAGCAGTTTCAATTACAAATGGAGGGGAAGACCTGCCGGCCTGTTAGGATTATGACCTGAGACCGTTTTCCGTCTCCAGATTTTGAATCTCATCATTCACCTGATCCCTGCTCACCGAGAATAAGTACTCGTTCATCGAAAAAAATTTTACTACACTTCTCATGACCGTTTCTTTAGTTCATAACCGCAACTAATCCAAGGCGCAATGAAACGACTCCTTTCAAAAATATCGATTTTACTTTTACTGATGGCCGGACTTTCAGGCTGCTATCTGAAATCGGTTCACCCGCTGATCACCGAAGAGACTGCTATTTTTGTAGAGACACTGGACGGAATCTACGAAACTGATGAATTTCGCTGGACGTTTGCCTCCAATAACGATCCGGAAATATTGGCACAAATGATCAAGACGTATGATGATGCGGACAGTAACGTTGACGCTGATACCACCGGGACGGAGATTCTCGACTTCACCGGCTATCTTATAATGCGTGAAAGTCTTGATGATCAAGATAAGAAACCTGATCTCTTCATAGGGTTAGCAGGCTACATCGGCAGCGAGCTGTTTATTAACATTCAGCTATTTGATCTTTCTGAAACGGAAAACACATTTGTGAATTCTCATATATTCAACGTTAACACCTTTTCAAGGCTTACCCTGAATGCTGGTGAGGTAAGTCTGGAACCTTTCGCCAGTAGCTGGATTAGAGATCAGGTGTTGAATAACCGGGTTCGCATCAAGCATGAAGTTGTAAAAGGAATGACTGAGGATGGATCTGAAGTTTTGATCACCGCTTCAACCAAAGAGCTTCGTGAGTTTGTAGAGAAATATCAGGACGAAGAAGATATATACGAAGACCCCATCACCCTCAAAAGAGTGCCAAATGACGTTCAGTAAGCTATTCAAGGGAAGACTGCCCATGTACCTGCTGTTCTGGGCAGTCTCTTTTTACGTTTGTCTGGAGGTCTTTTCGCGTACAGATGAGATTCGTTTGATTGACGTGATCTACACGTTTCTGTTTCATGTTCCTATGGTCTATGCTGTAACACTCCATTCCGGTCACCTGATAAAGAATTTTCTTGCCAAAGGTAAGTACTGGCTGTACGGCCTGATGCTTTTCTTTCTCTTTGCATCCACTTACTTTCTGTATAAATTTACCTTTGAGTTTCTTTCAGGATGGATCTTTCCTGACTTCTTTCTGGTGGGAGTCTACACCGGACTCGAATTCGGTGGTTTTGTGCTGATCTATCTGGTACTCAGTTCATCCCTTGAATTTTCCAGAACCTGGTTCAGTGAAATCAATGCCAGAACGCGCGTTGCAGAGCTTGAATCGGAGAAAACTTCAACGGAATTAAAAGCCCTCAGAGCTCAGGTCAATCCACATTTTCTGTTCAATTCACTGAATGCTATCTATGGCGAGTCACTAAAAGGGTCGGATAAAACTCCTAAAATGATCCTTCAGCTCTCTGATATGCTGCGCTATGTATTAGATAAAATGGAAGCTGAATCCGTTCCTCTTAAAGAGGAGGTCGCTTATCTTCAGAATTATGTGGATATGCAGAAGAACCGCCTCAATGATCCTCAGAAAGTGCGGTTTAATATTGTCGGAAACATGAACGGGTATGCTATCTCACCTCTTTTACTGATCAATTTTCTGGAGAACTGCTTTAAACATGCCGACCTTCAGAAGGACTCAGGTTTTATCCGGATGAACCTCAGCTTAAACGACCGCCACCTGAAACTGACTACCCGAAACACGATCAGAGGACAGATAGATGACGTGGAAGAAAGTTCAGGGCTTGGAATTGAAAATGCCCGCAAAAGACTGGAACTGGCCTACCCCAACGCCTATTCACTTGATATTTCTGAAGACAACCAGCATTATGAGATTAACCTTAACATCGATCTGAAAGTATGAAGTGCCTGATCATTGACGATGAGCCCGCTGCAAGGGAGATCATCGAAAGTTTTATTGATGATGCTCCTGAACTAAGCCTGGCAGGGATCTGTACCGATGCCCTCGAAGCCCGCAAATGGATGGAGAACAATTCGGCAGACCTCATGTTTGTAGATATCAATATGCCAAAGCTGTCCGGGCTCAGCTTCATCAAAACCCTTAAAGATCCTCCACCTATAATTCTTACAACAGCCTACTCCGAGCATGCCCTGGACGGGTTTGATCTTGGAGTAGTTGACTATCTGCTTAAACCCTTTTCATTTGAACGCTTTTTGCAGGCCGTTGATAAAGCCCGATCTCAGGTTGCCCTGGCACCTAACGGGTCGGGCCAGTCCATTACCGTTAAAGCCGACGGCAAGCTGTTCCGAATCGCTATCACCGACATCCTCTATGCTGAAGCGCAGGGAGATTATATCAGGCTTCACACCTCGGAAAAGAACATCACTTTTTACAATACTCTCAGCCGCTTCATAAAAGAGAGCCCGTCAATTGACCTGATTCGCGTCCACCGATCCTATATCGTGAATCTTCAGGCTATTGACTTTGTGGAGGGAAATATGATCCGAATCGGAAACGACACGATCTCCATCGGCAGCTCTTATCGTGATGATTTTATGAGTAGATACAAAGGGTAACTCTCAATACCCTTTTCCCAGACCAATGATTTTCAAATAAAAGCTGATTTCTCAATCAAAAACCTTCACGCAAACAGACGAGATCCGGGAGATTTGCCAAACAGAGATCTGCTTCAGAAATACCGACACATTTTTGATACGATAATTTAAAACTATAAGTGATTCCGTTTGTATTGTAACCTCTATCAAAGCAGCTATTAGTAGCGCGGCAAACTAACGAACGGCCGTACTTTGATTCAATTTACTTCAACTCGACTAATAGCCGGTTATTTTCTTTTCAGGCCAGTCTGACCATTGTAGTCGCCAGCGTCACCCCCTTCCCTTACTATTGGTTTTTTAGTTGCTTGTTCTTTACTTGATACGTAAGCATTCGTGTTACTAGTTACGAACTCATGCACAGCAATGATCTGCTAATACTAATCAAAGGAGAAACATATGAGTCATACAGAAATCCACAGGTCACATCGCGTTGGGTGGCTGCGTGCAGCCGTACTTGGAGCGAACGACGGTATCGTGTCTACTGCCAGCCTTATTATTGGAGTTGCAGCTGCAAATACGACCCAGGAAAGCGTTCTTTTAGCCGGTGTTGCAGGCTTAGTTGCCGGGGCTATGTCTATGGCGGCCGGCGAGTACGTATCGGTCAGCTCTCAGTCTGATACTGAGAATGCCGATCTCGAACTTGAGAAAAAATCATTAGAGGAGAATTTTGAATTTGAAAGAAAAGAGCTTGCCGACATTTATGAGCAGAGGGGTGTAGAGCCGCAACTGGCGCATCAAGTTGCTGAGCAGCTCATGGCACATGACGCTCTGGGCGCTCACGCCAGAGATGAAATAGGTATTTTAGAGAACGGAAACGCACGGCCGGTACAGGCCGCTTTTTCTTCAGCAGGTACGTTTACAGTAGGCGCGGCGCTTCCGCTGGGGGTTGCGTGGGCTGTGCCGGTTCACCTGCTTATTCTGGCTGTGGCTCTGTCGTCTTTGGTATTCCTTGCACTTCTTGGCGGTATTGCGGCGCGCGCAGGCGGTGCATCAGTAACGATTGGTGCTTTCAGAGTGACATTCTGGGGAGCTCTTGCAATGGCGCTGACGGCAGGCGTTGGCCTGATGTTTGGTGTTGCTGCATGAAATGAAACATCACAATCAACCCAACCACCTTTTCAACCTGTTCAGTTTATGATCTGGTAAGGTTAGACCTACTACCCAACAGATCTAACTTTATGCATCCTTCAATCGATACCCTGCATGCCTGACGGTGAGAAAGCCCGTTCATCACGGCTAATGCCGAAAGTTATTCATACCTTATATGTGACGTCAGATCGATACCAAAAACATGCTCAGTAACAATCACCAACCTATGACCACAAAAGAAAATAATTATCCAAGATCTTTTTCTCATATAGGAATCACTGTTCCAAAGATAAAAGAAGCTGTACAATTTTACGCCGAGGTGATGGGCTGGTACACCATTATGGAACCTTCTACCGTGAAGAAAGAGAGTGAAACTGCCATCGGACAGATGTGCATAGATGTGTTTGGTGACGATTGGGAAGAGTTCGAAATTGCTCATATGTCTACTTCTGATGGTGTTGGCATAGAACTGTTTTCATTTCCCCATGGTATTAAAGAAGCTTCGGAATTTAATCCTTTTAACACGGGGCTTTTTCACTTTTGTGTGCAAGACCCCAACATTGAATCTCTGACCGAAAAAATAATAGCGCATGGCGGCAAACAGCGCATGCCCATACGGGAGTATTATCCCGGGGAAAAGCCTTATAAAATGGTATATGTTGAAGATCCTTTCGGAATCGTATTTGAGATTTATACACACAGCTATGAACTGACCTACTCCTCCGGAGCGTATCAGGAGTAGAACCGGTTTGAGGTATCTTTGCTGTAACCTGACGGCATCTCTTTAGCACATCCAACCCGGCCACTATCTGAACAAATTGTATTGCTGTTTACTAAATATTTCAGCAGATTTCAACTATGTACAATTGACATATTAATCTCAGATGCATTGATCTGACGACGCTCAGACAGTGCCTGTAAACAGAGAGGAGTTCAAATGCCTACCTTCAAAGTCGAAAATTACGTCCTTCGTTATGATATAGGACAGGATCGCCCGTGGTTTATCTTTCACTATAAAGAGGGGAATTCCTGGAGAAACGAAAACTGGTACCCACCAAAGGAAAATGCGGTATTCCTTAGCGACATGCTGCGAAATGAAAAACCCATTTATTTCGTCAAAACAAGCAATAGAAAATGGCTGACAACATCGTCAGAACAGATCGGAGAGGAAGAAACCTAACTCCTGCCACACCCGTTTTTATAAATACTCACCGACTGTGAAAATCCAACATGTCCGGTGGGTCTGTTTTATCGCTCACGAAGACATTGCGCCCGTTTAATTGGCGCTTCGGAAAATTGCATACCATCCATTAACAATCGCCACTTGTCAAAAATAAAAAAACCTTAATTCGTGCTATACGAATCAAGGCTTATAAATGTAACTATAATTAGTCTCTTAGAGTGCTGTCGTATTCAGCTCCAGGTTGAGTTGGATATTTACTTCATCGCCAACAACAGCTGTTGCAGCCCAGTCTCCTACGCCAACTCCGAAGTCAGTTCTCATCAGCTTAGCGTTTGCTACAATACCTGCTACCGTAGTGTTTTCCTGCATAGGATTTTCCATCATGCCCTGTAGGGTAAATGGAAGCTCAAATTCACGCGTGACGTCACGGATAGTTAATTCACCTATCGCTACAAACTCATTGTCGCCTCGGCTTTCAATGGAGCTGCTTTCGAATGAAATATTTGGCCATTGGGCTGCATTGAAAAAGTCTTCTGACTGCAGGTGACCGTCACGTCGGTCGTTCCGTGTATTAATGCTGGTTACCGGAATCGTCACGTCGATCATGCTGTTTTCCAGATCATCAGGATTAAACATAACTGTTGCGTCATAATCTTCAAAGGTCCCATCGACCGGTGTGAAAAAATGATTGATCGTAAAGTTGATTGCGCTGTGTGCGGGGTCAATTTCCCATTCAATTGAGCGCACATCATCGTCATTATTGACGTCGTTCATAGCCAGTCCCGTAAAGGCGAAAAGCATTGTAAATAGTACAGTTAATGTCTTGCGTATCATAAGTCTCTTTGTGTTATTGGTTTGGATTTAAAATCAGTTAGAATCAATAAACGCAAAGAGTCACCAAAACGTTTCGTTAAACATTAAACTATCTATAACATATTCGTCACATTACCTATCCAGCAGGAACCGCCACTCCCGCAGAGCATGGTCACCGGCATAATCAACGCCGATCCGCGGTGTTGCGCGTATCTGCTGATCATCAACCGACACATCCCGATCCTCAATCCAGACCGGCGGGGCTAATAGTGAGTCTCCACTCATAGAGGTACGGATCCCAAGCGCCTGCGACAATTTCCCCGGACCATTGCAGAGATTCTTATATGATTCAAGCCCTCGCCGCTGTTTCATTAACTCTGTCCCATCCAGAGGGTCAACTCCCCTGATCAACACAGCGTCCGCCAGCTCCTCCTCGTTGGTCACCACATTAAAGAGATGATGGATACCGTAACAGAGATAGACATAGCTTCGGCCCGGCTCTCCGTACATCACCTCCGTTCGCGCGGTTCGCGTTCCATCGTTTGCATGGCACGCCTTGTCGTTTCTGCCGCAATACGCCTCTGTTTCAGTAATCAAGCCGGCCGTGAGGGTATCATCAAAATATGTACAGAGAACTTTTCCGAGCAGGTCACGGCTGACCTCCACCACATCCGTACGGCGGTAAAAATTCCGGTTTAAAATGTCTCCTTTAACTTTCGTCATTATGAGATGGCTGTATATGGATTATCTTCAATGGACGGGCGTTCATCTTCAAAAACATCCTGGTATGCCCGGGCCATGGCTGCCGTAATCACAAAAAGGACTGCCGAGTAAAACACCCAAATTCCAATAATTACGGGAACGGTATATCCCTGGTAGTAGTATCTATAGGCCGTAAAAGCGTAGCCGAGATAGAGCCCGACCCCGTACTTGGCCGATTCAAAGAGAATGGTGTAGGTGACGGCCGCGAGAAAAGAGACTTTGCGCGATATCCGTTTTTCGCTGATAAACCTGAATATCACATAGAAGAGCAGCGGCGCAAACACGGCGGGTATGAACCGCGTAAGAAATTCGGTTATCCATCCCAGTTCAATTACCGTTTCCGTAAAGGGGATGCCAATAGAATCTACCGGGTAGAGGGAAATAAGCGAAATTGCTATCGTAAAAAAGAGAAACACGCCGCCCACCACTCCAAATGTAAAAAAAGTATAGACCATCTCGATAACCGGATGACGTCGATCGTCAATGTCAAATACCTCAAACAGAACATGCTTGAGTGAGTGCAACAATCCCTGGGAGAAAATGGCAAGAATGATGATACCCACTATTCCAAAAATACGCCGGGCTTCCACAAGCGGCATGATCAGTTGCTCTATGGTTACAACCCCTTCAATAACATCTTCGCCCCGGGTCTCAAACGTAAAGGAGGGGAACAGCTCGCGGGCGTACCGAACCAGCTCATCAAATGCTGTATCAATGGAAAGCAGGTAGCCGATGATTGAAATTAAGATCAGCGTAAACGGAATTGCGCACAAAAAGAGGTTGAAAGTAATGGCGGACGCGTTAAAGAACACGTTCTTTTGCATGGCAAGGCGCCCCACGAGCTTCCAGTACATTTTAAATTTATGCCAACGCCTGTTTTGCATACTTAAACATACGATTTTGCCTGTAGGATTGAAATAGCTAACCTTACAATGCCCTCTCAACTTATTCTGAAAACAGGTAGTGCACCCGCGTCAATCGTCCTCTAAAAAAAGCTCAAAATTCAATACCTTTCAACCGGCAGACAAGAATTTAATCACTGGTCGTTAATCACCCATGGGAAAATCTAAAAAGAAGAAACAGACGCCGCTGATGCGTCAGTATTTTGATGTGAAAGAGAAGCACCCGGGAACCATTCTGCTATTCCGGGTGGGTGATTTTTATGAAACATTTTCTGATGACGCGGTGCTGATCAGCAAGGAGCTGGGCATTACGCTTACCAAACGCAATAACGGCGGCGACCAGACCCCGCTGGCAGGCTTTCCCTATCACGCACTCGATACCTACCTTCCCAAGCTGGTGAAGCGGGGGTACCGGGTTGCAATTTGCGAGCAGACCGAAAATCCAGATGAGGCAAAAGAAGCAGGACGCAAAATTGTGAACCGGGAAGTGACGGAGATCACCACACCCGGCGTTACTATGTCGGAAAAACTGCTTGAGCATAAACGGAATAATTACATCGTATCAGTTTTCCAGGCGGGCGGTACAGCAGGCGTGGCGTTTTCAGATATTTCAACGGGGGAATTTGGCCTCAGCCAGGTGTCCAGGCAAGAGCTCGACACACTGCTGCAATCGCTTCAGCCTGCGGAAGTGCTGGTGAAGAAAAGCCTTAAAAACAGTCTGCCTGAACAGTTAGCCAGTTACAATACTACATTCATTGAAGACTGGGTATACGAGGGAGATTACGGCTACAATCAGCTGGTGGATCATTTTGAAACGCACTCCCTGAAAGGATTTGGAGTTGACGATCTCGAGATTGCACACGTAGCAGCCGGGTCGCTGCTGCACTATATGCAGGAGACGCAAAAGTCATCACTGGGTCACCTGAAGCGACTTTACGCATACGAAAATGCGAACTATATGTCGCTTGATGGATCAACCAAGCGAAACCTGGAGCTCACCTCCAGCATGCAGGAGGGCGGATCGGAAGGCACGCTGGTCTCAATTCTTGACGACACCTGCACAGCTATGGGCGGACGATTGCTCCGGAAATGGATCATGCGTCCGCTCAAACAAGTCAAGCCTATTAATCTTCGGCTTGATGCGGTTCAGATTTTAGTGGATGAGCATAACCGCCGCGATGAACTTCGCGACGAGCTGAAACAGATTGGTGATCTTGAACGGCTCATCAGCCGCATCAGCGTGGGCCGGACCAATGCCCGCGACCTGAAGCAGCTGCAGCTATCACTGGCACAAATTCCACATGTTAAACGGCAGGTGTCGCAGATGGAAAACGAGCTCATTTCGTCGGTCAACGACCGGCTGAAAATGATGGTTGATCTGCAGGACCGGATTGAGAAAGCGATCAAAGAGGATCCGCCGGCCAGCATTCGCGATGGCGGAATTTTCAACGACGGGTTTGATGAAAACCTGGATGAGCTCCGCGAGATTGCGCGAAACGGTAAGCAGTACATAGCCCGCATCAAGGATAAGCTTGCAAAAGAAGCGGGGATACCCTCGCTGAAAATCGGGTATAACAAGGTGTTTGGCTATTACATTGAGGTGACCAACACCCATAAAGACAAAGTGCCCGAGCATTTTATCCGCAAGCAGACGCTGGTAAATTCCGAGCGGTACATCACGCCGGAACTGAAGGAGGTTGAGGAGAAAGTGCTGTCGGCCGAAGATCGCAGCAAGACGCTGGAGGGCGAACTGTTTGAAGAGTTGCGCCTGTATGTGGCCGAGTTTGCTGATGAGATCCAGCAGATTGCCGCCGCCCTGGCCGAGCTCGACTGTCTGCAGAGTTTTGCCGAGGTATCCTTCCGGAATAATTACTCGCACCCCGAAGTGAATGCTGATGATGTTCTTGAAGCTAAGAAATCGCGTCATCCTGTGGTGGAGAAAACCCTGGGCGCCGGCGAGCCGTTTATCCCCAACGACATTTACCTGGACAACAGCGAACACCAGATCCTGATGATTACCGGCCCCAACATGGCGGGTAAAAGTGTAATTTTGCGTCAGGTGGGTTTGCTTGCACTGATGGCCCAGATCGGCTGTTTTGTCCCGGCTGAAAAAGCCACGATCGGTCTGGTGGATAAAATATTTACGCGCGTGGGAGCATCCGACAATCTTGCCGCCGGTGAAAGTACGTTCCTTGTGGAGATGAACGAAGCGGCAAATATCCTCAACAACGCCACTCCCAAGTCACTGATTCTATTGGATGAGGTAGGCCGTGGCACGAGTACGTTTGACGGACTGAGTATCGCCTGGTCGCTGTCGGAGTACCTGCACAATAAGCCGGAAGTTGCTGCCAAAACACTGTTTGCCACGCACTACCACGAGCTGAATGAGCTGGAGAGCCGGTACGAGCGCATCAAAAACTACAGCGTTCAGGTGAAAGAGCACGACGGCAAGGTGATTTTCCTGCGCAAACTGGTGCGAGGCGGGGCCGACCACAGTTACGGCATCCAGGTGGCGAATATGGCCGGACTGCCACCGGTCGTCATTGAACGCGCAAAGGAGATTCTGTCGAATCTGGAGAGTCACTCGCTGGATGTGAGTCACGACAGTGGCGAAAAACAGGGCGGCAACGGTGCTGTAACTCAGACCGCCAATAAAAAGAAAGCGGCAAAACAAACGACCCAAAACCTGGAAAAACAGGACCAGATGCCGCAGATGACCCTCTTCGGCTCACAAATGGACCCCAACGTGGAAACTCTTCTCAACAAGCTCGACGCCAGCGACCCCGAGCGGATGACCCCGATCGAGGCGCTACTGCTACTGAGTGAGCTGAAGCGTCTGGCGAAGAAATAGTTTCAAGTTTTTGTAGGCTGAAAGAACAGATCGGAAATCGTTACGTCGCATATCAGAAATCGGATATCAATTAACTTCCGATCTGGCGAAAGTAATGTAGTTGGACATTATGATTTAGCCAATCAACATTCACCGGACAAAAAGACCGTTCAACTTGCAACATCTTCAAATTCAAACTACTATTCGGCAGATTATGGGGTGAAAATTCCTTGAATAAATACATGTTAGGCGTATAAATCATGAAATCAATCTATGTATAATCGCAGATCGGAACGAATTGACTCATTTGCAGAAATTCGAAGTGACGAATATTTCAGGAACCTATCTGATTCAATAAGAAATGAAATTAAAGGAGAGAGCAAAGAGAAAATCCTAAAAATAGACGAAGATGAATACAAAAAATACTTAGAAGAAAAGTATAGCTTAGAACCTTTAGAAATTGATAAAGAAAATAAGATTATAAACCAACCAACTAAACAATCAGAGACCAGATCTAATAGACTTGGTAGAAGTTTTGTTTATGAATACTATGAATTTAAAGTAACCTATCCATTCTCTGGAACCCCTTCCTTATTCAAGATCGCTCCCTCTAGAAGAACTTTAGCCAGCTCAAATGTAGAGTTAAACTACGCCAACCAAACAATTTCGATTCAAATACAAATAGAAAACAAAGATCCTGATGAATTCAAAAAAACTGAACAAAGAGTATATCATTCTGCCTTTGTTAACATAAAAAATGTAAACCCAGAAGTAGATAAATGGAATAGAACATTATCCGGCTTAGTAGAGAGGTTTTTTGATTCCATCAAAAAAGAATATTTGGAAGAAAACAGGTTCTTTGAAGAGATAAATGTCAAAACAGATGCTGAAACCGATTTTATATTTTCAACACCTGAGATTAAAAAGAAAATAATCCCTAAGCCAGAAGTAAAAGAGGGTAAGCAGTTTGCATCAGAGCCTACTATTTCTGAAGAGATGTATTCTGATATTCTTTCAGTTATAAACACTGCTGGTAAAAAAATGGAGAGAAAACCTTCTTTATACAAAAACAAGGATGAAGAAGAATTAAGGGATCAAATTTTATTCTTATTAGAAACAAGGTATGAAGGTACAACTGCGACAGGTGAAACATTTAACAAAAAAGGAAAGACTGATATAATTCTTAAATATTCTAAAGATGGAAGTAATTTATTCGTAGCTGAATGCAAGTATTGGGCTGGCGCAAAAGAATTACAAGAGGCAATTAATCAATTATTTGATAGATATTTAACATGGAGAGATTCGAAAGCAGCTTTGATTGTATTTGTACAAAATAAAAGTTTCACAAATGTATTAGATCAAATTGAAAATATCGTTTCTGGACATGAATATTTCTCGGAAAATAAAGGTCAGAATGGTGAATCATCTTTCAGCTTTTTAATGCATATACCGGAAGATTCTGATAAAAACGTTTTCCTTGAAGTAATTCTATTTCATTTTCCGGAATAGACAAATTATACGCCTAAGAATGTGTTTCCTGCTGACCTGTTCAGAGTTCTTGCTAAAAATTTAAGCTAATCGCCAGGCAGCAGAAACACCGAACCGTTAGCAACTACTCCAAAGTTTACCCATCAAGTTCTTAAGAATTTCCAAGTCGCCTGATCCTTAAGTATATTACTTGATCAACGATAAATTTTTCTTCCATAGAAATGGCTACTCCAAATAATCTTATCGAAAAGCGTAAAGACATTCTCGGTGGCACACCTGTCTTCAAAGGTACCCGCGTCCCGATTAGTACCTTTTTTGAATATCTGGAGGCTGGTCATTCCCTAAACGATTTTTTGGAAGATTTCCCCACAGTAACTAAAACGCAAGCTATTCAGGTGCTTGAGAGATTTAAGGATCAACTACTTCAGCCACAATGATCAAAATTTTGATGGATGAATGCCTTCCAAAAAAATTGAAATACAGAATTGAAGAATTAGAACCGGATTTCTTTGTAAAAACTACTCCTGATACGGAGTACCGCGAAGCGCTATGGGATGGGCAAGTTTCACAAATGAAGATTTATTACCACTCGTTAAGAAATTACCATCAATCATGAGAGCTCATGAACCCGGTAAATTTTTAGAAATCCAGTAGACAAGTGTTTCTATATCAAGCGTAGCGCTTCGCGGTTCTTCGAATCAACTCGGACCTGGCCGCTGTTTACACGGTTTAAAAGTTATTGACTAAAAGTAATTACCGGTTTTAATTACATGATTTTCCCGCGCATCCGCGCCCCTGCGGTTCAATACACCACCCCAATCACTCTTTTCACCGATTAGAACTAAATCTCATTTTGTTTCTAAAATTTGTTATTATTAACAATAAATAGAAACAAATGCTATGAATTATATCGAATTCAGAAACACAATGAACGTATTCCCGGCCTTTTCGGTGAGGGAGGTTGAGAAGCACTTTCCCGGGTTCGACAGCCGCAGACTGGTGGAGTGGCAGGAAAAAGGCTACATCAAAAAACTTCGGAACCGGTATTACCATTTTTCCGATCAGGAGATTACAGAGCCATTCTTGTATTTCACGGCCAATGAAATCTATAGTCCCTCTTATGTGTCCCTGGAGTCTGCGTTATCGCGATATAATTTCATACCGGAAGGGGTCTTTCAGATTACCTCCTGCACTACCCGTAAAACCAATTCATTTAACACAGCGGCAGGCAGTTTTTTTTATCGCCATCTTAAGCCATCACTCTTCTTTGGATACCGGCTGGAGAAGTGGGGCCAACATCGTTTTGCTATCGCTGAGCCTGAAAAAGCCGTCATCGATTATCTCTACCTTCATCATGAGATTGAGGCGACTGAAGATATAGAGGCGCTACGCTGGAACTCTCCGGAAATCAAAAATCAGATCTCAATGGAAAAGCTCAATACGTATGAAGCCTACATCAATTCGCCCGCTTTGAGCCGAAGGCTGAAATCTTTAAAATCGTTTCTCGATGCTGTCACTGCGTGAAATTCGACCTTACTTCCCGGAAAATCTCCATCGGTTTCCCCGATTTATAATCAGGGAATATCTGCAGTATAAAATATTGGACATCTTGTATGATAGTCCTTTTGCGACGGACCTTTGTTTTCTTGGCGGGACCTGCCTTCGAATTGTTCACGGAAACCGCCGTTTTTCCGAGGATATAGACTTCGACAATATTTCACTCAAAGAAGAGAATTTTAATGATGTTGTGAACGAGATAAAAAAAGGCCTTGAGAGGGAAGGGTATCAGACAGAGCTAAAAACCGTGATGAAAGGAGCTTGGCACTGCCATATCAAATTCCCGGGATTGCTGTTTGAGGAAGGGGTGTCCGGGCATAAAGAGGAGAAAATATTGATCCAAATAGATACTGAACCTCAGCATTTCGATTATGAACCGGAGAAGGTGATCCTGAATCGCTTTGATGTTTTCACAACCATTTGGTCGACTCCGCTTCCTCTCCTAATGGCGCAGAAACTGTATGCAATCATTAACCGAAAAAGAAACAAGGGCAGGGATTTTTATGATTTGGTGTTTCTGATGGGCAGAGATGTTAAACCGGATTTCAACTACCTTGAGAATAAAATCTCAATTTCGGAACCTGAACGATTACGAGTAGCAGTAATAGCCAAATGCAATCAGCTTGATATGAATGCGATGGCTAAAGATGTAGAACCTTTTTTGTTTGATGTGAGAGATATAATGAAGGTGGAACAGTTTGAGGATGTCGTGAAACAGTACTCATTTTGAGGTTCATAATTAGCTGTCCGTCAGATCAAAAAGAAGGCCGCGGAAAAGGCCGCCCAAAACCTGGAGAAGCAGGATCAGATGCCGCAGATGACCCTCTTCGGCTCACAAATAGATCCCAAAGTGGAAACCCTCCTCAACAAGCTCGACGCCAGCGACCCCGAGCGGATGACCCCGATCGAGGCGCTGCTGCTGCTTAGTGAGCTGAAGAAAATGGGAAAGGGGTAAGGATGAGGATATGGATCCATACGCATGTCAATTGACCGACGGCTATGAAGAATCCAGGCCAATGAACATGCTGATTCAAAGATCGAGATATAGAATCAGCAGGCTGAAGGTCTGTAAAAGTCTGGGTTTTAAATTAAACTGATCATAACATTCATCCCCCGGTTAATTAGAAAAATTTATAGAGAACACCATTTTTAACACATGACATCCTGATGAATATTACGACCATTCCCAGTTGACCTTATTTGTGCCTTACCCCTCTTTTTAGTAATGTGATGTATTAATCAATTGAGAAGTACTTCAGCTAAACAGGAGACACAATGGAATTCCCGGCGGTCCCGCTGTCAATGGCCGACAAGTGGCTGACCTCTCAAGAAGACAATACCGACTTCAGAATGCTGCTGCTCCGGCATTGCAAAAACGGCATGCTCGTCAGCGGTTGTTTTGGCATCATCGCGACACTTGTATATATCGGGTTTAAGATACTGCTCCAGGATTACAGCATTTCATGGTACTACAATAGCTCAGCTGCGGGACACACGACGGTAATGATCGACAAGGTGATAATCATAACACTATCAGCTGGAGTCATCGGCCTTTCGAGACTTAATCTTAGCCTTGCAGCCTTTCGGTTTATCATCATCGCCTTTACACTCGTTTGTGCTTTTGCCATTCTATCCGATGACATCCTTAACCAAAGTGCCGATTTTGCCGGCGGACACTTGACGATCCTGATTCTTTTATGCGCGGTATGCATTCCTTTCAAACCATCGCAGGTACTTCTGCTTAGCCTGTTTATGATTCTTATGCTCTACCCTGGATTACTGTTCATACCGGATTGGTTTGGAGTACAGAATATCTCAATGGACAAAACCCAAATTCTGCACTTCTCACTGTTTTCGCTGGTTCTGGTCGGGGTGAGCACCTTCTTATATCACTCACGATATACAACCTATGTTGCCCGGCGAAAAGCTGAAGGGTTTATCGATAGCCTGGATTTGGACGATGATGAACCACCAGAATCAGAATCAGATCTTTCAAGAGAACAGTCTGCCTTCGGAAAGGACTCCAAAAGTCGACCTGAATTGCTCGTATCGGACATTTCAGTCCCCTCTTCTGAACAGGTGTTTCTTGATGAAGTAAAATCTGTAATTGAAAAGCACATGGGTGATTCAAATTTTGGTGTAGAGTGGTGGCTCATGAAGTTGCAATCAGTCCGCGTCAACTGCAGCGCCGGCTAAAAGCCTCAATCGGTCTATCGGTTGGTAATCTCATCCGGGTAATGCGGCTGCAGCGCTCCACTCAGCTTCTTGAACAAAATGCAGGCAACATTACCGAAATTGCGTACAGCGTTGGGTTTAATGACCCCAGTTATTTTTCAAAAATCTTCAAGAAAATGCACGGCGTAAATCCATCCGAGTTTGTTAAAAATCACTAGCTGATATCTGACATTTACATAAACTCTCCTTCAATTGGGTGTCAGATTCGAGTTCGTATTTAGCCCTTTTTTTAAAGGGTGTAAGAAAACCCAAGCACCAGTACTACCGGCGGAGCCCCCACAAAATCCTTAATAGGTTTTACCCCTTTCGACACATACGACACCTCCGTTTGAAATGAAAAATTACCACTGAGCGGAAGACTCATTCCGGCATGAATCGATGACCAAATATCCGGATCGAGCGTCGCCTTTTCTGCGTCTCCAAACAGACTGTTATTTGAAGTAGCAAGAAAGAGGCTCCCGCCAAACTTGTACCGAACATTATTTTTGTTGACCCATTCAAAATTAATATTAGGTCTCGCAAGCCACCACGGATCTCCGCCAGACAATCGGGGATAGTAAATCACGGGCGTACAAAAATATACCCGGTACCGGTTTGTTTTTTGATAGACAACTCCTCTCATTCGAAACCCGTACCCTTCCACCGCAGGCGTCATCCCGCCAAGCACACCTACGGTAAATCGATCGGTCACTCCATATGCATACTCAGCAACTCCCACGAACGGAATACCTGTTACCAGCGTGATTCGTGATTCACCTTTTCGATTGATCACATGATCAAACAATGGGCTTGTGTCATCCGGAGTGTTATAAAATTCTGATACCTGATCAGACACGCTTGTATCACCTTCCGCCTGAGCATACAGGTTGCTTATCCCCGCCAATAATATTAAAGTGGATAAGACTATTAATAGTACGAATGATTTGTATGGATTGACTAAAGTCATTTCGGCCTCCGGATTTTTACTGTGAATTGTTTCTGCCATCAACTTATCCGTCTTCAAGAGGAGAAACGTGGCAACTTAGCAGGTCAAGGCAGACATGCTAATTCATCTTGTCAGATGAGTATAGACCCGGTACGGTGTCGGTTCTTTCGTAGTGAAATGTCGCATTTTTCACATGCCGGAGTGCATATAATGAAGGTGAATCCAATAAAACTGTACCCATGGTCTACGGCTTTATATTCCTGGCTCTAACAATACTTCCTGCTAAAAGTAATTCCGGTGCCCCTTTTCTGATGTCGACGGATAGTCTGCATATCAGCGCATCAGATACCACTGATCAGAGCAGTGCGCGCCTGATGCTTTTGCCTATCCTGTTTCGATCTCCTGATACAGGCTTTGCGTTAGGAGTCTTGCCACAGCTAATCTTTCATTCCGGTTCATCCACCAACCCATCCACACTGCGACTGGATTCATACTATACGCAGGAGAATCAGTATCACATTTTATTGCGCTCAAATAATTGGTTACGGAAGGACAGACTGCAATTATTGGGACGGGGGTCTCTAAAGAAATGGCCTACGTCATTTTATGGAATTGGAAACGACACGTCTGAAGAATTAAAAGAATCTTTTACAGAGTTCCTTTACGAGGCAAATGTCTCATTCAAAAGGCGCGTCGGAAAAAGCTATTTTATTGGTCTGGGTGGTTCGGTTCGATACGCCAAAATCAGTTCGAAAGAGAGTGGCGGAATTCTTGCTGAAGAATCGATACCTGGGAGTAACGATACATTTATATCGGGCCTGGACGCAACCGCCACTTATGATACCAGGGACAATCACTTTTTCCCGGCATCAGGCAGCTATCATCAGCTAAGCTTTTACGGATCACCTCAATTCCTGGGAAGTGATTACTCTTTTGTTCGCTTATCAGCTGATCTGAGAACATGTTTTTCAGTTGCTGATAACCAGGTTTTTGCTATTCAAGCCACAAGCTCTGTTTCAGGCGGGGACGTGCCATTCCGAATGATGCCGTCTGTGGGCCGTAATCTTCGCGGTTACTCTTCAGCTCGCTATATCGACAAGCACATGTTCTCAATTCAATGTGAATATCGTGTTGTACCGATTTTTTGGCGGCTGGGATTCGTGGTATTTGCAGGCACCGGTGATGTCTTCAGTAATATTAATGATATCAAACTCAACAACATGAAGCACATGGCCGGATTTGGAATACGATATGTATTCTTTCGAAATGAGAAAATTAATATCCGATTTGATTTCAGTTTTGGCCGTCAGTCTGCTGGAGATTACATCGATTTAACCGAGGCATACTAACGCTCTTATATTGATAATGTGAAGATTAATTCATTAATTAATTAATAAAACCATCTAAGATTAAAGACAAGAGACATGAAACCATCCGCAACGATTGAAACCACACCTGACCTATATTTTTGTGAAGAACCTGGCACATTACTACTGCTCGACCGTAAGTCCATTTCAAAAGAGAAGCGGCAGGCTATAAAAGACCTTCACTCTCTCAACTACATTTACAACCTGAAAGTCCCGTTCTTTTTCGCTCTTTGGGTAGTTTGTGGGTTTTTGTTCTTTCAAACAGAATCGATTCTTCTGCACATTCCCCTCTATTTCTTGATGACATGCTCTATGGTAGGCCTGTCAATTTTGATGCACGAATCGAACCACAACCTAATGTTTAAAAACAGGACGTTGAACCGCTGGGTTGGCGTCATCTGCGGTTTGCCATCGCTTGTGTCTGCCTCGGCATACCGAACCCTGCACCTGGCCCATCATGCCCATACAGGCACCCATGATGACCCCGACAATATGGAAGAGTCAGTCCCTAAATCGATGCCGATGGTCTTCTTTTTCTATCTGTTCCTTTTTATTGGCGCATATTTATATCTCATTCATCTTATTATAACCAGTATCAGCCTTGCCAATCCAAAGATGAGACGCCAGGTTATTACGGAATACCTGATCATTGCGGCGACGTTTACGACTCTTTTCTTGTTTTCACCGTTTAGTATAATGCTGCACATCTGGCTGATTCCGCTCTTGATTGCCGCACAGCTTACCAATGTCCGCGGCCTTGCAGAACACTCTCTTACTACCCACGACAATGTATTTACAGAAACACGCACGGTGACCAGCAACCGGTTTGTCTCGTTTATGATGAACAACCTCAACTACCATCTCGACCATCACCTGTTCCCGGGAGTACCGTGGTACAATCTGCCTAAGCTTCATGATATCTTAAAAGATGAATATACAGCAGCCGGTTCATCCATCTACACCTCATACACGGGATTTCTGGTCGATTTTTTCAAAGTGAGCTTTAAGGGATATATCCCCAATGTGCGTCTGATCCCTGAACATTTACGTGAAGATGTGTGTGGGTAAATTGCTGTAAACAAGCACTGTTTATGTGCTGATTTGATCATTTTGTCCTGTTTTTCTTGTCTTTTGTCAGGTCTGTCATACCTGTGGACGTGTACATTTTTGATGGTGTCTTCAAACAGAAGCATCGTGATGCACTACGGTTAATGTCTGCTTCATTCAACCCGGATGCATCGTACACGACAACTAAACAGGGAGATATTATGTCAAGTCATAAACCAGCTTATACTTACTTTTTTTTGTGCGTGATTGGTTTTGCTTTGCTGCTCACCGGATGTGACAGCGGCGGCAGTTCCGACGCTTGTGATTCAAATTTAGCAACCATTAACCAGGGCACAAACGCGGAAACTCAAATTCAGGAAGCCATGCTGGACGTAACATCCGGCAACCAGATCTGCCTCGGTGAAGGTACATTTGATGTGGCCAGCACCCTCACTATGAATAATAAAACCGGTATAACAATCACAGGGGCCGGCAGTGATCTCACTATTTTATCATTTGCAGGTCAAACGGGTGGTGGAGACGGGGTGTTAATCACAAATTCTGAAGCAATAGTCGTAAAGGATTTGACAATCCGAGACACACAGGGTGATGGGCTTAAATTCACCGATAGTGACGGTATTGTTATGAAGAACCTCAGAGTTGAATGGTCGGGTGACCCATCATCTGATAATGGCGCATATGGTCTCTATCCGGTCCTGAGCAGTAATATTCTCGTCGAGGACAGCTATGTTTATGGAGCAGCAGATGCCGGAATTTACGTCGGACAGTCGGATAAAGCCGTCGTCAGAAATTCGACAGCAGAAGGTAATGTGGCCGGTATCGAGATAGAAAATACCACAAATGCGGATGTGTACGATAATATTGTGAGGGATAATTCTGCAGGTATCCTGGTTTTTGACCTGCCCAATCTCACAATGAATGGTGCCTACATTCGTGTCTTTGACAACGTGGTCGAATCCAACGGCAGAGATAACTTTGCTCCTTCCGGCATTGTTTCTGAAGTTCCTGCAGGAACCGGAATCCTGACGATGAGCACCGACAATGTTGAGATTTTTGACAATATACTGATTGAAAATAATTTACTTGGAACGGCTGTTGTCAGCTACAATTCGCTGATAGCACTCGGTGCCATTGAAGCCCCCCTCGACTTAGAATATAATCCTCTAAATGTAAACGTTCATAATAACTCATATTCCCGGAGCGACATTAATTTAGTCGGTGAGGGGCAATCAGATCTTGGGAATCTTATTCTCCAGATATTTGGTGAAAATCCAATACCTGACCTTGTCATTGATGGATTCTTTTCACCAGATGGGGATGAACACGGCAGCATCTGTTTCCAGAGTAACAGTGATGCAAGTTTTGTGAGCCTTAACATTCCCAACGACTTCCCGAACAATCTCAGTTTCGATCAGTCTATGCACAACTGTACAATGGATCCGCTTCCTGAAGTTGAAATTACGGTACCTTCTGTAGATTAGACCTTAGATATATCATGAAAACACGTATTCATTTTACTAATGCAAATAGCAGCCAATTGTCACTTTCGCTGCTACTAATTCTGATTATCGGACACCTTATGCTTATTTCCTGCTCTACAGACGTGGAGCAGGGGGTTAAATCGGATGGACCCATCATTCCGCCAGCAGGAGCACCGCACGAACAGCTTTCAGATTACAACCTGTTTACCGGTGATCTGAAAAATCTGACCCCGATTGACAGGTTGATACCATACGACCTTAATACACCCCTGTTTTCTGACTATGCGAAAAAACAGCGTTTTGTGTTTATTCCACTCGAGAAAAAAATTGAGGTCTCCAATTCTAATGAACTGGCGTTTCCGGCGGGTTCCATCCTCGTAAAAAACTTCTTTTACAATGAGGATGATAGAACACCGGAATCCGGGCGAACCCTAATTGAAACCAGGCTATTGATTCGCTACGATGACCAATGGCAACCCAACACTTACGTGTGGAACAGCGAACAAACCAGAGCCCGGCTGCTTCGGACGGGGGAAGTCAAGCCGTTTTCCTGGACGGATGATGTTGGTGTGCAAAGAAACGTCTCTTACAAAATTCCGTCTGTCAACGATTGTGGGACGTGTCACGGTAAGAATGGAATTGTGACTCCGCTGGGACCCGAAATCAGGAATTTGAATAAAGAGTACACATACAGGGATGGGGCAGAAAATCAGCTTAAGAGGTGGAGTTCAAATGGTTTTTTTAAAGGTGAACTCAACCCTGTTGAGATGCCGCAACTGCCTGCCTGGAATGAATCTGAATCCGGAACGTTAAACCTAAGAGCCCGGGCCTATCTTGATGTAAACTGCTCCAATTGCCATAACAGCTTGGGATCGGCAAGAAATTCAGGGCTTTTCCTGACATACGAAGAAGAGAGTCCTCAACGAATTGGAGTCTGCAAAATTCCTGTGGCAGCGGGATATGTGGGTGAGGGAATTAAATACGATATCGTACCAGGTAATCCTGATCAATCCATTCTGCTTCACAGAATGAACTCGACTGACCCAAATATTCGCATGCCAGAACTTGGCAGAACGATGATTCACGATGAGGCCGTTGAACTCATCAAAGAGTGGATTGCGTCGATGGATATGCCACCGTGTGACTAATAGATGCCCTGACTATAATCAAGAAAATTGAGACGAATTAC